>Ga0255776_10003748_pt1 | contig 16245 bp, 13 predicted proteins | sample 071ome_19_FD_179974 | JGI IMG/M metagenome (GOLD analysis project Ga0255776, IMG submission 179974) | Coastal salt marsh microbial communities from the Groves Creek Marsh, Skidaway Island, Georgia - 071413AT metaG (version 2) | ecosystem: Environmental > Aquatic > Marine > Intertidal zone >... | reverse complement strand
CAATGAGGGAAATGTGGCAGTTGTTATGGCTTACCCTTTCTCTTTGGCGTCGGGCTGATGCCTCCATCTGGGGTGATCCTGAATCATCAACGCGCGCCTACCTAGATAATCGAGGTTTTGATAAGGCAGGTCTGGACCGGTTCCTTCAACCCTTTTTTGGAGGCGTGTTCTTAGACGATAACTTGGAGGTATCTTCCCGCTTGTTTTGTTTTCTCTACAAGCGCTTTGCTTTGGGGCGAGCGGGTCTGCCGCGTGATGGCATGAGTGCTATCCCCGCCCAGTTGGCCAAACAGATCGACCCTGGATCGATCCTATGCTCTCAACGGGTTGAATCGATTCATGGCCAGGAGGCTAGGGTTGTCGGTGGATCAAGCTTTCATGCGAGGGAAATGGTGATTGCTTTGGACAAGCCTTCGGCCTCTCAACTGCTTGGTTGGACGGAGCCCAGCAAGAGCCGGGAAACCAGGGTGTATTATTATGAAACCGATGCATGCCCGCTCTCACGGCCAGCTCTTTGTCTCAATGCCACAGGAAAAGGGACGATCCGTCATATTAGTTTTCCGAGTTCTGCACAGCCTAGCTACGCTCCGGTCGGTCGCCACCTGGTGTCTGTGACCACCAAGAATCAAGCCGATGGCAAGGCTTCGCAACTGGATCCGGATTGCCTTCTTACTGAGGTAGGCGAAATCTTTCGCCTGGATGCCCAGCATTGGAGTTTCCTTCGCTCCTACCATGTTTCTCATGGTCTTCCAGTCATGCCGTCGATGCCGGGGCCAGGGTTCCTCCATCATGCAGATCATACATGGCTGGTTGGCGATTACCTGACTTATCCTTCCATTAATGGTGCGTTTGAAAGTGCCAATAAGCTAGCCAATCACTTGCTGGGTCTCAGTCCATGCGGCGTTGAGGCAAGCTGGTAAGTTTAACGTTGTCTCGGCAAGTGGGAATCAGTGAAAATAGACGCCCTGACCATGATCGCTTTGCCTCTTTTCACGCGTGGGTTTCCCCTGATTGTCTCGTCTTTGCTTCTCAGTCATTTTGTGGTGGCTGATGCCAACTCCAGGCTGGATGAGGCCCTGGCCCAAATCCGTGCAGTAGGTAAGGAGGGAGCTGGTAATCAGGCAGCCACCCAAGCCATTCAGGTCCTCCATGCTGCCCCGGTTTCATATCTGATGGAAGTGCTGCAAGGCATGAAGGACGCTTCGCCCATCGCGCAAAACTGGCTTCGAAATGCTGCTGAAGGGCTGGCGGACCAAGCGATGAAAGGGCAAGCGGATCTTCCCTTGTTGGATCTCACGGCCTTTGTCTTGGATGTGAATGAGGACCCATCTGCCAGAGCTCTGGGTTTTGATTTCCTTCGTCAAGTGGACGATGCAGCCGCCATGATCCTATTGCGTGGGCTGATCAACGACCCTTCCAATGCCCTTAGGCGTCAGGCCATCGGCCAGTTGATGGACCAAGCAAAGCATGCTCTGGGGGAGGGCCGCGATCAGGCTGCCCGAATCCTATTGCGCCAGGGGATTGAGCACGCACGTGAGGTCGAACAAATTCGATGGATCGCCGATCAGCTGGCTACCCTTGGTGCGGAGATCAATGTAGCGCGCTTGTTGGGCATGCTGACCGATTGGCAGGTGATCGGTCCTTTTCATAATAAGGATCGATCTGGTTTTGATACGGTTTTTCCGCCCGAAATCGGCTTAGATCTCAAGGCCAGCTACCAAGGTAAAACCGATAAAGTGAGTTGGCGGTCCATTCAGAGTGATGATTCATTCGGGATGGTCGATCTGAATCAGCCCTACCCTGGTTATCTCAAAGAAGTGACTGCCTATGCCTACCATGCCTTTGAATCGGATCAAGAGCAGGAAGTCGAGTTAAGGCTTGGGTGCAAAAACGCCTGGAAAATCTGGTTGAACGGGCAATGGCTATTCGGTCGAGATGAATACCATCGAGGTGCCAAAATGGATCAATACATTCTGCCTGTTCACCTCAAAGCGGGTATCAACCATATCCTGATTAAACTCTGTCAGAATGAGCAAGTCGAAGATTGGACTGTGGAATGGGAATTCCAATTGCGCCTTTGTGATGCGACCGGTAAAGGGGTGCAGTCCAGCGGGCTTGCTGATTGATAGCTGAAGGCAATGCCTAGCCGCCTTGCCTTTGGCGAGGGTCCCCCTTGAAATGAAAGGCCTGGCCTCCCAAAAGATCAGCTGAGGTGATCGTTGGGCAGACATACCGTTCGATGTGTTCCACGATCAGTTCTGTGCCGCGGAAATGGTCAACGTAGGGCCACATTTGTGGGTTATACATTGTGTCAGTCATATCCCGCATCAGGACCACATGTTTACCATTGCGGGCCATTTGGCGAAGGCCAAAGGGTCGCCCCAGGACGCACATGTTGGTATGCACCCCCACAAGGATGACATTTTTAATGCCATGCTGTTCGAGAAGATTCCAAACTTCACTGCCCTCATCGGTGATGGCATCGCCAGCATCGATTCTCAAGGCGGCTACCTGCCTGATCCAAGGTGCCCGAGGGTTCCGCCCAATCCCCTCCAAGTACTGAGCCCATGCCTCATGTTCTGCAGGATCATCGTCCTCTCCGCCATCTGATTGGTCGATGGGATAAATCCCTTTTTCTTCGGCCGGAATGACATGGCACCATTCCCCAATGGACTCAGGCAGATTTTGGGCACGGGGTGCTTGTTGGGCTTTGAGTCGGCCCGGGTGTCCTTGATAAAAATCCATGCAGCTGCTTGGAGAGTGAATGATGAGTGATCCGGCTTTTCTGGCGTGCTCAAGCACCGCATTCATGCGAGAAACCATTTCGCCTACTCGGTCGACCGCATTCTTGCAGTGATGGAGGTCCCACATGTCGCAGACAATGATAGCTGTCTCCGAAGGTTTCCATGTCTCTGCTTTGATGACTGTCTTGAAGCCAGGACTGGCTTCAGTCAAGGGCTGCTGATGGCGTAGGTTGACTTCAAATGATTGGGCGAGGAGGGCATTCATATAGAAACAAGCCAAAAAGAGGCAAAGCGGCTTAGCTATGAGTGGCGCCATCCCATGGGTCTTGGCCATTGATGGGGTTTGCTTGGGAATCACCACACTAATAAGCGTGATTTGAAACGGGACTTCAACGTGAAAATGACCTCCAAAAAAGAAGATCCGGCAGCTGAGTGGATCGTTTAGATTCAGCTGCCGGATGATGATTATACCCTCATCTCAAGCAGGACACCGTGTTTTCAGGTGCGACGTGAGCTCAAGTAGCTGGGGTTTCTTCCGTTCCGATACGGAAGAGGCTGGACACATGACTTGTGGGCAAGCCCTAAAACCATGTGGGATCCACACTTTATTTTAGCATGATTTGTGCCATGCGCAAATTTTTATTAAAAAAGCCCTGTTTTCCTTCTCGAAGTCAATTCAGGTGGGTTTCTAGTCCAAGCTTAGGAAGTTTTGCCGGAGCATGGTGGCTCTTGGTGAGCAAATATGCGCCAAATATGGCTCAATTTGATGGGATGAAAAAAGCCATTCCCTTTTGGGAATGGCTTTTTATCCATCCGATTTCTCGATTGCGTGAAACCTTTTATCTGGATCCGTTGATCGTGCGAGTGCTTCGCTCCTGCATCCAGAAGACGTCTTGATTGTTGGGCGAGGGCACGTTAAGCGGGATGTTCGCCTTGGACAGAGTCGGCATGGTCCGCGGGTCAGACCACCGGTGAATATCAGAATGGCCGTCAGCGTAAGCGAAAGTCGCGGCGCCGTTGTGGTAGCTTGCTGGGTAGTCAACGATTTTGTAGCTACTGCCGGTGCCCGGAAAACCGGCCATATCCACCACAAAATACCCGTCATTGATGCTGTCTTCGCGCTCGTCCAGTAGCACGAAAGTCATGGACGGGCCCGGGTCGGTCAAATCCGACTCTTTGGTGTAAGTTTTCCACTGGTTGCCTGAGGCGCTCCATGCAGGACCTCCAACCCAGTTGTTCATGGACATACTTCGAATCCGAGGCACTCTTTGGCCACTAGGGTCGATTCCGTATGACTTGTCAGCAGGGCATTTCCAGATTTTCTCGCTGCCACCGCAGTAATTCCACAATGGGCTTCTACGGGTGTATTGCTCATGATTCCAGTTACTTGGATCCTTGGGTGAACCCAGGGTCAGCCAGCTACCAGCCGTCCAGTTTGGGACGCGTCTTCCGTTGAGTTGCCACTCCGAGGCACCCACAAGTTTCCCTTCGTTGTCATCGGCATAGAATCTCCAAGCAAGCATCATCTGCTTGTTGTTGTTCATGCAAAGGATGCCATGTGCCTTGGTTTTAGCCTTGCTCAATGCAGGGAGCAGCATCCCAGCAAGGATGGCGATGATGGCAATAACGACGAGTAGTTCAATCAGGGTGAACCCTTGATTGAGAGACTTTGCATAAGAACCCTTGGTGTGAGGAATTGGCGATTTCATGCGTTTCATGGGATATTCGCTAAACTATCCGAAGTCTTAACTTCATGCAAGACATCGATGCAGCGCTCCTCTTATGCATTGGTGGGGCAGGGTTGTGGGGCTGGATTGGCTGCTTTACGGTTTGATTCGCTGCGAAACCTCAGTCAGGGACCATTCTTTTGGTTTGCCGCCAAGTCCCCTTGCCGGCATGCTCACCATATTAGATCGCTCGGGCTCCATAAGGTCGCCGAGTTAGCTCTGAACCTAGTCCAGACTATTTTTCCATCACCATGAAGCCCCTCAGCATCTTTGCCATCATTATCGCCTTTGCTATTGGCTATGGCTTCTCTCACTTATCCCTTTCTCCCAAACTCAAGATTGCCCAGGAAATGGTTGTGAGAGCGGAATCGGACAAGCAAAGCCTGGAACAACAAATGGAATCGCTTCAGAGTCGTCTGCTTTCTGACGCGGAACGCCGGCGCATTGAACGCGAACGTAAAGAATTGACTTCTCTACGAGGAGAAATGACTGCTTTACGCCAAAAGATTGATGAACTGGAAAAAGCTCGTGACCTGGCAGCCAAGCAGTCTAGCAAGCAAACGGTTCAAGCTGATGCTGAAATGGAGCAGGAGGAAGTGTTTGAACCTTCCGACTACTATGCTGCTTCCCTGAGTGTCGAACTGGACCTGGGTATGACCCTGGTCACAGGCGGGTGGCAGACTGCTCCGGGGCGTCATACGTTCATGTTTATGACCCCAACGCGAGGATCCTCGGATAGTGGATCTGATTTTCTTCAGTTTGTCTCCAAGGTAGCTGAAATAGATGACAGTGAGCTGGCGGGATTTTTCCTCGATAATCTGAAAGCTTCTGGGATCGAAACAGATAATGCGGGTGGATTTGATGGTGAGAATGCCAATGCTCTATTCGATGGCATCAAACGATCAAAAAGCGCCAAACTACTCGGCCTACCCACTGTTGTCACCAGTGCAGGTAAAGAGGCTGTTATCAGCACAACCTTCTACATGCCAGTTGAGGGCGGAAGCCAAGCACGCAAGCTAGAGATGGGTGTGCTGCCTGTCTTTTCCGAGGATGATAAACTTCAACTCACCTTGGCTGCCACCATTTCCAGTCCTGATTCAGAGCCCGTTACTGATCAATGAAGCGATAACGGGTCCGATCTCCTTACATTGCCTGCTGATAAAGGGTCAGAAAATCCTCCTCGCCCAGCGGGACTGGATTAAATTTGCCCGTCCATTGCTGGGCTGCTGAGGATGCCAGAGCCTGCAAATTCTCCGCTTTAACTCCCTGCTCAGGGAGTCTGTTTGGGATGCCAGCTTCCTTAAGCAAGCACTCCACGCCGTGAATGAGACTTTCAGCGCCCTTGCTCATGTCCTCAGAGGTGGTCAGATGACAGGTCTTAGCGAGGTCGGCATAGGCTGTGGACACAGCTTCTAAGGTGGCATTCCTGCGCATGACGTGAGGTAGCATCATGCCCACGGCCGTGCCATGAATCACGTTGTATTGGGCGGTGAGGGGATTGGCCGCAGCATGAGCAGCCCCAAGCATGCTGTTCTCAATAGCGATGCCGGCCAAAGCAGCCCCTAGAAGCATCTTACCACGGGCATCCAAATCGTCTGGATCTTTTAAAACCGCAGGCAGAGCATGGAGGATTAATCGGGTTGCCTCATTGGAATGCAGCCAACTATAGCGATTTCGCTTCAGGCTTACTGCCGATTCGAGGGCATGAGACAAGGCGTCCACCCCCGTGCAGGCAGTCACTCGGCGAGGTTGCGAGAGTGTCAGTTCGGGGTCCAGAATAGCGATGGCAGCCGCCGCCTTGGGATCCCCGCAGGCCATTTTTTGATGAGTTTTTTCATCTGCGATCAGGGCAAAAGACTGGCACTCGCTTCCAGTACCCGCTGTGGTGGGAATGGCAATCAGTGGCAGCATGGGCTTTGAAGCCTTGCCGATGCCCCAGTAATCTTTCATCTCACCACCATTGGTAAGGATGAAGTTACACCCCTTAGCTGTGTCCATGCTGCTGCCACCACCCAAGCCTACCAGGATGTCCGCTCCGTGGGATTGAGCGGCAGCGACACAGGCACTGACATCCGCGGTAGTTGGATTCTCGCATACCTGATCAAAGACAGAGACTTCCAAGTTGGCTTGTTCGAGACTTGCCACAGCATGGTGCACATGCCCAGCTTCCACAATGCCGCGGTCGGTCACCAACAGGACTCGCCGCCCCCTCAACTCAGTGGCCAGCCGCCCCAAGGAAGTGAGCTTGCCGCAACCAAAAACCAGGCGAACCTGAGTCTGGATGTGGAAGGAATCCCCGAGAAAGTCAGGATGGCTGATCACCGAATCATTTTTTGTTGCTGCCTCCATGTGTTTGCCTCTATTTGCCAGATAAAAGATTCACCCTGCAGACTTTCACCTCGGAGAAGCTATCCAGACTTCATGACAGGACAATGCCTGAGCCTCAAAAGTTACGCTTCTCTTTCGATGGAGCGACGCTTGTAGAGGAACTCAAACATATTACCTTCATGGGGCTGATCCCAGGAAATCTTCATGGTAGGTATGGCTCCAAGATTGAGACGCTCGATTAAATCGGATTCAAGCAACTCTTCGGTAAACGCAGGATCTTTGGTGATCGCGGTAACCACCAAGGACGGACCGATTGCATCCAGCATCTTAGATTGTGGCACTTCCACCACGCTGGCGTATGGGCAAAGGAATTCCCGATTAGCCAGAGGATGATTCATGGAATCACAATAAATAATGCTTGGTTTGAGATAAGTGCCTCCTTCGAAAGTGACCTTGCGGGATCCGGTTCGGTATTTGGCGGTCATATCCTCAGCCCCAGGTTCACCTAGGTCTTGGTCAATGGCTCCATCGATGTATTCGGCCATTTTGGGGTTGGCAAAACCTGAGAGCCGGGCCCCTTCATCCTCGGGGCAGGTAGGCTCAATCGGCCCCAACCTTTGCCCGAGAGCATCAGCGATGGCCTGCCCATGTCGAGGCACGATAATAGCAGAGGCGTTGATACAGCTGCGTCCACCGTTCTCGGCGATCGAGGCCACCATCAAGTCTAAATGGTCCTGCCAATTGTCGATCTGGTCTTCACCAATCAGGATCTTGCTGAATCCTGGTCCATGGATCTGTATACCGGGGTTGTTGGCGTATTGTGCCGTGGTGTTTTTATCTCCAAAAATGAGGGCGCGCCCGCAAGCCTGCAGGATCACACCAGCCCCTTCATGGTCGGTCGGATAAAACCCAAAAGCCTCGGCTGGACAGCCTGCTTTGATAAAAGCCTGAATGAGACGGTAGGGGGTCCAGGGCTCCTCTCGCCCCGGCTTGATGATGACCGGGGTTTTGAGTGGGATGGCTGGTAGCCAGAGCGAGTTCACCGCAGGGGAGTTGCTGGGCATGACCAGGCCAAGTGCCTTGGCAGTCGGGAAGTAGCTGATCCGGGTCCCAAACTGTTCACCATAACCCCGATCAATGATGCTCAGATCCAGACCGCGAGTCAGTCCTGTGAGGACTGTCTTCATGTGCGTCAACGCATGATGGATCTTCTGCATGTTACGACGCACCATCACATGGGGTAGACCGGAGGTTGATGAGAGTGTTTTGATGTAATCCTCAGGAGACTGCTGATGCCCTTTATCTCCCAGAGGCAAGGTCTCATTGAGAAAAGCCTCACCAGCTTTGGCGCTTATCTGAATGAGTTGTTCGACTGTGAAGGCTCTCAAAGCAGCCTTAGCATCATCGATGCGTTTTAAGTCTCGCCGGATAATACCCGCATTGACAGTGCTGACTGTGGCCAGGGTTTGCTGATCACTGTAGCCTTGGATTTCGATTTGATCCAGGCTCTGGTAAGGCTGCCCTTTCCGAAGGCAGGGAATGTGAGGGAGTTGGCTCATGGGTTGGTCATCCATTCTAAACTTTAGTAAACACCCTCCACAATTTTCTTCTCCATTGCACCGAAAGGGCGAACTTCCGCCACACCATCCCAAGGGTAGGGTGCTCGAGGCTGCTTGCGTATGGCTTCATCCCTCTCCAGGAATCTGGGCATGAAGAATTCCTTGGTAAGGGTGGTGAGTTCGACTCGACCCCATTGTCCGTAATCTATCACCTGGCTGGTCTCCTTAGGATCGACCACGCGAAGGACCGCGCGTGGTTGGGGGGCATAATAACTGATGGAATAGTTGTCCTCTGGTCCAATGGGCACACTGGCTGCCAATCCCATGAGGGTGTTACCGTAAGTGGGATAGAAGCCGATGCGGTTCTCAAGAACCTCTTCCACCAGAAAACGAGTGTATTGGGGATCCATGGTGGTTCCTCCGCAGAAAACTCCTCGGATCCCGGCATCCCAAAGATCGAGTTTTTCCGATAAAGCCTCCAGTAGTTTGGGCGTGGTGAAAACGGCACTGACCTGGCGATGTTTCAGGATGGTGACGGCCTGGTCCACAACATGGTCCATGTAGCTTCGAGCGACATCGAATTGCTTATCGGCGATGACCTTTTTGACAAATCTTGGATCCAGATCGATGAAGTAACAGGAGCAACCGCGAACATTGGCTAAGTGTTCAATGGCAAGCCTCAGGCGGCGTGGTCCTGTAGGCCCCATCATCAGCCAGTAGTGATTCCTGGGAAAATGCTCATCTGATATTTTCTCGGAGAATTCACTGTAATCCACCTTGTAGTCATTCCATCCGATACGCTGCTTGGGCATGCCGGTGGTGCCCCCGGTTTCAAACACATTGAAGGGCTGCCCCTGAAAAGCCTTGGGAACCCATACCTCGGGCTGTAGGTCTCTGAGCCATTCATCCTGAAAATGTGGGAATTTGTTGATCAGGTCATTCAGTCCCTTGATTTCTTCGGCGGGATTCCAGCCCGCTTTGGAAGCCCAGTCCAGCCAGAAGGAACATCCTGTGTCCGGTGAAAAATGCCATTTGATGATTTCTTGGATGTGGGCATCCAGTTGTAGGCTGGCCTGTTCGATGGCCTCGTTTGAAACAGATTCGTTGCTCATAACAAAAAGTTAACTCAATGAGGATGTATGACGCAGATTGGCTTTAAATCAATGGTTTGGAAAAAATTTTCGGAGAGTAGCCTCACTTGGAGGGGGTGTCATCAGCGATACTATGACCAATGCAGCTGAGGAAATCAGAAAGCAAACAGCCACCGGCATGATGCCCGGTCCGAGGACCAATTCTTTGCCATAACCACTCATGGCAAAGTAATAAAACCAACTGGCCACTGCGGCTAGGATGCAGGCGTAGGCTCCGGCTTTGGTGGTTCGCTTCCAGTAAAGGGCTGCAAAGATCAATGGAAAGAGAGCGCCAAAACCACTGAAACACCACACAGCCAAGTCAAAGACATTTTGCGGGGCTTTCAGTGAAACCAGGTAGGTTAGCGCCACAATGACCACGATAAAACTTCTTGCGATGAAGATAATCTGCCTATCGCTGTATCGGTCCTGAGATTTGTTGTGGAGGACGATATCGTTGGTGAACATGGTTCCCAGACAGAGGAATTGGGAGTCCAGTGATGACATGATGGCAGCCAAGACACCCGCAGTGAGAAACCCTGAAAGCACCTGACTCTCAATGACGTTGCGAACTACTTGCCCTAAGACCCCACTGACCTTGGAAGGATCCAGAGGTGGCAGGATACCCGTGGCCCATATCCCGATCAGGACACAGGGAACCCAGACAATCAGGATACAGAGTGGATGGGCGATGACGGTTAATTTAAACGCCCTCGCGCTCTTGGCTGTGAGCCAGTGCTGAAACAGGTGGGGGAACATGCCGACGCTCAGTGGGATAAACAGGTAGGTGGCAAACATCCAAGGTGGGATACCGTATTCGCGCTTGAAAGACGTGATTTCCCCTGTTTTGGGGTTTTTTGAATTGAGTTCCACTTCGGTGACCGTTCGGCTCAGGAGCGGACGAGGCGAATAGGTTCCAGGCTCGGGTGATTCTCCTTCGAAAACAAGTTTGCCTACCACCTTGGGGGGATTGTTTTCCACCAGCTCCTTGGAAGCGTTGTCCCATCGATAAGGTTGAACCACCTGGCCTTTTTCGTTGATCTGCATGGTGACCTTTGAGGCATTTTCAAGGCCACCTAGATTTTTGGCTATGAGGACGAAAGCAACCACGCCCATCACCATGAAGACAAGTGTTTGGAATGTGTTGGCCCATGCGGCTCCCCTGGAGCCACCCATGAACACATAGGTGAGCACGACACCACAGATGACCAGGCCAGTGAGCCACACTGGGATTCCCCCCGCCCATTGCGGGGTTGCCAAGTTGGGGAATAAGTCAGGGAAGGCGCCTGCAGTCACTGGCAGTAGGGTTTTTCCCGCCCCGATGATGCCTATCAGGAGATAGGGGATCACTAACAGCACCAGAATAGGGAAAAGCAGGTAGCCAATCCCACTGGATTCAAATCGGGCTCTGAAATACTGAATTTGGGTGACGTAGCCATATTTTTTACCAAATACCCAGAGCCGTATACCGATCAGGAAAAAGACTGCCGCATGAACCAGGCCGCTAATAGAGGCCATCAGGCCATACACGCCGATACCACGCTCGAAGGCTTTGCCAGTCGAGCCGACCAAGGCAAAAGCTGTCATGGTGGTGCCGAACACGCTCATGAGCAGCAGGAATGGACCGATGGAATGACTCGCTACAAAATAATCTTTGCTGGTGCCGCGAAAGGAGCGGCTGCTTAGGATACCAAGGGCCAACAATAGACCGAGATAGCAAACGATGACGATGAGAGGTGTCATGAAATTAGATAGCTTATTGTGATCAGTTTTCTTCTTCGGCCAGAGCCTCCAAATCATGTGGCCAGGCAAACACCATAGCCGAACCCCACCAGATGGCTGCTACGATGGAAAATGCTGCGTGATAGGCTAGCCCGACTGGCAGGAAGCCAAAGATCAGTGTCTGGTGATCATCCCAGAACCAGCTATCCTGATGCAGGCAAATCAGCAGGAGCGTGCCAATCCAGATGATGGCATAATTGGGTTTCTTCATGAAAAAGTTGGGTTGGGTTTGGAGTCAGTGGTTGATGGATTGAAAGCTTTTGAAAGACCATGGCAAGCTGTGATGCTTGCCCTTGAGGGCAAAAAGAAGGAGCTGGGAGAAATCCTCTAAGGGTTGGATCCGTCGTTTAGACTGAATCCAACCCTTAAGCGGAAATCACTCCCCAATGGCGTAGAGGTGAGTTTGAGTTCCTACATACAGCGTGCCATTAGCCACCACTGGGGTGGAGTAGATGGGGGCCCCAAAGTAGACTTCATTGAGCACTTTCTTTTCTCTGGAAGCTTCTAGAACGACCAGATCGCCATCTTCATCTCCTAGGAAGACCTTGCCATCCACGACGAGAGTGGACCCCCACATGTGAGCCTTCATGTCATGAATCCAGTTTTCCTTGCCTGTATCGGCATCCAGGCAGTAGACAAAGCCGGAGTAGTCAGCGATGAAGAGCAGGCCAGAATCGGGATCAATGGAAACCGTTGAAATGGTGCGGTTGATTTTGTCGTAGCTCCAAAGAGCACCCCCTGCGGTGATATCCCCCTTCTTGGTCGCATCAATGCAAACCAGGTTACCAACCCCTTCGCCATGCTCGGGATCTTGACCAATAGCAATGTAGACTCGGTCTTCATAGAAAACCGGGGAACAGATCAGCTCACTAGGGCCTTCGGCAGCTGGATACTTGATTGGGGTTCCATCGCGTGTTTTGTACTTGTCTGGGACGCAGTCGTATTTCCAGATTTCCTTCAACACGGCCAAATCTCCATCGGGAACCGGGACAGGATCGAAAGCATAGCAGACGCCATCCCCGGCGCCAAAGAGGACCATTGGCTGACCGTTGACTTCGCCAAATCCAGGGGATGACCAATTACAATGCATGAGGTTTTTACTGATGCCAGAAGCCTCTTCTCCGACATACTCTCCAGTTTGCTTGTTCAGGACGACAAGGCAGGGGGCCATGGGGGAGGGGATATTGAGATGAGACCAGTCCTGCCCGTTGGAGGTGGTGGCATAGACGTAATCGCCCGCCACCAAAACTGAGCTGCTGGCTATGTTGTGGGGGAACACACCCAACTCTTCTCTCATGTCAAAGACCCACAGGATATCAGCATCGGTCTCACCGGGTTCAACCGGTGCTTGCCCGGGGCCTCCCAGGTAGGCTGCTTCATCCTGAAATCCTTGGTTGCCGTTGCCTAAACCAGCTGTATCCAAGCACAGGATTTCGCAACGATTAGACACGACGTATAGGCGATCATCCTCCACAAAAGGAGAAGAGCAGATGCCCAGAAACTCCCAGTCGCTCACCTTGCCGGCTCCCAATTTAGGTACGGCCAATTGCCATTTGAAGGCGCCTGTTTTTTCGTCGAGACAATAGACAATACCGCGATCGCCCTTGTGCTTGGGATCACGCAGCGATTCGTTGTTGGTGCCGATGTAGACCTGCCCGTTGGCGATGGTGACGTTGCCATAGGCCTGAGAGCCAAGTTTAGCGACCCACTTCACATTCTTGGTGGTGCTTATGTCCACCTCTTCGGTGCCTTGCTTGAAGTCGCCGGGAGCGAAACTGAATGGAATGCCCTTTTCAGGACTGTAAAAATTGTTGTGAGCCGTGCGGCCCCACTGGTTCCAGTCCCCGCCCAGAGCTGCTGTGGAAAGAGCCATCGTGAGGGCCAGGGGTAAGCGATTAAGGATTTTGCAATGTTTCATAAGCCTTGTATAAGGGGTAAATTCGATGGTTGTTTCAGTTGTTTGAGTAGACCGAAATGTTGTCAACATAGACGCTGTATCTCGACTGAGGTGAAAAACCAAACAATCCAGGAGCCCCTTTTATATGGGCGACTTTGTGAGGTACTTCAATGGTCCAGCTGGAAGGCTCGTTTTCATTGCTTGGCCATGCCTTGGCCCGTACCACCCCACTCCCATCCTTGGCAACGTCGACTCGAGATTTGATTCGATACCATGTCTTGGTGGACCATTTGAAGGGGACCGAAACCTTGATGCGGTCATGGTTGGAGCTCACTTCCAATTCCTGCCAGTTACCAATAAGCGCGATCACATATCGCTGGTTTATGACCCCAACATTGGATTTCATGCGTCGATTACCGTCTGTCATCACGTCAGCTTCAACCGTGTAGTTCGAAGCCTCAGGGCTTCCTATAAAGGATGTAGCCCTCTGGAAGAGTACGTTGTCCAGTGTCTTGACCAGCACTTTGTTGCCCTCCATTTCGCGGATATCCCACTTGAAACGGGCTCCGATCCAAGGAAGGGGAGGATAGGTAAATTGAGTGCCAGCACTCACATGGGCAGCTGGGTAAGCGTTATCAATGGTGAATGCCTCAAAATTTTCAGTAAAGGGCAATCCGGGCAGTACGCGTGCGCGCAGGATTCCTGATGCATCAGCCTCAGTAGCCTTGAATGCGCCAGCTGACGCACCGCCATCTCTGTTTGCCCGAATGCGATTGCGCCGACCAAATGCTGCATCTGCTTCGGACTTGACCTTGGCAGTAGGGGGGATGAATGCTGCCCAATCGGGACGGATGTTTTCCTCAACAACCCAACCATTGCTGTCGAGGCCAAGCACTTCGACCTGATCTCGCTGTCCCGGGGTGAGGAGGACATCCGGCGGAATGATCTGCAGACGAGCCACGGCCCCTTTTTCGATTTCTGGAACCTCCTCTTTTTGGGGCTTTTGGCCCGAGGAAGACTTCCCAGTGCCGAAGCAATAAAGTTTTTCCATGGTATGGACGTAAATCTTCCCATCCCACAAGGTAGGAGCCCCTAGACAACCCCCTTCCAATGTCACTTTATCGAGGATATCCACACCGTCTTCCTTGACTTTTAGGATGTAGAAATTTCCGTTGCCCATGGGGACGTAGAGTTTGCCATCGGCATAAAGGGGCGATGCGTGCAGTTGTCCATTTTCCAGCTTGTGTTCCCATAGCTCCTCCCCGGAGTTGGCATCAACACAGATGAGTTCGCCTGTGTGGGTCACCTGATAGACGCGATCCCCTACTAGAACCGGAGAACTTGTGAACATCACATGGGGTAGGCGCCAGAGTTCGGCCTCTTTGCTTAGGACCGCCGGTCCAGGTTGGCCTGCAGCCGGCTCAGCTCCAATTTTGATGGCAGCCATGCGACCGACCTCAGAGGAGTCGAGGTTTTCCTTGCCGTGGATGGCAATGACTTTGTCGTTGTCATGCAATAGGAGCGATGAATTGACACCGCCATAAGAGAAATGGTAGCGCCACAGAGGATCCCCGTTGCGAGCGTTGATCGCCACGAGGTTGCCGCAGCCGGTTCCTGCATAAAGAACGCGTTTGTTGTTGTAATATCCCAAAACTGGCGAGCAGAAGGAACTATCTTTTGGTGGGGTTCCAGGTGTGCTGGCCCAGACCAGCTTGCCATCATGCTTGTTGAAGGCAAAAAAGCGATCTCTTGCCGGGCCATCAGCGCCCCAATAACTGGTGATGCAGTGGTGGATGACCAAATCCCCATCGATGACAGCGGCACCCCTGCGGCCGTTAGGAAAAGTAAGCATGCCATAGCGTTCCATCATGCTATGCTGCCAGATCACCTTGCCGTTGCGGTTGAAACAGGTCATTTCTCCTGCTGTGGACATCAGGTAGATGTTTCCCGTCTCAGCATCAACGGTGGCTGAACCGATGCTGTAGCGACTGTAGACGATGTCGCTCAAAAAATCGTTGAACCCATGTTGCCATAGGACCTTGCCGGTGGCTTCATCCAGGCAGGTGAGGTATTCGCGTAAGTCGGGGCCAGTCCCCTGGTAGCCCCAAGCGTAGACTCTTCCATCGGCTATGACCGCTTCACCACGTCCTGCCATGTCAAAAGTCCAAAGGTGACCTTCCCCTCCAAGGGTGATGTCCTCAATCAAACCTGTTTCATCCGAGGTCCCATTCTGGTGAGGGCCTCTCCAGTGCAGCCATCCAGAGGCAGGGGCGGCGTCTAGCGAGCAGAGTAGCTTGGCGGCCAATGCCAGCCCAAGGTATCTTGAAAAGGAACGAATTTTGGTGTTCATGGTCCTGAAAATGTGTTGCCGAGGAAGGCGCAATACGTGTGGGTTTGTTTTGCTTCCCCAATATTCAGGACTATTCTATATAAACGGTGCCTGAGCAAACAAATAATACCTATACGTAACAAATTTCCACCAGATGATCACTCATGGATGGCCCCCTAAATAGCATGCAATCAAAAAGTAAGGATGGCCTTGGCTTCCCGCTATTGCTTCGTCGTGCTTGGTATGGGCTCAACCAGGCATTCAGACGTCGCATCACTCACCTGGCCATCACCCCCGACCAATACACTGTGCTGAGGAATCTCTGGGAATGTGGGGAAAATGGGCTGACTCAGAAGGCATTGACGCGAAAAATGTCCAGTGATCCCAATACGGTTGCATCACTGCTCGAGCGCATGGAAACAGCGGGTCTTCTCGAACGTAATGTGGATGAGCAAGATCGCCGAGCGCGGCGGATTCACCTCCTTCCTCTAGGGCAGGAGCGATACCAACAAGCCAGGCAGATTGCCCATGAGTTGCAATCGGATATCCTTTCGACGCTTCCTACTGAGGATTGTGCCGTGTTCATGAGGGACCTGCAACAGATGGCTGACGCCTGTCGAGAGGCTGCTGCCCGCTCTCCAAGAGGCAAGAAAGCATCATGAGTGAGTCCTCAGCCAAGGATTCCCAAGCCTCAGATTGCGTGCGGGTTGACAAGTGGCTCTGGGCAGTGCGCCTATACAAGACTCGCA
>Ga0255776_10003740_pt1 | contig 16270 bp, 32 predicted proteins | sample 071ome_19_FD_179974 | JGI IMG/M metagenome (GOLD analysis project Ga0255776, IMG submission 179974) | Coastal salt marsh microbial communities from the Groves Creek Marsh, Skidaway Island, Georgia - 071413AT metaG (version 2) | ecosystem: Environmental > Aquatic > Marine > Intertidal zone >... | reverse complement strand
GTAAGAAAGTTCCCACTCACGACCCATATAGGCATAGATACCAATCAGGAAGTGGAAGACAACGAGTTGGAAAGGACCACCGTTGTAGAGCCATTCGTCCAGACTTGCTGCTTCCCAGATGGGGTAGAAGTGCAGACCGATAGCGTTAGAAGAAGGAATAACAGCACCAGAGATGATGTTGTTTCCGTACATGAGTGAACCAGCAACGGGTTCACGGATGCCGTCAATGTCCACAGGGGGAGCACCGATGAAGGCAATGATGAAACAAGTTGTAGCAGCAAGGAGGCAAGGAATCATCAAGACTCCGAACCAACCAACATACAGACGATTGTCTGTGCTGGTGACCCAGTTGCAGAATTGTTCCCAAGTATTTGATTGTCGTTGTTGTGAAAGTGTAGCAGTCATTGTTTTGAAAAAAGTAGTAAGACCATCAGGGAAATGGTGGAGTTACTATGCTCCCTGCACCCTCAGCAGGGATATGAGAGACGTGATTTATACACCCTATAGGTCTCGGTTTGGGGTGTTTACAATAGGTTAGAAATCGTTACGTTTCTTAACCCGTTGATCTATTTAGCATAGTACGGATTGACTGGTTTGTCAACCCCCTAAGTGAGGTTGTTTATGGAGCGAATGACCTGTGGGAGATCCATCCCTCCATGAAAGTACCCTACAGCAATTACTGTCAGTGTGGAGAGAAATAGGACAGTTAACGAAGCGACCATGCAATCTCGGTCTCGATTAGAGTCTTGCAACGGTCTCCTGCTGCTTCATATACAATTTAATCCATGCACGAAGTTGCTGTTTAAGTTCTGTTATATCATTACAGTCCTCTATACTTCTCGAAAGAGTTTCGTAATGAAATTGTCTGGAAGTTGTGCTCAAATGAATGTCTTCTGGTCTCATTGTGTGTCCTCGTTGTACCAAAAATCTTCCCAATCCTCATCTGTTGCTTCATAGATGGGGCATGGTTCTTCCATTAAGAGATCATTCTTTGCTCTTGCAATACGTTCTCTTAACTTTTGTTCTTCTTCTTTATTCAGAATACTCATTTAGAATGTCCAGAATTGTGTTGTACGCATGGTGAGCACCATCATGCCACTGTCCAGGTTTATCACTCTGTTTTCCATCATAAAGTTCAGTTTTAAGTTTGTATACTCGATGGAGTATATCAATCTTCCTGACTCTCCCTGTCATTTAAGGACCTCCTTAATAGTTTTTTGAATTCACGACGCATACGAATCTCCATAAAATACATTTTAATTCTTATAATAAGATATTTAATTTGGAGTTCTAAGTAAACAAATACTCTCATGGTTCCTTCATAACCGGCATACCAAATCATCCCAATAAGAATTGCAATGAGTAAGTACGCTTCGAGTAAGAAAGGGGTCATAGGAGTTCTGCAACTACCATAAGGATAGATCAGGAATTTAAAGTGTCAACCTAAAGTTCAAATCTCCTGACAGAACCTTTGAGATCTTTATCTTTTAAAAAGGTTTTTGCTTCTCTTTGGGTTCCGAACAATTTTGCAAACTTAGGATCTAATCCCCATTTAGTAGCAGAAATCATATATTCAGTTCTACCATTTACTTTTCTTGTGATTTTCCACAAGATATTATTTGATTTGTCAGCAGACATAATTTAAAATAATAAACTTATGTTCTATTTATCAATAACTTGCATCTGGAATTTGATACTCAGTATAGCAAGGTTGAACTTCCCAATGTTGCCAATCAACTCTTCTTTCTGCGATCATGTTTTCCATTTCGTCTACAGTTAAAGAGTGAGCAACTAATTCGTTAGTTCCTCTTTTGTAAATGTGAAACAATTGATCAAACATAGACCTCCTTGTAAACAATAAAAAAGGGACCTTTCTGTTAGTTGGCAGAGGTCCCTTGGCTTGCGCCGACGATATTCATTTGTATTTATTCCTCACCAGATTGTGTCAGCATAGCTGCACCAAAGAAGGTGCCTAAAAGAATTGCTGCTGTTGCTAAAAGTGCCATTGTAGTGGTAGCAGGTATAAATCTATTTACACTTTACAATAAGTGTAAATACTCATTTATGTTAGTGATCCCTCACCAAACTCCAGGGATGATTTGTCCAGTGGTCATGTAAGTGCCAACAGCAATGACGAAACCGAGCATTGCAAGACGTGCGTTGAGGATCTCTGCCTCAGGGGTGAATCCGAATTTCATTGGTTTTTCTCCAGTGTAGTGTTTGTAATGATGATCTTCTGACCATCGTGAGTGAATTGTAGTTCATCGTCAGGATGCCACAGTAGTTCATTATACAAGTCATCCAGTTTTTGCATGTCCTCGTATAGTTGATTAGGGTTAGGCATATTGTTCTACTAATTTTCTAATGTTCTGGGTGATTTCCATCCCCCCAGTTTTCTTTGCAAGAAGATTACCTTCAGCATCGGTGATAATAAGTACTGGGGTAGCAGTTACCCCATATTGTTTGGCAAGGTCGAGGTTCTCTTGGGGGATAGGTTCATCGCTGAAGTCCTCAAGATCAACCTTTTCAACCATGCTGGTATCTACCTTGATAGAACTAAAATATTTGTCTACCAGGGCACATGGACCACAGGACTTTTTAGAAAAGAGATAAAACTTATTCTGCATGGTGTGCTTTTAATTCAGGATTTGGTTGTGAAGGAACCACAGGATTGCGAGTCACATTCTCAATGACAATAAAGGCATCATTTTGATAACTTACCGTACCATAAGGTTTTGCCCACTTGGGATTGGCACCTTCGGTCTGGTGAATGCCACTGTTAGCGACACCACCAATCTTGACACGAAGTTCATCATCTGGACTCCAGTCCATCTTGCCCAGAGCAATTGCAAGTTGTCCGAGCATATCAGCGCTTGGGAATCTCTCTTTCATCACATTCTCCTCTGGTTCCAGGTTTCCGATCATCAGTAAAGATTCTCCTCTTGTTCAGTTTCAACTGTAACATCAGAGGTGGGATATGCAACACAAGTGAGAACAAATCCTGCATCAATTTGGTCATCGTCAAGGAAAGATTGATCTCCTTGATCGACAGTACCTGAAACAATTTTACCTGCACAAGAAGAACAAGCACCTGCTCGGCAGGAGTAATTCATTTCAACACCTGCTTCTTCAGCGGCATCAAGAATGAATTGATCTTCTTCACAAGGAACAGTGTGAGTACCGTCAGGGGTAACGAGAGTAATTGTAAAAGACATTAGTTAATTAGAAAATACCAAAGAAAAATTTACCATTGATGGCGTATGTAAGAAAACCGAGGACAATTCCCATCATTGCCCAACGACCATTGTACATCTCTTTCTGCTGCATGGGAGAGAAGAGTCCCTTACGGTTGTAGGATTCTACTACCATTTGGGGTTCCTTGGCAAACAGATTGTTCTGCCCAAGTTCGTTGGTTGTGACTGTCATTTGTTTTGTAACGAAATACTACAGAAGTATATAGGAAATCTTAAGAAATGTCAATAGTCATATTTGAGGACATCCTCATATAAAGTGTTCTCCTTCGGGAAGTTAGAGTTCCGATCTTCTGTAAGAAAAACAGGATCCATTGGGCGATGACCCATCATCAGGGATTTGAATTCAACCCAACGGTCCATGTGTTTCTTATGATGATTAATCCACTCTTGAGCAGATGCCAAGACCTCCTCATAGCACTGACGGGGATCTGTCTTGGTGTCATCATTTAAATACTCAGCAAGAGTATCGTCAAGGCGGTTGCGGCGTTCCTTACGGTACTGTGCATCCCAGTCAACATCAAGTTCTGGGCGTCCTTCAATAGTCATCGGTTTGAATGAAACGACCTTCTAAAGATACCACAGGTCAGAGTGCCATGTCAACCCCCTATCAGGTCTTCATAATGAAAGCAAGCGCAAAGTATGGTGGTCTGTTTTCGTGGTAATCGTCACCACCCTTCGAACCAGTAGTTCTACCAGTGCTGGTTGTGCCAGTATTTGCTCCACCACCACCTTGACCACCACCATTTCCATTATAAAAATCTGTATAACTATGGTTGTGAGATGGCATCTCTGCAACAGTCAACTTGTGAGCAACTGATCCACCAGTATTTCCTGATGCATAGTCACCCGTAACAACACCTGTAGTTGCATCAAATGTTTGTCCGGTTCCAGCATCGTCTGCAGCAGCAACAATAAATTTATTTCTTAAATCCGGTGTTGTTATACCATTTACAGTTTGACCATTACATAATGACCATCCAGTTGGAATAGATGCAATAGATCCAGACCACATAATAATTCCACCTGTAGGGAAAAATCCTAAGGATGGATCTACTTGACTTGCCCCAACTGCTCCATCTGCAATTGCCGCTGAAGTAATTTTAAATGGTGCCATCTCTACAATTCTCTTTCAATTATTTATAACTTATCAAATACAAAAGGACCTTTATTAGATCCCCACAAAAGTTTTTTAGTATTAGGATCTATCCCAGCATCAACAACTTTATATTGCGTCTCAGATAGTTCTGCTTTACTTAATAGTATTGCACCATTATGGATACACCCAGGCACTACAGCACCTCGATAGATTTCATTCTTTTTATCAAAAACAAAATTGCAAATTTTGTTTTCCACAATAATAAATCCGTTATGATAATGAATTTTAACCACTACATCTCTGTACGGTTTCTTTCCTGGATAACTTTGAATTACATTAAAAGTATTTTCATCTATCCTTCTATGCTCAAGTAAGATATGAGCAAAACCAGTAGGATTAGATGCTGCTTGTTTCCAGTTATTATATTTACCTTCAAACCAATTTGAAAATTCCATATTTTTAAGAGCGGGAGATCGGATTCGAACCGACGACATCTAACTTGGAAGGATAGCGTTCTACCACTGAACTACACCCGCAGAAAAGGGAGGTGGTCAGACCTCCCAGGACACATGCACGCCACTTGTTTGTTTTAGTTGTAAACAAGAACCAACCACACGGAAGGGGTCATTTGGATCCACCACTTGCTCTTTGACTGGAAGCAAGAAACCAGGCGGGAGAGAGATCCCATCCGCACCACCTGCTTTTGAGAGAAGCAGGAAACTCCGGGATTGAAGGGGGAACCTTCACCGACCAGTGCTGTTATAGTCCATCCGTGACTATCGAACGAATCAAGCGTATACTCCAGATTCAATCAAATCTGCCTCAACCTGATCGAGAATTACATTGTAATCATCTTCAGGATCATCATACAACTGAATTCCTTGGTCTTCATAGAAACGAATAAGTTTCTGATAAAGTTTAGGGTAATCTTCGTCGAGAACAACGCTGCCCTCGATTGCTGCAGTCAACTTTTTGAGATCGGATTTGAATTTAGAATGAAATTTAGAACGAGACATTTGCCTTAATCGAACAAATAAATTGTAGTGTGGAATGGAGAGTCTTGTCAACCCCCCAAGTCGGAATGACAGGATTCGAACCTGCGACATCTCGCTCCCAAAGCGAGTGCTCTACCAAACTGAGCTACATTCCGTTGATTACCTGATGAATTATACACCCATCAGGCAGTTTTGTCAAGAGTTAAACTCTTCGTTTCTTCGACGGTCAAGATACTCAATAATTTCAGAGCGCCATTCCATCAATTCGTGAAAGCACTTTTGATTATGAGCACATTGACGAAGTTCGTGATCTGGTTTAAGAACACTTTCATAAAAAAGTCCAAGGGCATCTCTACGTTTTTCGTGTTTCTCGTTCATTTTACCTCAAAGTCGAGTTTGCGAACCTTTCGTTTCCTTCGGTTCTCTTGGTATTCTAAGTCACTTTTGCTCAGAACACCAGTGGTTTTTACATTTTCTTCAGAATTGATCATGATGACTTGAGACAGATCAACTGCTGTTATTTTTTCTCCGTCCAACATTACTTGATTGGGACATCCACAGCATTGTGGTTTCGTTGATTTCTTCAACTCTGTATTGCAATTCTTGCAGCGTATTGTTAACATGATTTATCATACCTCTTATATTCTCAAGTTCTATTAATACCTTTTTTAATTTCTTAGGTTTCATTTATTTATGAAGGTAATGGGCGATGAGGGATTCGAACCCCCGACATCCTCCGTGTAAAGGAGACGCTACTACCGCTGAGCTAATCGCCCTGGCGACTCAAGTAGGATTCGAACCTACGACCGACTGCTTAGAAGGCAGTTGCTCTGTCCAGCTGAGCTATTGAGTCTTGAACTCCCTAAGAATACCATAGAGAGAGGGTGATGTCAACCCCTAAGAAAAATTAAATTTCTTAGTGTAATCGTATGCATATTGTTGACGATATCCTTTGATGCCCCAACCTAACCAGTAGTAAGCAGCAACCATATACTGATCAACAGTACGACCAGGACCTTCAAACTCTGGAAGATAACGTTGGAATACGGATTCGTTAATCATGTAACGAGTCTGACCTTCAATAGTAGAAGGATCACAATCATACCTGGCACAAAATTTACCAAGATTGTTATAACGATTTATGCTGGTCCACTGAATAAGACCATACCCCCCGCTATGGCAAGCGTTGTAAGGAACTCGAGCCCCTCCCTCGCATATGTTGGGATGGAAGTTGCTTTCCGATTTAATATTTCCCATGATCGTAGCAAGTGCATTGCGATCTGAGATTCTGGTTTTTGCTTGAAGTTGTTCAAGGACATACTTTTCGTTGTCGTTACATCCAGGACACTTCCAAGATGCCCTATAGGGTTGGACTTCAATAACTTGTGCCTGGGGTTTAGGTTCAGGAATAATAAAAAATAATGAGGTAAGTAAACTAATCATAAGTGAAATAATCTTTTCGGTAGTATCTACCAAGAACATTGCTGTTGTAATATGCAGGAGTACCATCGTCTAAACTTTCTGTTAATACATTGTTAACAAATAGTTGTCTGGTTTCTTCATAGTTACATTTACCCAATGTAGTATGAATACTAAGCATTTCACGCTTAAAATATTCTTTCCCGGTAGTTTTAATTTCTTCCTTTAGTTCTGGACAAGATCCGTAGTATTTTTTCCAATCGGATTCTTGTTTAGTTCTTCGGGCATGTCCTTTCTTTTTACGAAAAGACCAAAAATATTTTCTACCAATATATTTTCTATTATTGGTAGTATTTGTTATTAAGTATACAAATCCATAATACCCATTAATATCTTCAGTGTCAAAAATTTTACCCTGATAGATCCACGGGTTATCATACTCTTTCATAAAATAGGTGACAACCTATTTTATTTATCAATCAGATATCATGTATCTGATTTTCATGATTTGATACTTAAACATATCTCCTAAGGTGGTAGGACCCACCTTAAGAAGCATCCAATCTTTATGTTTTAATTCAGGGTCGGCAAGTGCTTTTAGTTTCCAAGTCATAATTGGAAACCACCAACATCAATTTTATCCTGCTTAATGCCACCAATAAGATAAGACTCAATTTCAGTTTCTTGAGGAGCAACTTGCATACCCTTAGAGGATAACCAATGCTCTGTCCAAGGAAGTGGGTTGGTTTTAGCAGGAATATCGTATTCGGGTTTCAAACCAATTGCCTTCATACGACGATTAGCGATCCATTCAACATAATTGTAAAGAAGTTTGTCATTGAGACCAATCATAGATCCATCTTTAAACAGATGCTGTGCCCATGCTTTTTCTTCATTGACACAGCGTTTAAACATTTCTCTTACAAAAGGTTCTTCTTCTTTAGCAATTTGTTCAAATTCTGGATCATCTCCATCCCTCCACTTGTTGAGGATGTTCTGAGTAATGACAAGATGCTGGTTTTCGTCTCTGGCGATGAGAGAGATAATTTTAGCGGATCCCTCCATAAGTTTGAGTTCACCAAACGCAAATGAGCAAGCGAACGAGACATAGAATCGAATACCTTCCAAGATGTTGACATTAGCAATGGCTCTATAGAGTTTTCGTTTGAGAGACATCCTCTCATACTTCCCAGCATAGTGACCTTCAACTGCTAACTCCCACATTGTACTGTTATCGTACTGGTGTGCAGAGTTTATGAAATCATCGTAAGACTCTGTAACAGAAGATGCCCTGGAAAGAATCTTTGGATCTGTTTGAATGGTATCAAATATAGCAGAAGCGTCAGGATATACATTCTTAATAATGTATGTATATGATCTACTGTGAATCATCTCCATAAACCCCCATGCTTCCATACATGCTTCTAACTCAGGCAGAGAGCAATAAGGAAGAAATGCAAGTCCAGGACCACGACCCTGAACAGAATCCAAAAGAATTTGATACTTTAGATTACTGGTGAAAATATGCTTCTGAGCATCAGTAAGTTTTAAATAGTCGTTTCTATCTTTTTGAAGGGAGACCTCTTGGGGTCTCCAGAAATAACTAAGTTGTTGTTCAGTAAGTTTATCAAAAACTGGGTATTTAAAATTATCATACCTCTGAACTCCAAGAGGTTTGCCAAAAAACATTGGTTGCTTTTTGAGATTGACAGTCTCAGTATTAAATACTGTCATTCCCTTTATCTGGGTGGGTTTGATATCTTGTTCAGATTTTACAAGATTCACAGTCATCTTCCTCCGTTTGTTTAAGTGCTTCTAAAATATCGTTAATTGATTCTTGAGGTTCTACATCTCCATCCTTCTTAATGTCATATGTGTTTTGATAGTAAGATGTCTTCCAACCGTACTTGTATGTAGTCAGTAAATCATTGACCAAAATAGACACTGGAATCTCATTGTTTTCATAATTTTCAGGATTGTAACTCCAGTTTCCAGAGATTGCTTGGTCAAAAAACTTCTGCATAACAGCAACCAGTTTAATATATCCTTCGTTAGAAGGCATGTCCCAAAGAAGAGTGTAATTATTCTTCAGACTCGCGTACTGAGGAACAATCTGCTTAAGAACCCCTTTCTTTGACTTTTTAATGGACATGTATGCCCGAGGTGGTTCGATTCCGTTTGTGGCATTTGACACAACGGAACTGCTCTCCGAAGGCATCTGTGCGGACAGTGTTGAGTTCCTGAGACCATGTTCGGTAATAGATGCTCTAAGAGATTCCCAATCATACAAATATTCTGGTTCTACTAATGTATCTACGTCCTTTTTATATGTATCAATAGGAAGAATTCCATCTGCATACTTTGTACGATGGAATGCTGCACATGCACCTTTCTCCTTTGCCAGTTGATTAGATGCTTTCAGCAAATAATATTGAAGTGTTTCAGAAAGTTTGTGCGTGGCAATCAAAGACTCTTGATCTCCATACTTAAGACCGTGTTTTGCCAACCAGTGAGCAAGACCAATAAATCCAATTCCAAGAGACCTACGTGCCTTTGTAGCACGTTCTGCTGCCTTCACAGGATATTCTTGATAATCAATCAGTTCATCAAGCATACGAACGCTCAGATCGCATAGTTCTTCCATATCAGAGAACTGTTTAATCTTACCAACATTGATAGCAGCAAGAATACACAGTGCAATTTCCCCGCCTTCATCTTCATAGTGTTGAATAGGATCTGTAGGAAGAGTAATTTCTTGACAAAGATTACTCATATAAATTGAATCTTTGAATGAAGAATGACTATTGCAATGGTCGATATTCATAATATAAATACGACCTGTCTCCATTCTCTCCTTCAAGATGTCCAGAATGAGTTTTTGAGCATTAATAGTTTTTCTTGGAATAGACTCATCTCGTTCATAATCCACATACAACTCGTCAAATCCATCACTACCAAAAGCATCATAAAGACCTGGAACATTGTGCGGACTGAAGAGGGTGATGTCTTCGTTTTTGATAAACCGCTCATAGAAAATTTTACTAAATTGGATACTATAATCTAATCCACGAACTCGGTTATCCTGCGTTCCTTTATTATTTTTTAGGACAATCAGATCTTCGATCTCTTGGTGCCAGATTGGAAAGTGGACAGTTGCTGATCCGCCTCGGATGCCATTTTGTGTGCAAGATTTGACAGTTCCTTCATACATTTTGAGGAACGGGATAATCCCTGTATGTATAACTTCTCCCCCATTGATTTTGCTTCCGATGCCACGGATTCTGCCGAAGTTAAGACCGATTCCCGCCCTTTGTGCAACATATGAAAAAACAGCACTATTGCTATGAGGGATACTATGTTTGGAGTCATCAACATCAACAAGAACACAGCTTGCATATTGTCGAAGCTTAGTTCTAACTCCCGCCATGATAGGTGTGGGAATGTTGATTCTGTGTTTGGAGATGGCATCGTATAACCTCTTAACGTAGGACATTCTGGTCTCTTTGTTGTACTTGGAGAAAGAAACCAAAGCAATCATCATATACATCAACTGAGGGGTCTCATAAAGAGTTCCAGAGTCTCTGTCCTGTACGAGATATTTATCTACTACCTGCTGTAATCCAGCGTAAGTAAACAAAAAGTCACGATCATAATCAATCCATTCACCAGCAGCAGCAATTTCATCTTCAGTATAATCTTTGAGAATCATACCGTCATAGATTCTACGATCATGAACACTGTTCAAGATATGATCATAAAGGGAAAGTTTATCCCACTCAACACCATTTTGCTGAGACCACTTCTTACGAACACTAAAGAGAAGAAGGCGAGCAGCAACGAACTGATAATTATAATTTTCAGGAGTAATCAAATCATGTGCAGATTTAATTAAAATCTCTTGAATTTGTTCCGTAGTAATACCATCAAAAAATTGGATTCCTGATTGAATCTCTACTTGACTTGCAGAGACTCCTGCAAGACCCTCACAAGCGGCATCTACCATCTTATGAAGTTTATCGAGTGCAATGGGTTCAACGTTACCATTGCGCTTTTTAACCTTGAATCCGTTTGTCATACCTTTTTCCAATGCGTGAGTTTAAGAGTTGCTTGTAATCCTTTATACCGGTTTGAGTCTACCAGAGTTTGAACATCATGTCCAGCAAGTACCATATCATTTAAGTCTTTTTCCTTGATGTCATGGGGGAAAATTACTACTTCATTTCCCTTTCCAATTGTCGTTTCAATTCTATTGACAATTTCTCGGTTTCTCGGTTCGTTGTCGTAGACGAATATGAACTGATAATCCAGAGAGCTAAGGTCAACATCGCTACCACACATAGCGATAGAGTTCCCAAGGAAATGGGAGTCGAAGGGTCCTTCTGTGACATAAACTGGTTCCTTAGAGTCAATACGATCTAATCCATAAATCTTTGGTTTGTTTTCATCCAAAATAACTGTAATGTATCTAATGGTAGCAGTTGGAGACAAAGATCTCCCCTGATACCCAATGATACCATTTTTATCCTGCAAAGGAATAATTATTCTGGGTTCATCGTACTTCGTATCTTCGAATACTTTTTTGTGTTTGTTTGTCCATTGCTTAAATTCTGGACAATAATAGAATAAATTAGAAGGCAATTTTCGTCCTTCAATAAATCTACGAGCGATGTGTGTTTTATTTAGATCTGATATTTTTTCGAGTTCAGAAAAAATATCTTTGTTTTCAAACACAGGTGGTTTGAATTCAAATTCGGGAGTTGGTACAGTTGTTCCTTTCCCAGTAGCACCATTCTTGTATGATTCAAGAACATATTCAGAAAACAAAGAAGAATCGTTATCCTTCAAAAAGTTTGCAAGAGTTCTACCCACACCACAGTTATGACACTTATAGATGTAGGAACCTTTCTTCTGAAAGAAATACCCCCTTGCACGATTCTTGTTCTTTTGGGAATCGCCACAATAGGGGCATCTGAAGTTGTAGGTGTTATTTGTCTTTTTAAATTTTTGAAGTTTGTAGGATACTAAAGAAATGTACTTTGTATCAAGATACAACATGGACTACTGGCGTTTTTTCCAGCATAGCAGTCTTATCGACGGGTGTCAAGGTCCAACCGAACATTGGTAACAGTTGAGCGATTGTCACAATGGTGCTCAGGACAGCACCGGCTATCAAGGCATACTTCTGATTTTCTTCTACCTTGTGTTGTATTTTAGAAATTCTGTCGTGTATTCTTTCTTTAGTTTCTTTCTGTTCTTCTTTCATCTCTTCAAGAATTTTCAATATCAAAGCGTCCGAACGCTCGCTTTCATCAAGACGAGATTCGTGACGCTCTAATACTATAGCAATCTTATTGCTATTTTCTGAGATGGTAGAGACTGCTCGCTCAAGTTTGTCGAGCATCTCTTTTGATAGGTCTTCATAAATTTCAAGTTTAGATTCAATGACCTGAAGTTTACCGAGACCGAATGCCATCAGACTGTTCCTAAAAACTCCTTAAGTTTTTCAATGTCTTCAGAAATCATAGCAAGAAACTTATCACTGTTCTCTTCGGAGAGAGACAACCAAACATTAAGAGTCTTTTTCTGATCTTCCAGACTAAAATCTGCAAAATTTTCATTCAATGAAGTAAATGCACCTTGCCAATCATATGAATTATTTTGCTGCTTTCTGCTTGATGCTGCCTTATTAATATCTTTAGCAATATTCTTTTGGCGCTCACCTGCTTTCTTTTGATAATCTTTTGCCTTTGCTTTAGACAATGCAGCAATCTCTTGTTTGCGATTAGCAGCACGCTTTTCACGTTCCTGCCTCTTTTGCAGTTTACGCTTCTGCTGAATCATACGCATAGCAGCAGATACTTCTGTACTTGAGTTATCTGCTTCAAGAATGTTGTTTTGATCTTCCATGGTTTCTTCTTTTAATCTGGAGTTTTTAATCCTCTGAACGAAATCTATTTTAAACTTTTTCTTCTTCTTTTTAATTGGAGGTTCATCTGGAGGAAGACCTGCAATATTTCCAGAAGAAGCATTATTAGTTGGAACTTCTTCAGTATAAACTATTCCGTTATTCTTCATAGTATGTACTTTCATAGTTCCTGCAACTTGTCTATACAATATTTATCTATTTTGATATGGTCAAGACTTGAACATTCAGGAAGTCTGTTCAAATAAATCATAAAACTTTTTACAATAGACCAATACTCTGACGATAATTTATAAAACAGCAGTGGTGTTGCTGCTTCTCCAAATACATTATAAATGATAATCAAATGATTTAGAATTAAATGAAGTTTGAGATTGCCCGTTTTGACATAAGTCTTGAGCAATCTCTTTAGATATTTAAACCTCTTCAAATCATCATAGAAGTCATCCTTAGTTACTGCCTGAGGATTATTATAATTTTGAATAGCGAAGAAGAGGTAGTTATCCTCATTCAATTCAGTAAACTTCATAGATTATCATGCAACATCAATCGTAAAGTCAGTGCCACTTCCTCCAGCGCCAACAATATTAGTAAATGCAATATCTGGAGTATCCAGAGTTGCAGCGCCAAGAGTTAAGTTACCAGCAACAATCGAAAGAGTTGCCGTTTCCGAAGGAACCGTAAAGTCAAACTCAAGTCTATTAGTTCCACTTCCTCTTACATAATTTGCAGTAATCGGATTTGCTGCACCAGTGGAGGTAACTGTGATTGCAAGATCTCCTGTTGTACCACCAACAGCGACAAGTTCGTTATAGATGACAACAACAGTTCCAGTCTCACCCTGTGCAAGTGCTTCTTGCTCAAAGAATACTGCAGTGATATTTGCATCTGCAAGCAAGTCAGTTGCGCCTGCACCACCAAGACCGCCAATTGCTACCAAGACCTCATCCCAGTATTCTCCAGCAGCAACTGCTGCTGCTTTGTCTCCTTGCTGCTTGTAATGACGTAAAACCCATCCACGCTCATCCGCAAAGCAATCTGCGGGATCATGGTTTTGAGCACCGCGAATTAAATATTTTGGTTTTGATTCATCCGTTGTGGACTTTCCCCAAAGGGCCATGGTATGTTCTCCTAATTCTTAGAAATTACAGTATAAAGATATTTATAAAAAAAGGAGGGTTGACCCTCCTTTATGCATCACTCAGCAGGTGATTCTTCTCTTGCAAGAATTGCTTTCTCGACTACTGCGAGAAGTTGGTCATCAATTTCGGTCTTAGTTAATGAAACTGCTTTACGCAAAATGTGCATACAGATTTCAACTAACTTTTCTCCAAGTTCTTCATCATCAGGAATTCTTGCAATTGCAGCATCAACAATTTTGGATGCAAGTGGAAGTAAAAATGACAGCATGATCTTAAAGCAGGGTGCTAATTATATATCAATTCAGATAGAGTTTTTTAAGATCTTCACGATTCTCGTTGAGAGATGCAATGATCTCTTCATTTACACCATCTTGATACTTACGACGCTTAACTTTAGAAGCACGTTTTGCAACACACTTCTCAGATCCACAATCTGGTTTGTCGCATCCACAACACTCTTCTTTCATAGATTTCATGCCGTTCTTAACTCCTTTAAGTTTCTTATTCTTATCAAAAACTCCTGCAGGATTATCGGGATCTGTATTGTCATTCATCTCTGGCATGACAGTTACATCCTTTGCATCCTTCTCCATAAGTTCAGTTCTCCAATCAGAGAACTCTTCTTTCTTTGCCTTAACTGCAGCAGAGACTGCTGCACGTCTTTTAAGAAGGTAAGAATCTGTGCTGTCTTTCTTACCATCGTTATTTACATCTCCATCCTCTTTTCCAACAGGATCGAGTTTCTTCTTTTCTTCTAATTCCACTTCTTCCTTTGCAGTTTTTGCTGATTTGCTGAAAGCATCCTTATCAGGGTATCCTTTGTCGCCTGGTTTCGCAGGAGACTCTCCACGCTTTCTTTTAGCATGGATATTGGCGTAGAGTCCTTTCTTTTCTTCAATTGTCTCCTCCTCTTTCACACAATTGGGAACTTCTTTCCCATCTTTCATCTTAGTACCCTTTGCTTTGTAGCCGTCCCAACACTTAGATGCACCTACATTTTTACGTGCTGTCTTGAGACCCTCTTCCATAGATTCCATCTTATCTTGTTTGATAGGTTTATCTTTATTTATATTCTTCTTTTTTGTCCCATCATAATCATATCCAGGAACATGGTCTTTCACAAACTGTGTGTTTTGAGGTGTTCCTACCAATCTATTATCAGAATTAGGGTCTCCAGACTTATTAAATTGTTTGTATTCTTTAATATCCTTTACCCATGCTCTAAACATTTCACCTTCTTCAGTGACAGCAATCACATAATTAGGACCCTTGCGGTGTATCTTGCCAACCTTGTCTTCATTAATCAGAGAAATATAATCCCCAACACCAAAAATCACCCCATGTCTAAATGAGGTGCGCTTTGCATCACTATTAAAGTCTGTAAATTTCATCAAACTGGTTTTTTAATTATTTATGTTCTCAAGAAAATCAAGATCGTTGTCAAGATCTCGAAAACTTGTATTTAATCCAGTTGCAGTTAAAGATATTCTATATGCAAATGGACCTTCTTCGTCTTTCTTGCTTTGTACCCTTGCTCTGGCAGTACATGTAGTAGGATTAAATAAAGGAACTCCTAAATTAAGTGGATCTCTATCAGAGACTCTGAATAAACCCTTTCCTTCAAAATTTAAATAATCGCATTTTACACTATAATATTCTCTAATTTTTTCGGTTGGAATATTATATGATTTTTCTCCAAGAATACGTTGTGCTTCTTTTGTTGCTTTTGGAGGAGGAGTATATTCATAAACAACCCAATCACTACTTAATTTGGTCAAAATAGAATCAGAATCAAGTATAGATTTTAATGCTGGATTAGTTTTTGAAGTTACCTTTAATCTCCAAGTATTACCAATCCACTCAAGAGTACCCGATCCATACTCAGCACCACTGGTTTTTAATTCAATTCTTGCAGTAATACCATTTATATTCAATTCAATATCAGATTTAGATTCACTTTCTTCGGGTTTAGTTTGAGTAGTATATCCCAAAGCATTCATTTTATTAATCATATCAATTTCATATTTCTGACCTTTGTTTGTATTGATTTCATCTTCACGGTCAGTAGTAATAACTTTTGAAATATAATAAAATCGTACTATAACTTTTCTATCTTTATTAAAAATTAATTCATACGAATTATTGTTTCTATTAACTAATTCACCAACAACTTCAAAAGAATGATTAAGATATGCAAGCATACCTTCAATATGAGATTTATATATTTCTGGACTAATACCGTTAGATGTAAATTTAGAAATTATTACATAACTTCCTACAGTATTAGTAAAATTAAATTTACTATAATGTCCTCCAAACCCAAAAGTTCGGAGGACTTTCTGCGTTGGTTTTTTTAAATATTCTGCAAAACTATCAGCAGAAAAAGATTTCTTTGCCATATCACAGTTTCATGATATGTCTATTTAGTTTAGAGGTCTCCC
>Ga0255776_10003731_pt1 | contig 16310 bp, 14 predicted proteins | sample 071ome_19_FD_179974 | JGI IMG/M metagenome (GOLD analysis project Ga0255776, IMG submission 179974) | Coastal salt marsh microbial communities from the Groves Creek Marsh, Skidaway Island, Georgia - 071413AT metaG (version 2) | ecosystem: Environmental > Aquatic > Marine > Intertidal zone >... | reverse complement strand
CCGCGGTCCAGTCAGTTCCCAGAGGCCGTCGCCAAGGTCCACGGCGTCTTCGGAAGGGCGTCGACCTTTGACCACGGTCACCCACGGCCTGTCGAGGCCGATGGTGTCGGCGAGGGATTCCGCGCTTCCTTCAGCAACGATTCGCCCGCGTTCAAGCAACACAAGCCGATCAACCAAGCCTGAGAGGTGTCCAAGGTGGTGCGAGGAAACGACAACGGTGACGCCACGTTGGGCCAAGCGTTGCAGCACACGCGTGAGGCTCCGGGCAGCGGAGGGGTCGAGTCCGTTGTAGGGCTCGTCAAGCAGGAGCACGTCGGGACTGGCCAACATGGCGGTGGCCAAGGTGAGGCGTTGCCTCATGCCCTGACTCAGGCTGTCGAGCATGTCGTTGGAGCGTTCGTGAATCCCAACCAAGCGCATGACGCCATCGATGAGGTCCAACCGCCCACCGTCCATCACCGCGAGTTCCATGAGCGTCGACCGAGGCGTCGCTCGCCCCTGCCATCGTACTTGTTCAGGCATGTGGCCCACGCGTTGTCGCCGCTGAGCCGCGTCCATGGCCGCTCCTTCACCGTCCAAAACCACACCGGCCTGAACCTCAAGGACGCCGGCGAGCGTGCGAAGGAGGGTTGTCTTTCCTGAACCGTTTCGTCCAACGAGCCCAAGGATTTCCCCGCGAAGGAGGTCGAGGCCAACGTCATGGATACCCGGCCCCGCTCGCCGGCGAAGACGATGGTCAGGGTCTGGGACCAGATGGCGGTGCGTCACGCCCTCGAGCCGCAACAGCAGGTCCACGTTCACACCTCGTCCGGACCTTGAACGCCGCAGGTTTCAACGTATGCAGGTGAGCGCCGCTGGTGAAGCATGTCCTACGTCGTCCCTTCCTTCCTGGCCGTCGCCATCGGCGTCCTTGCCGTGGTTCGCTCCCGTTCGTTCACATCGGACGTCGATGCGCCTCCGCTCGAAGACTGCAATCGACTGATGGGCGTGTTGGGTGTTCTCATTGTAGCCTGGTGGCTCGTTCCTGGTGGGCTGTTTGTTGCTGGTGGAGCACTTGCTGCCCTCTCCGTCGTCAGTCCTGCAGGCCGACAAGATTGGTCATGGGCGTGGAAAGGGCGAGTTTCCTTCGTCGCGTTTGTGGTGGCTTCGATGATGCTCGGAGGCCTTCTCCCCGTGGTGGCTCCGACCCAGGTCGAAGGCTTTGGTAGCCCGCTTGGAATCGACAACCCCGGAGGATGGCCTCGGTCCTCGGAGGACGTGCACGTGGTGGTCACCGGTGACGAGGCGCTGGATGTGGCCATCGTTGCCGTCCGAACCATGCACGTGCCGTGGCAGGGAGGTGCCTCTGGAATGGCGGGTGGTGCGCTCCTCATCGCAGACCTCTCGGGTCAGGCAAAACGGGAACTTGAGCGGACGGTGCTCTTGCTCGACGACGCTGGAGGGCCGCGACTTGATGAGGGTCTGATCGCCCTCCAAGAGGTCGATTCCGGAGGCACGCACACCTTTCGCCTTGACGGAGACAGAACGGAGTTGGCAGCGAGGCGGTGGACGGTGTATTCCGAACTGGGCGGTTTTGGTGCACGTCCGGTCGCCGAGGTGGTGGTGGTGGCCGCTCCCACCAACACAGGGGTGCTCGAATTGCTCACCATCGTTCGACCTTCAGGTCATCCTGACGCGGTCTCTGACCCCTTTGCTGAGGGTCTCGTTGAAACGTGGTGGTCGGCTCGCAATGCTAAGGTTTAGGGCATACGAAACCTCATAAACATCGAGCCTTGCGGAGGGGCATGTTCGCCGACCTTTGGGCAGGTGGCCTGATTGGGTTCAGGGAGGCGCTCGAAGCCACCCTTCTGGTCGTCATCTTCCTCCTCATCGCGCGAAGGCTCGAACGGCCAGAACTGATGCGCGGAGTCTGGAAAGGGGTTGCGTTTGGGCTCGGGCTGAGCCTCCTGACCGCCCTCCTCTTTGAGACCATCATTGGAGGATTCGAGCAGAACGAAGCCTGGTTTGAGGGGGTTCTGATGGTGCTCTCCGCGGTGGTCATCGGCGTTGTTGTTCTGCACCTCATCCGTCATTGGACCAAGCAAGAAATTGAGCATCGTATCGAAGAATTGCTGGCGACTGGGGCCGATCCCGGGCGTGGCGCCATGCTCATCGCCCTCTTTTCGGTCTGGCGTGAAGGGTCCGAAACGGTGGTGTTCATGTCCGCCGGCACCGAAACCGCGTGGGCCTTGGTCGGTCTCGTGGTGGGGATCGCCGGTGCAGTCACCATCGGTTGGCTCATTTTGGAGCGCGGGGTGCGGGTTGACATCAAGCGCCTTTTCAGCGTGACCACCGTGTTGTTGATTTTCGTCGGCGCGGGACTTGCTGCACACGGTGTTCACGAACTGCAGGAAGAGGAGGCAGGGCTGATTCCAGTGTTTGTGGACGAACTTTGGAGCGTCAACCCTGAGTGGGACGGCACGGGCACTGCGCCGCTCCTGCACGAACAGGGTGCGATTGGAGGGCTGTTTGCGGCGGCCTTCGGCTGGAACGGCAACCCGACCTTGCTCGAGGTCCTCACGTGGTGTGCTTATGCCAGCACCCTTGGCTGGCTGTACCTTCGAGAAGACCAGGCCCATTCACCGGGCGAAGAGGACGCGCCAACGGCTTGATTCATTCTTCTGCAGCCACGTGCATGTCGCCGTCGCTGTATCGAATCTGAATTTTCTGAGGCACCTTGCGCGTCAGGGCTGCGAGCGCTTGACGAACATCGTCCTCACTGACGGGCGCGTCCTTGGAGGTGAAGGCCTTTGCAGCCTTGGCCGTGCTCCAGGGAACGGATTCAAAATCGCTGGCGACAAGCCAAGCATGGAGGCGCGCTTCGAGGTCCGTCAGGTCCGCCATGATGGATGGAAGCATCGCCGGCACAAAACGAATTCGCAGGCTCAAAGGCTCACGATGCGACGGCAGCATTCCTCTGCATCGATGATCCCATCCAGCAGTTCGGTCACGGCAGAGACGAACGGCAGGTTGAGGCCCATGTCCTCCTCGCGTCGCTTGAACATCCGCGCTGCCCGAACGCCCTCCGCCACCATCGTCATCTCTTCCAACGCCTCCTCAAGGGAGCGTCCTGTGCCGAGTTTTTCGCCCATGGTCCGGTTCCGGCCGAAGGGTGAGGTTGCCGTGACGTAAAGGTCACCGAGTCCTGCGGGCCCGAACGCGACCTCAGCCGAGGCCCCGAGGGCAGGCAGCACCAAGCAGCCTTCGCGGAAACCTGCGGCAAAAATGGCAGCCTTGAGGTTGTCACCGCCCATTGTCCCTGTCTGCTTGAGCCCGTCCACGAGGCCACAGGCAAGGGCGACGACGTTCTTGTACGCCCCCCACAATTCCGCGCCGACCGGGTCGCTGGCCGCGTGCAGCACAAAGGTCGGGGTGCTGAGCGTTGCAGCCAGTCGTTGAGCAATCGACATGTCCTCGCTGGCCACGAGGGCCGTGGTCAGGACGCCATCGGCTGCCTCAGGGGCAATCGTCGGACCCGTGACGACGGCCAAAGGATTGCTGAGGCCTGCCCCGTGAAGCAATTCACCGATGGCGTGGGAGATGAGCCGCTTCCCTGGGGCCAGCCCCTTGGCAAGGTCGACCAAGACCTGACCCGGGCGAAGGAAGGGGAGCATGTCCTCGACCACGCCGAGGATGTGCGCTGATGGGATGGCCAACACGATGATTTCAACATCGTTCACGGCTTCGTCGAGGCGCATGGTCACGTCCATTCCCTTGAGGCTTCGACCGGGCAGGTAACGCTCGTTGACGTCCGTGGTCATGATCGAAGCGTACACCTCGTCCTCGATGGTCCACCCGCTGACGACGTGGCCGTCTGCAAGCCACAACCGTGCGATGGCTGTGCCCCAGTTTCCAAGGCCGAGAACGCCGATATGTGCCATCGTGACCAACACGACGGCGCCCGTCCCCACCTTAAGCGGATTCCCGGGAAGCGGAGGCCAGACGCCAATTGCTCACGCAGAAGGTCAGGGTCAAAACAGGTCGTCGTCGTCTTCGTCAAATTCGAACACGTCGTCGCTTGAAGCGACCTTATCATCCTTGGAGGGCTTGGGGGACGCCTCTTCGGTGATGTCCTGAGCCTTCTCAGGTTCGGCTTGGGGCTCTGGTTCCGCTGGCGCGACGTCCTCTTCGACCTCGGGGACGTTACCGCCGGCTCGAAGGGCAGCCTGCTCCGCCTCGCGTGCAGCGAGGTCTTCCACGCTGGCACCGGTTTGTGCGGCAAGGGCGCGGCGCCGGTCTTCACGGGCCTTGCGCTCGATTTGCTTGTGGCGCGACTTCTCAATGCTCTGCAGCATGTACATCGCGTCGTGTTCGAGCAAGGGGGAGTCCGAAATCAGGGTGATGTCGAGCCAACCTCCGTCCTCAACGATGAATTCGGCCAAGGGTTCGAAGTTCAGGTCGGATTTCTTGATCTGAGTGTAGAACTGCGCGTTGCCGCTGCGGTGGTCGACACCTGAGAAGTGGCAGTAGAATTCCTTCGTGCCGATGGTTTCCCGAACCTGGTCGAACAGTTCCCCGTAGTCTTCTGAGGTGCGCATGCTTCCGTGCCCTCGTGCGTGGATGTGCGCGATGTTCAGCACCGGCACGGTCCCTTCGACGTGGTTTACGACCTCAAGCACCTCTTCGAGGCTGCCCCAGAGGTCCTGTCGGCCCGAGGTTTCGACACCGACCTTCGACGGGGTTCCGTTCTTGATCCAAGGGAAGACTGGGAAGTCGTCATCGTCGTCGTGCCATATGGTTTCGAGGCGCTCCACCACGCCTGCGAAAATGTTCGCCACGTGCTCGTTGGCTTCACGGCCACGGCCGCTGGCACCGTAGTGGCCGGTGTGCAACGTGATGTGCCTCGCGTTGATGGTTCGGGCGGCTTGGAGCGTCGCCTCGATCTTCGCGAGGGAGCGACCCAGTTCTACGCGGTTCCCGAGCAATTCAGAATAATACGGGCCGTGGATGTTCATCTCGAAGCCTGTTTTGTTGGCCAGCACCCCGGCCTGCCAGTACTGGTCAAAGTGCTGGGGTTGAATCATACGAACGGTCTGAACCTCCATGGTCTCAAGACCGAGGGCGATGATGTCGTCCATCCCTTCGACGATGGTCCGTCCCTTGCAGGACAGGGGCACGCCAGCGGGTCCAAATTTGACGCTCATGTGCATCCCCCATTGCCGCCGAAATGGTCCCCCATGAAGAACCCTTTCCGGTGAACCCGTCACCGCTTTCAGCGCTTGCTCCCGAATACGACTCTTCTTGAAGGATGGACCGGCCCGCGGGGCATGGGCGATGGCCTTCAGGATGCCCTCACGGCTTTTGCCAGCGGCCAGCCCGTGTGCGTCTTCGACGCTGAAAACCGTGAAGGGGAAACGGACCTGCTGTACCCTGGTGCACACGCCGGGCCGGCGGTGATGCGGCGCTTGCGTCAAGCCTGCGGAGGCCTGTTGTTCCTTGCCATCGGGCATGAAGTGGGTGAAGCGTTCAGACTCCCGTACTTGCAAGACCTGCACACCGAGGTGGGGCTCGTCTCGAAGCATCCTGTGCTGCAGGCGCTCCAAACAAACGATCTGCAATACGACACCCGGTCGGCCTTTACTCTCTCGATCAACCACCGGGACACCTTCACCGGCATCACCGACCGCGATCGTGCATTGACCACACGACGTTTTGCCGAACTGACCGCCGAGGTGCTGGCCGGTGGATTCGACGAAACCGAACGACTGCGTCGCCTTGGTGCAGAATTCCGTACGCCCGGCCACATTCCGGTGTGCCGGGAGGCGGAGGGCGGTCTCGCGCGTCGCCAAGGACACACCGAGCTCGCCGTTGGTCTCGCCCGCGCAGCCGGTGTGGTGCCCGTCGTGATCGGCGCGGAGATGCTTCAGCCAGACGGTGACGCCGCCCTTCCGGTCGGTGACGCAGAGGCGTGGGCGGCGGAGCACGGCATTCCATTCGTGCACGGTGCTGAACTCGTGCAGCATCTCGTGGCGACGAAGGCATGAAGGCGTGGCGGTGAGGCCAATGGATGTGGAGCAACGACGCGTGATGGCGGTCGGGGTCTTCGACCTGCTCCATGCCGGGCACCTCCATTACCTTGAGCAGGCAAAGTCCCTCGGCGACCACCTGACGGTGGTCGTCGCACACGACGACACGGTGAGGCAGCGAAAGCATGAGCCAGTGACGCCGATGGCCTTCCGTTGCCGTCTTGTTGAGGGGTTGAAGCCCGTCGATGAGGCGGTGGTGGGGAACCCACCAGCCTCGCCCATCTTCGACATCCTCACCAAGGTCAAGCCCGACGTCATCGCCTTGGGCTACGACCAAACCCACGCCGAGGCCAGCCTCCGCACGAAATTGGACGACCTCGGCTACACCAACGTGGCCGTCACCCGTGTCGAGGGATTGGAAGGCGACCTCGACGGAACGCGGAAGATCATTGCCCGCATCCTTGAGCGTGCCGAGCCGCGAGGTGTGGCCTGATGTTCACGGGGATCGTCGAGGGCCGTGGAACGGTTCTGGAGGTGTTCACCTCGGGCGACGTCACTCGGGTCGTCGTGGACGTGCCAAACGCGGAAGGGCTTCAACGAGGGGCGAGCGTGAGCATCGACGGCACGTGTTTGACTGCGGTCGACATCGACGGACGAAGGGTTGGCTTCGACGTGATTCCCGAGACCATCGCACGAACCATCCTCACGGAGGTTCGTGCCGGCGCGGAGGTCAACGTGGAACGAGCGCTTCGTTTCGGTGACGAAGTCGGGGGCCACCTGGTCTCCGGGCACGTCATGGGCGTTGGCATGATTGCCGAGGTGAACGACCTCGACGGAGGGCGCAACCTCCGCATCGCATGCCAATCCAACGTCCTTCGGTACATTCACGAAAAAGGGTACATCGCCGTGTCCGGCATCTCGTTGACCGTCGGTCGGCGTGAGGGTGACGGGTTCTGGCTTCACCTCATTCCAGAAACGCTCGAACGAACCACGCTCGGCACCGCAACGACCGGAGGCCTCGTCAACTTGGAGGTCGACCCCCTGACCATGGCGGCGGTGGACACCGTGGAGCGGCTGCTGGCAGAACGGGGTGAGGCCTGATGCGCGTCGGCGTGGTCTGCGGAGCCTACCACCGCAAGGAGGTCGAGCGGATGCTCGAGGTCGTCAAGGAGCGCGCCGAGGTCCATGACGTCGAACTCGCTGAGGTCGTCTGGGTCCCGGGTGCCTTCGAGGTCCCCTTGGCCTGCAAACGTCTGCTCGAAGCGGGACTGGATGGCGTTGTTACCTTGGGTGTCCTTGAGCGCGGTGAAACCCAACACGGACGGGTGATCGGCGGATCTGTCACGTCGGCCTTGATCGACCTCCAACTTCAGCACGACCGGCCGATTGGACTTGGCATCATCGGGCCCGGCGTGACGCCGGAGCAGGTGGAGCCGCGCCTCGTCCCGCATGCAGCGGCCGCCCTCGAAGCCGTTGTGACCATGCACCGATGAAGCCCCGCTCCTTCAGCGGCGAGAACCTTCAAGGTGGTCACCCGCCTGCTTGACCCATGGTCGCTCCCGACACGGTCCGAAACGTCATCATCATCGGTTCCGGTCCTGCTGGCTACACCGCAGGTCTGTACACGGCACGGGCGATGCTCGACCCGCTGATGTTTGCTGGGTACATGTCCGGAGGGCAACTCATGCTGACCTCCGATATCGAGAACTTCCCAGGCTATCCTCAAGGCATCGGCGGTCCGGACATGATGCTGCAGTTGCGCGAACAGGCCGAGCGTTTTGGCCTCGAGGTGCAGGACAAAAACGTCGAATCCGTGGACCTCTCCACCCGACCCTTCGCGGTGACGGTCGAAGGCGAGGTGTTCCATGCTCACGCGCTCATCGTGTGCACCGGGGCAGAGTCCATTTGGCTGGGTGCTGAAGGCGAAGCAGAACAGAAGGGTCGTGGCATCAGCACCTGTGCGACCTGCGACGGCGCCTTTTTCCGGGACGAGGAGGTCATCGTCGTTGGTGGCGGTGATTCCGCCATGGAGGAAGCCACCTTCCTCACACGCTTTGCATCCAAGGTGACGCTGATCCATCGTCGCGACGTGTTCCGCGCTTCGCAGGTCATGTACGACCGTGCAGCCGCCCATCCGAAAATCGAGATTCGCCCCTTCCGTCAAGTGGAGCGGTGGTTGTCGGACGAAAAAGGGCTCACCGGGGCCGTGTTGTCCGACCCGCGCACGGGCGAAACCGAAGACATTGCGTGTACGGGGGCCTTCATCGCCATTGGTCACAAGCCGATCACGGCCTTCCTCGACGGGCAACTGGAGACCGACGCCGAGGGGTACCTCCTGCATTCGCAGCACACCATGACGTCCGTGGAAGGGGTCTTTGCAGCGGGCGACGTGGTTGACACGCGGTACAGGCAAGCCATCACCGCTGCTGGCATGGGGTGCCAGGCCGCCATCGATGCCGAGCGATGGCTTGAGGCTCAGCACGATTGAGCATGGCGGTGGTGTCGTGCGGCCCCTTGACCGAGAGCGGTACGCGCGGCACCTCCTGCTCCCGGAAGTAGGTGAGCACGGTCAGCGTCGCTTGTTGTCTTCCTCCGTGGCCGTCGTTGGAGCAGGAGGCCTCGGTGCACCGGTGCTCCTGTACCTTGCTGCGGCGGGTGTTGGTCGGCTCACGGTCATCGATGACGATGTGGTCGACCGCTCAAACCTGCAACGGCAGGTGCTCTTCCGCGCGTTGGATGTCGGCCGTCCCAAGACCGACGTCGCCGTCGAAGCCTTGCACGCCCTCAACCCGGACCTCGTCGTTGATGGCGTGCCCTCCAGGTTGACCCCCGACAATGCGTTGGACGTGCTGGACGGCCATGAACTCGTCATCGACGCAACCGACAGCATTCCCGCCCGTTACCTTATCGACGATGCGTGTGCCCTTCTTGGATTGCCGTGGGTCCACGCCTCACTCCATCGTTTTGAAGGGCGAGTGGCGCTGTTTGACCCGGCCACCGGACCAGGCTACAGGGACCTTCACCCCGAACCTCCACCGCCGGGCGTCATCCAAGGATGCGGCGAAGTGGGCGTGCTGGGTGCTGTGCCAGGCGTGATCGGAAGCATGCAGGCCGCCCTGGCCATCGACGTGCTTCTCGGCCGAGCGGAGGAAGCGTTTGGCAGGCTGACTTTGGTCGATGTGCATCGCCTTGAGACCCGCCACCTCCGTTTCGCGCGTGACCACCATCGAGCCCCTCCTTCGAACCTCGACGCCGCCCGCACGGTATGGGACAACGACCCGACGTGCGCCGGTCGTCACCTTGAAGGACAACCGGCTTCGCGGGAGGACCCAATGATTCAGTCACTGGACGCCAGCACGATGCTTGCCCGGATGCGGGATGGATGGACGCCGTTCGTGCTGGATGTTCGTTCCGGTGCTGAACACGACCAACTTTCGGCCTCGTCCTGTGACCTTCATGTTCCCCATACAGCGGTGCTTGGGGCCCTCAACGCCTTGCCTCAAGAGGGCGACATCCTCGTGCACTGCAAACTCGGCGGTCGATCGATGATGGCCGTGATGGCGCTGATTCAGGCGGGCGTGCCTGCGGAACGGCTCTGGAACCTCGACGGCGGCATCGAAGCGTGGAACGCGCTCGCCCCCGAGATGATGGTCCGCGGATGAGCCGCAACCACCTCCACACGGGAAGAGGTTGAAGGCCGTCGGCTCCAAAGCAAGCCTGAGGGAAGATGCCACACGTCATCATTGCCGATGCCAACGAAGGGCGGCGTGCGTTGCTCGCCTCGTCCATCGAGCGCGACGGCTTTCAGGTGACACGCACCAGCACCCTTGCACAGGCGGAAGGCACCGTACGGGCCACTGTGCCTGAGGTGCTGCTTCTCGAGGAGGAGTGGCCGGACGGCAACGCGCTCGACGTTGCTCAAGCGTTGAGCAGCGACCCTGCCGTAGGCGCCCGGACGCGCATCGTGATGCTGGCACGAAGTACCGCTCCGGAGATGATGTTCGCCGCTGCACGCGCGGGCGTGGCCGAAGTGCTCGGCAAACCCCTCGACATGGGCCACCTCCTTCAGCAGCTCCGTGCCCATGCAGAAAAACGCATGGTGGCCCCTCCAGCACAGGTGCAGATGGCGTCCGCGACCGGATACGGCGGAGCCACTCCGTTGGGAGCCTTCGCGGCTTCTCCTCCGCAGATGGACGGAGGAGCGTGGGCGTTGCCCATGCTCAGGGGGTTGCTCGGCACGGAACGGATCAACGCGAACGTGGTCGAGGATGTGCTTGATGGAGGCGACTTGGACGGTCTGGACGCGACCGGAGTCGCGGAACTGGTCCGCAAGACCATCGGCCGCCTCCTCGAAGAGTCCGGTACGGCGGTGGCGGAGCCGGCTGCCCCGACCCTTGCTCCTGCCCCAAGCCGTGCGGGGGTCACGGTCGACGACCTGACGAAATCCGCGACCCTGGGCTCTGGCGAAGGCCCCGCCGTCCGAACGACGATGCTCAGCGGGGACGCCACCGGGGGAATGGAGGCGGCCTTGCAGCGGCAAGCGGACAACATCGTCAAGGACGTCGAAGCCGCCATGTCGCTGCTTGACGAGCCAGCGCCGAGCATCACGGCCCCCCTCGCCGAGGGCCAGAAGGGTGTGGACCTCGAGACGCTGTCCTACGTCCGCTTGTGCGTCGAGGACATCCGGGACCTGTTGTGGGACCTTGGCCGACCTGGCGCTGTCTCCGACACCAGCCTGATGACGCGCGTGGAGGACGCCACTGGCTTCGCTGAAGAGATCCTTGCCGTCTGGCCTGAGGCAGAGCGGGACGAGGACGACGGGCAGGTTTGAAGTCCCGGCCACCGTGGCCGTGCCGGTGGACGCATGGCGCAAGGCGACCTCCCTCCCATTCGTGGTGCGTCGTGGCGCCCTGAGTCCACGCTCACCTTCGTCGCCCCGCTGCCCGCTGCCGCTGCGCGGTCGGAGGTGCTGCGCTTCATTGGGGAGCGCCACCCGGGGCACCTGCTGCTCGTGGCTGAGGCGTGGGCCGCTGCCGTCGGCGACGATGCGTCGTTTGATGCTGAGGCCTGGAACACGTTCAGCGCTGCTCTTCTGGACGCCATCGACGAACGGTCAACGGTGGAATCCGCCTTGCTGGTGGATGGCGAAAACGACCCTGAGGTCATCCCTCGTCGTCCTGCGGCGCTCCACCTCGAACGGCGCCGAAGCCGGATGCTGATCGACGTGCGCCTCTGCCTGAGGCGGTTGGCGCAGTACATGTCCGTGACCCTCGAACAGCGGCTTGAGTGGCAGCGGGTGATGACCCGTACACGCCGGCTGGATGAGGCACTGAAGCAACTCTTCACCGAGGGGCGCCCCACCCCGGACGGAGGGATGTTCGGAGGCAAGGGCTTCAGGTCCACATGGCAGGAAGCCATTGTGGCGGCCGCCACGGCCTTGAACCGTCAACCAGATGCACCGCTCGATGCCCGGCCCGGGCAAGGGTACGACGGCGACCTTGTGGCGCCGATGATTCGGGACGTGGGCTTGGGGCTCGCCATGGGCGATACCCCGCTGAGCGTGATGAGTGCGAACCTCGGCAAGGTTGGCTCCAACCAAAACGGAGGGCACGACGATGCCGGCGGACGGGACCTTCACGTCGGGGCCTGGCACGTTGGCGTGCTTCCTCCCACAGCACCTCTGCCGATCGCTTCTGCCACCATGACCGGCCTCGCCTTTGCCGCGATGCGGCAAGGGTTGGAGCGCTTTCACGTGGCCTGCATTGGCGAAGGCTCCTCGTCATCAGGGGAATTTTGGGAGGCGATGAACTTCGCAGGGGCGCGCGGTCTCCCCATCACGTACATCCTTCAAAACAACCAGATTGCCCTCGACACGCCGCCCGACCACCAATCTGGCGTCGAACTTTGGGCAGACAAGGCCAATGCAATGGGGTTCCCGGGGTGGTCCATCGACGGAAGCGACCCCGCCGCAGTGCACGCCAGCGTGGCCGTGGCTCGGGAATTCGCCATGGCAGGCGGCGGCCCTACCCTGATCCACATCGAAACGATGCGCGGGTGTGGCCACGCCCATCACCACGATGACCTGTACCTTGGCTCCTCCACCGGCACCACCGCTGGCTACGCGAACGACGAGTTGCTTTCGTATTGGGAAGCGAAGGACCCGGTGCCCAACCACCGATCCTTGCTGCTCAGCCTTGGTGTTGAGGAAGCAACGCTCGTGGCCATCGAAGAGGAAGAGCAGGCCGGTGTGGACGATGCCTTGCGCGCCTTGGACGCCATGCCGTGGCCCGAGGCACACACGGTCACGAAGGGCGTGACAAGCCTGCATGATGCAGAACCGCACGAAGCGCACATCGCACGGCTTCGGGGAGGCGACCTCTTCGAGGCGCCAGCGGATGCACCGCTTTCGATTGGTGCGCGTGCGTGGGCGTACGCCGAACACGGCGGGTGGACCTACGCACGCGCGATTCAACAGGCCATGGCGGACCTTGCGGACCGTTTGGGACAACAGACCGTTTTCATTGGCGAGGACATGGAAGTGGCCGGTGCGTTCGGATTGAACATGGGGCTTCGGAACGCGGGGCACCAAGACCTCCTGGTGGACATGCCACTGTCCGAGGCAGCGATCGTTCACGCTGCTGTGGGTGCGGCGCTGGGCGGGCTTCGACCGATGGCTGAAATTCAGTTTGGTGGGTTCGCGGCCCTTGCCCATAACGCCCTGATCAACAACGCGTCGATGCTCCGGTGGCGCTGGGGCGCTGAATGCCCGATGACCGTCCGCATCCCGCTTGGGGCGCGAACCCGAAGCGGCCCGTTCCATGCCAACATGATCGAGTCCTGGTACGCCAACGACCCAGGTCTGGTGGTGGTGGCGCCGTCCACGCCTCAGCAGGCCTACGACATGATCCTCGAAGCATCAACGCTGCCCGACCCCGTGCTCATCCTCGAACACATCGGCCTGTACGGCCTACGGGGAGGAAAAACCGGCTGGGGGACGTCCATCAACATGGACGTGGACACCACCAGCGTGCAGACGGCCATGGACGAAGGTCGACGGCACAGCATTGGTCATGCAGAAGTGGTGCGGGGCGGTCGTGACCTCACCCTCGTCACGTGGGGCGCGATGGTGCACATCGCGCTTGAGGCGTCCGAACGGCTCTCGACGGAGGGTGTTGAGGTTGAGGTGATCGACCTGAGAACCCTCCTGCCCTTTGACGCCTCCACCTGCGTGGCGTCCGTGCTGCGCACAGGTCGGCTTGCTGTGCTGCACGAAGCCCAGTGGAGCGGCGGCCTGGGACACACCGTCCAGAGCCGAATCCTCGAATCATGCTTCCACGCCCTCGAAGCCGCGCCAGCCGTGATTGGCGCGTTGGACACCCCCGTTCCGTTCGCGCCACCGCTGGAGAACCACACCATCCCTTCCCTTGAGCACGTGCTCGCCGTGCTTCGTGTGCTCACCGAGGACCTTCGGAAGTAGGCATGCCTCAGCCTGAACGCTGATGAACAGAAGTGCCCACAGGCCTCCATGGCGGAACCCCTGCAGGTGCACGGGCTGCCTCGCTTGTTCTCCTACAACGCCTTCGTCATCACCGCCTCTCTGTTCATGGGATTGCTCGTCCTGGAGGGCCTGCTGAGCCAAGAGGTTCGCCCACCGATGTGGGGCATCGCTGTCCTTCTCGTGTTGGCCATCGGTCTGCTTGTTTCGTCGGCTGAATTCTTCATCGCAGGGGCCCAATCTTTGGCGAAGCGCGCCGGAGTGGCCGAGGTTGTCATCGGACTCACGGTCGTGTCGATTGGAACGTCTTTGCCGGAAATCCTCGTCACAGCGTCGGCTGCGTACGATATCTCACCGGAGCATCCAGAGGTCGCGGACCTCGCAGTGGGCTCCATCTTTGGGTCCGTCCTCGTTCAAATCACGCTGATCCTCGGCATCGTCGCACTGACGCGGCCGGTACGGGTCGGACCGTCGTGGCTCAAGCGGGACGGTGTGCTGATGCTCGCCGCGAGCCTCGGCTTGGCCCTCCTCGTGTGGACGGGGCACACCCTCACACGGTTTGAGGGTGCAGTCCTTGTGGGGGCGTACATCTGGTACGTGGTCTGGTTGGTCCGTCACCGCGAAGAAATTCAAGCAGACGCGCGCGAACAGGGTCTCGAGCCTGAAGCAGGGGAATCCAATTCCCTCTGGACAACGGGTGCGGCCATCGTGATGGTCGTTCTTGGATTGTCGTTCGCGCTCTTTGCCGCGCATCACCTCGTGGACCTTGCTGTGCAGGTCGCAGAACGGCTCAGCGTGTCGGAGGCCGTCATTGGGACGACGATCTCTGGCATTGGCACGTCGCTGCCGGAGTTGACCATCGCCCTCCTCTCCGCCAAAAAAAGCGAGGGCGTGGCCATCGGGACCCTGGTCGGTTCCAACATCACGGACCCGACCTTGTCGGTTGGCATTGCAGCCCTCGTTCACCCGTTGACCATGACCTCCGACGGCTGGACCATCACGGCTGGGCTGATCATTCCAGCCACCATCATTGGCAGCCTCACCGCGCTGCTCTTCATGCGGACGAACTACCAATTCCGGCGACGAGAGGGGCTGGTGCTCGTTTCGTTGTACGTGGTGTTCCTTGGTCTGTTGTTGGCGCAGCGACAGGGCCTCATCTTGGCCTCGTGAACGACGAGGATTGAAGGCGTGGTGGCCGCCCCACCGGGCATGGTCGACCTGAAGTTGGACGAGATGCAGGAGATGCTTCGTGACCTCGCCCATGAATTCGCCACCGATGAGGTCCGTCCTCACGCTGAGCATTGGGACATGGACGAGGTGTACCCAATCGACACCATCCGGGCCGCTCACGAGATGGGGTTGCTCAACCTGCACATCCCTGAGGCCTATGGAGGTCCGGGCCTTGGCTGCATGGAAGAGGTGCTCGTTAACGAGGAACTGGCGTGGGGTGACCCCGGTTTTGCAACGGCGGCCTACGCCACAGCGTTGGCGACGGCTCCGCTGATCACCGGCGCCACCGAGGCACAGAAACAGGTGTGGCTTCGACGCATCGCAGAAGACGGAGCGCTGGCGTCGTACGCGGTCACCGAGCCCGGGGCTGGTTCTGACGTCGCGGCCATCACGACCACGGCTCGGAAGGACGGAGATGAGTACGTCATCAACGGTTCCAAGATGTGGATCACCGGTGCAGGCTACGCTGATTTCTTCTTCGTGCTCGCAAAGACGGACCCAGACGCAGGATACCGGGGCATGTCGGGATTCATCGTCGAAGCCGACCGTGAAGGGCTCAGCCTTGGCAAGAAAGAAACGAACATGGGGCAGCGGTGCAGCGATACCCGTGCCATCACCTTCGATAACGTCCGCGTCCCTGCGGCCCACCTCGTCGGTGAATCGGAATCAGGCGGCTGGATGAACGCCATGCAGGCCTTCGATCTTTCGCGGCCGAACATCGCCGCCCACGCCACAGGGTTGGCCAGGGCGGCCTTTGAGCACGCGTTGGGCTACGCCGGTGAACGTCACAGCTTCGGCAAGCCGCTGCATCATCATCAGGCCATTCAGTTCATGCTGGCGGACATGAAGACCAAGATCGAAGCGGCGCGGTTGCTCACCTGGCGTTCGGCCTTCGAAGCGGATGCTGGACTTCGAAACACCGAATCAGCCGCGCACGCCAAGCGCTTTGCAGCGGACACCGCGATGGAGGTCGCGACGGACGCGGTGCAGGTGTACGGCGGTTACGGCTACTCCGAGGAGTACCCTGTGGCCCGCCTGATGCGCGCCGCAAAGGTGATGCAAATCTACGAGGGAAGCAGCCAAGTGCAGCGGATGATCATCGGGCGAGAAATCACGCGTTCCTGAACGCTTCCCGCATCCGTTGGATGGCCAGCAGGAGGCGCTCGCAGGCATCCTGCATCATGCATGCAGCCTCTTCGATGGCGTGCTGCGCGTCATGAAGAGGCCGTGCAGGTTCCGCTACGATGTCCTCGACTTCATGAACGACCGTCGTGGTTTCCCCGAACAAGGATGCGAGGTGCGCATGCAACGCTTCCTGTTCCCGCATCTGCGCCTCCTCCTCCTCAATGTAGAGCATCTCTTCCTCGTCGTGCGGTGCTTCATGCACAAACTGCTCGTAGGCATCGTGCATGGCTTCGTCCTCCCATTCGTCCTCTGGCTCCTCATCAAAGAGGTCGAACGGCGGCTCCATGAAGGGGTCCGCGGGCATCGGTCCATGGTCCGTGAACAAGCCGATGTCCACCAGCATCTCACGGCTTGCCGTGATGAATTGGGCCACAAGGGGGATCCTCATCGCCGTT
>Ga0255776_10003728_pt1 | contig 16318 bp, 15 predicted proteins | sample 071ome_19_FD_179974 | JGI IMG/M metagenome (GOLD analysis project Ga0255776, IMG submission 179974) | Coastal salt marsh microbial communities from the Groves Creek Marsh, Skidaway Island, Georgia - 071413AT metaG (version 2) | ecosystem: Environmental > Aquatic > Marine > Intertidal zone >... | reverse complement strand
TGGCTCAGCTCGTGCACGGCGGCGCGCGCGCGGGCGCCCAGTTCCGCCATTTCGCGGGCGATATCTTTCGTGTCGATTGCCGTTGCGACACTCATTTTCCGGGCGCCTCCGACGCGCTCATATCCAGGACCATGTCGTCCCGGTGTATCATTTCATCCCGGCCACGGTAGCCCAGAATTCCCTCTATATCACGGCTTTTTCGTCCTGCGATACGGGCGGCATCCGCCGACGAATAGGCCGACAGACCGCGCCCGACCGTGGCGCCGCCCGCGATCTTTATTTCGACCGCATCTCCGCGTTCGAAACGGCCCTCGATTCCTGTCACGCCCGCAGGCAGCAGACTTTTACCGCCGTTCAGCGCGTTGACAGCGCCGGCATCTACTATGATCGCACCCTGCGCCGCGACCGCGCCGGCGATCCAGCGTTTGCGGGCCGTCAGCGGTTCAGAGGCCGGCAGAAACCATGTACAGCGACCGCCGTCAGCCAGCGCCGAAAGGGCGTTGTCGGCCTTGCCGTCGGTAATCGCCATGGCACAGCCGGCAGCCGTCGCGATCTTGGCGGCGTCCAGCTTCGTCACCATGCCGCCCGATGAATAACCAGCCGGCGCAGAGCCTGCCATGGCTTCGATCTCCGGCGTGATCTCCGCCACTTCAGGGATCAGCTTCGCGCTGTCGCAGGTCCGGGGATCGGCATCGTATAGCCCGTCCACATCCGACAGCAGCACAAGCGTGTCGGCGCTGATCATCTGCGCGACGCGTGCGGCGAGACGGTCGTTGTCGCCGTAGCGGATTTCCTCGGTCGCCACGGTGTCGTTTTCGTTGATGACCGGCACCGCGCCCATCCGGAGCAACGTCTCGATGGTCGCCCGGGCGTTCAGGTGCCGCCGCCGTTCTTCGGTATCCCCCAGGGTCAGCAAAATCTGGGCTACCGTGATATCGTGCATGCCGAGCGCTTCCTGCCAGGCATGGGCGAGGCGGATCTGACCCGTCGCCGCCGCCGCCTGTTTCTGCTCGAGCGCCAGATTGCCGTCGGGCAGGCCAAGATGCGTCCGCCCCACCGCGATTGCGCCGGAAGAAACGATGACGATATCGGTGCCCCGCGCGCGCAAACCGGCGATGTCCGACGCCAGGCCGGCCAGCCAGTCGGTGCGGATCCGGCCGGTGGCGTCTTCGACCAGCAGGGCGGAGCCGATTTTTACGATCAGGCGCCGGGACCCGGACAGGCGGTTGCCGGCGGTTTTCTCTAGGGCGTCCATGGGATCGCGCCTTCTGCCGCCGGATCGGCGTCAGCGGCGTCTCTGTCTGCTTCGATCATGGACCGCATCCGGCGCAGCACGTCCGGTACGCCAGTGCCGGCGGCGCCTGAAATGACCATGACGTCCTGTCCCGAGGCGGCTTCCAGCTCGGCCCGTTTTTCGTCGATGAATTCTTCCGGGATCGCGTCGATCTTGTTCAGCGCCAGGATTTCCTTCTTCTTCGCCAGACCGCCGCCATAGGCCTCGATTTCGTCGCGGATTGTCCGCCATGCGCCGACGATATCGTCTTCGGTGCAGTCGATCAGGTGAAGCAGGGCGCCGCAGCGTTCCACATGGCCGAGGAAGCGGTCGCCCAGCCCGGCGCCTTCATGCGCGCCCTCGATCAGCCCGGGAATGTCGGCGATCACGAATTCCGTCTGATCCACGTGCACCACGCCGAGGACCGGCGTCAGCGTGGTGAAGGGATAGTCCGCGACCTTTGGCTTTGCCCTCGAGACCGCCGACAGGAAGGTCGACTTGCCGGCATTGGGCAGACCGACCAGCCCCGCATCGGCGATCAGTTTCAGCCGCAGACGGATCCAGCGCTCCTCGCCTTCGCCGCCGGTATCGGCGCGGCGCGGCGCCTGATTGGTGGACGATTTGAAGCGTGTGTTGCCGCGCCCGCCCTGGCCGCCTTTCAGCAGCACGATCCGCTGGCCGACGCGCGTGAAATCGGCCAGCAGGATGTCGTGCTCGTCGTCGAATATCTGGGTGCCGACAGGCACTTTCAGCGTAATGTCGTCGCCGGCCGCGCCGAACCGGTTTTTGCCCATGCCGTGACCACCGGTCCTGGCCTTGAAATGTTGCTGATAGCGGAAATCGATCAGCGTATTCAGCCCGTCGACCGATTCCACGATCACGTCGCCGCCGCGGCCGCCGTCGCCGCCGTCGGGCCCGCCGTATTCGACATGGGCCTCGCGCCGGAAGCTGACGCAGCCGGCCCCGCCGTCGCCGCTGCGGACGTATACTTTTGCGGAATCGAGAAATTTCATGGTCTGGCAATCAGCCTGCCGGAAGGCGAACACGCAAAGGCCCCGTCCGGCAGAACGAAGCCTCCACTAAATCGATTTTGGCATAGAACCGGCCCGCCTGAAACGGAACCGGTACAACATCAGGCCTTGTCAGGCCGCCGGGTCGACCGATACGAACACGCGTCCGCCCGATGTCTTGCGGAACGCGACCTTGCCTTCGCTGGTCGCGAAGATCGTGTGGTCCTTGCCCATGCCGACATTGTCGCCGGGGTGCCACTTGGTGCCGCGCTGGCGAATGATGATGTTGCCCGGGATAACGGCTTCGCCGCCGAATTTCTTGACGCCGAGGCGCCGACCTTCGGAATCGCGCCCGTTTCGGGAACTGCCGCCTGCTTTTTTATGAGCCATCGTTCAATCTCCTCCGGACCCGTGTCCGCTGAATGCCTTACTTGCCTTTGGCGGATTTTTTGGCCGCCGTTTTCGCCTTGGATTTGGTTTTTGCCTTGGCTCTCGCCGGCGCCGCCTTGGTCGCGGCCTCGGGCGCCGCGTCCGTATCGGCGTCCGCTGCGGGCGCCGGCGCTTCCTTCGCCGCCGTGCTCCCCTTCTGGCCCTTGGCCAGGATGTCTGTAATCCGGATCACGGTCAGCTGCTGGCGGTGCCCCTTGGTGCGGCGGTAATTCTTCCGGCGCTTTTTCTTGAAGATGACGACCTTGTCGCCTTTCTTCTGTTCCAGCACCTCCGCCGCGACGCGCGCGCCATCGACCAGCGGTGCGCCGACCGTCAGCCCCTTGCCGTCGTCCATCGCCAGGACTTCGCCCAGCTCGACGCTGGCCCCGGCATCGCCGTCCAGCTTTTCGACGGTCAGAACGTCGTTTTTCGCAACGCGGTACTGCTTACCGCCGGTTTTGACCACTGCGTACATTGTCTTTTCCGTCCGTCTTTTCCGTGTTCCTGCCCGCCGGACAGACCGGCAAAGCGGATATAATTCAAAAACATGACCGCAGGCTGAATCCGCCCGAAGGGGCAAAACCCGATGGTCTTTTCAGAAGAGCGGGGAATATAGCTCCGGATCGTCCGGTGTCAATGGTTTTTGCCCCGAATCTGGCCCGGTTTTATGCGCTTTGTTCAACCGGTTTCCGGGCGTCAGGGCGGAAGTTTCGGGCAAGTTGCACCGACCGGCGCATTTCTGTACAACCGCCGGCGGAGAGTTGCCGGAGTGGTCGAACGGGGCGGTCTCGAAAACCGTTGTGCCTTTAGGGGTACCGAGGGTTCGAATCCCTCACTCTCCGCCAATTATCTCGAGTTTCTGTGGGTTTTGCAGCTTAGTTGCGCCGTGTTCCCATAATAGCTCCCCGATAGGGCGGGTGCTGCAGCCTCAGAAAAATTTCATCGAACCAAAGAGCCCAAACGCCCCAGCCCGGCATTGTCAGAGCAAATCGGGTTGAGCGTCAACTGAGCCGGCCGTAGCTTCGTCGGATGAAAAATCCGTTCCGCTATTTCAACTCATCGCCCGAGATCATCCGTCTTACGGTGATGATGTACATCCGGTATCCACTATCACTGCGCCAGGTCGAGGACATCCTGTTCGAGCGCGGCATCGATATTTGCCACGAGACGGTGCGTTTCTGGTGGAACCGGTTCGGTCCGATGTTTGCGGCTGAGATCCGGAAACGTCGCCTTGAACATCCAAACTATTCGAACTAGCGTTGGCACCTGGACGAGGTGTTCGTGAAGATTAACGGCGAGACACATTATCTCTGGCGCGCCGTGGATCATGAGGGTGAGGTGCTCGAAGTATTTGCCACGAAACGTCGGGATCGCAAGGCTGCGCTCGCATTTTTGAAACGCGCGATGAAGCGTTATGGGCGGCCCAAGATAATCGTCACCGATCGTCTAAAATCATACCGGGCGGCGATGAAGGAAATCGGGAATGCGGCCGATCAGGAATACGGCCGCTGGCTCAACAACAGGGCTGAGAATTCGCATCAGCCATTCCGAAGACGAGAAGGGGCCATGGCCAGATTTCGGGACCTTAAGACGCTGCAGAAGTTTACTTCTGCCCACGCCTCGATCCACAACCACTTCAACCTCGACCGCCATCTCAACAATCGTGAAACTTTCAAGCAGAACCGTTCAGTAGCCCTGGCAGAATGGCGCCAATTGGCTGCCTGAAAGCGAGGCCGCTTGTAATTTCAGAGACTGGTTCGCATTGGACTGACAGCACCCATTAGACTGACACCACCCCATGACGGGCTGGATGGTAACACCGCATCGTTACGAAATGCCATACAGGCTACCGTGTGCGGTCCGCAGGATTGTCCGCCGGGGACTTATGCTCCGCGCCGAAGTGGGGTAGTTTCGCCGCCACCCCTGATATCGCGACCGGGAGAAGCCGAATGTCGGCATGGATCGAGATGATTTCGGATCAGGATGCAGACGGCGATGTGCGCGATGCACTTGCCGACGCCCGCACGCCGCACGGCACCGTCGACAATGTGTTGCGCGTGCATTCGCTGCGTCCGAACACCATGCGCGGTCATATGGCGCTGTACCGGTCGGTGCTGCACGACGAGTCCAACACGATCCCGACCTGGTTTCAGGAAACCATCGGTTCCTACGTATCGATGATCAACGACTGCCCTTATTCGTTGGCGAACCACTGGGCAAACGCTGCCCATCTTATCGACGATCCGGAGCGCGCGGCGGCAGTGGAAACAGCGCTCCGCGCGCGTCGTCCCCAGGATGCTTTCGATGGCGCCGAGCTGGCGCTGTTGCGCTATGCCGAAAAACTGACCGTATCGCCCGACAAGATGGAAGAAACCGATATCGCCCAGTTGCGTGAATCCGGCGTGAACGACGGCGAGATTCTCGAATCCAATCAGATCATCTGCTATTTCAACTATGTAAACCGCAGCATTAACGGGCTCGGTGTTACCACCGAAGGGGATGTCGTGGGGTACTACGCCGACGCATGACGACGCTTTCCGCCAGAACAACCGACCGCAGCGCCATACCGGTCATCGATATAACGCCCCTGCGCGATGGATCCGATCCGCAATCGGTCGCACGCGCGTTGCACGCGGCGAGCCAGACACTAGGTTTTATTTATGTCAGTGGCCATGGCATTCCGGCAGACGTGATCGATGCCGCGTACCAGTCCGCGCTTGCATTTTTTCGCCGGTCATCCATGGAAAAGGATACCGTACGCGTCTCCGCGAAACATCGTGGCTGGATCGGTCCCGGCGGCGCACGTATGTACGAAACCGCGCGCGCCGATCTGAAAGAAAGCTTCGTGTGGGGGTATCAGGATGGCGCCGGCCGAACGCCGGACGACCACCCATTACGCGGTCCGAACCGCTGGCCGGATTTCGATCCGGAAATGCAACGCCGGGCCATGGCCTATTTCGACCGCGCGCACCATGTCGCTCATCATCTGATGCGTGGATTTGCGCTCGGACTCGATCTTGATGAAAATTTCTTCCTTCGCAGTACGTCGCGCCCGCTCAGCCGCGCGTCCTACGTCTACTATCCGCCGCAACCCGCGGATGCGGGGCACGATGCCTTTGGGGTCGGCCCGCACACGGATTTCGGCGTGCTGACCGTCCTGTGCCAGGATTCTGTCGGCGGCTTGCAGATCGAAGACGCCCATGGCGACTGGATCGAGGCGCCACCGATCGACGGAACGCTTATCGTCAATGTCGCCGATCTTCTGTCGCGCTGGACCGACGGTGCCTATCGCTCCACGCCGCACCGGGTGATCAACAGTTCGGGCCGCGAACGTGTGTCGCTGGTGCTCGCCTACGATCCCGACCCGGATACAATGATCGACGCCCGGGACGTGTTCGGTGCCCATCATGCCACCGCGCCGGAACCGATCACCTGCGGCGATTATCTGGTGTGGCGTTTCGGAAAAGCCTTCGACTACCGGAAAGAGGACGCCGTGACATGACTGTTTCGCCCGATCTTGCCGCCGGCTGCCGCAATATGCTGATCAATTGCGCCGCTCTCGAGGCGGGCGACCGCGTACTGATCGTGCAGGAAGACGCCGCACTTGGCTGGTACGACACGGAGATGGCGGGCGCTGTTGCCGAGATGGCGCGTGACCTGGGTGCAAGCGTGACGACCCTCGTTGTGCAGGGTCCGGAGGTCGAGGCGGAAGCGTTGCGGGTCGACGAAGCAAGCGCCGATCACGACTGTATTATCTATCTCGCCCGGCTTGGCGACATGGGCCGGTTCGAAGCATCCACCGACGGGAAGACCCGCGTGATGTCCTATGCCCGGAATGCCCGCATGCTGGCGTCGCGATATGGGACAACGGAACACCAGGCCTTTCTGGACCTGAAAGAAGCGATCAACGACGTGTTGCTCGGCGCCGAACGGATCGCTGTGACCTGCCCGCTGGGGACCGATTTGTCCGGCAACGTCGGAGAGAACGTGCGTGAAGATTCGACAGACGTGTCCGTGCGGCGGTTTCCCATGGGGGTGCCGCAGGCGGTCCTGGCGCAGAATTTTTCCGGCCGCGTGGCGCTAGCGCGCTACCTGACGCCGACCGGGTCGCAACCGTACGAACCCGCGGCGCTGGCCATCGGCGAGCCGGTATTTGCGTTGGTTGAGAACGGCCGTATTGCCGGATTTGACGGCGATGCCGAAACCATTGAGAAGGTGCGCGCCCACTACAAATTTGTGTCGGATAAATTCAGTATCGATCCGGATGCGATACATTCCTGGCATGCTGGCATCCATCCCGCCTGCGCTTACGAAGGCGACGCCGCGCGCGACCCGGATCACTGGTCCAATACGGTATTCACCAATCCCCGCTTTCTGCATCTGCATACCTGCGGCGCCTATCCGCCGGGAGAAATATGCTGGATGGTGCTGGATCACACGGTCGAGCTCGACGGTGTGAATCTCTGGGAGCGGGGCCGTCTCCTTACAGACACGTTTTACGGCATAGCCGGCTGCCTGGAAAAATGGTCGGTCCTGAAAGACCTGTTTGCGGCGCCCTCCGACAGAATCGGGATCGCCGCCTGATCCGGACAAACCCCGGTTACGCGCCAAACACTTTCCGGTTGCAAAAATTTGTGTTCAAAAAGATGCATTGAATCCTCGTTCCTCTAAGATCGTATTACTCGACTCGCCGGCAGGCGCGCCGGCAATTCATAGAAAAGGGAGCCATCCAATGAAACTTCGTCACATCGTCGCCGCCGTGGCCGCTCTTGCGGTGCCGACGTTTACGGCGTCGCAAGCTGTTGCCGCCGATAAATTCGTATTCACCGCGATCCCCGATCAGGACGAAAGCCAGCTGCGCAAGCGCTTCGACAAAGTGGCTAAATACCTCTCATCGACGCTGTCCATGGAAGTCGAATACGTTCCGGTGAAGTCCTATGCGGCCGCGGTCACGGCTTTCCGTAACAACCAGGTTCAGCTGGCATGGTTCGGCGGTTTGTCGGGCGTCCGCGCCAGGGGGCTGGTCGAGGGGTCTACGGCAATCGCGCAGGGCAAGGCCGATCCCAATTTCGAAACCTATTTTATCGCCAACGCCAGCACCGGACTGACTCTTTCAAAGGAGTTGCCGAGAGAAATCGCCGGTAAAACATTCACCTTCGGCTCCAAGGGCTCAACGTCCGGACGCCTGATGCCCGAATATCATATCCGAAAAGTTTTCAAGAAAACGCCGCAGGAAGTTTTCAGCCGCGTCGGCTTCAGCGGCAACCATTCGCGGACTGTCGCGCTGGTTCAGTCCGGCGCGTACGAAGTCGGGGCGACCAATTTCAAGGTGTGGAAGAAAGGGATCGCCGACGGAAGCATTGACCCCAAGAAAGTCCGCGTCATCTGGAAAACCCCCGGCTACCCGGATTACAACTGGTCCATCCGGGGCGATGTCGATAACAAGTTCGGTCCGGGTTTCATCAAAAAAGTTCAATCGGCACTTCTGTCGATGAACGATCCGGATCTGCTGAAATCGTTTCCGAGAGAAGGATTTATTCCGGCATCCAATTCCGATTACGCGCCGATCAAGGACACGGCAAAAGAGATCGGACTGATCGACTGATGCCGTTGCTGGAACTCCGCGATGAATCGGCGGGCTATGACGGTAAGTCGATCCTTCGCGAAGTCTCTATCGACATAGAGGCCGGCGAACGCATTGCGCTCGTCGGCGAGAGCGGAGCAGGGAAATCCACCCTGCTCCGCCTGTTGTACAGTCGGCTCGGCGACGCCGCTGCGCTGATGCCGCAGGATTCGGCGCTGGTTCAGGCGCTGACGGTTTTTCACAACGTCTACATGGGCCGGCTGCACAAACGGTCGGTGTGGCGGAACCTGCGCAATCTGGTACTGCCAGCGGCAGCGGACGTTGAAGAGGTGCGCAAGGTTCTCGCGCCGCTCCGTCTGGAAGAAAAGATGTTTGCCAATGTCGGCCAGTTGTCGGGCGGCCAGTATCAGCGCACGGCGCTGGCGCGCGCGTTGTATCATCCCGGTCGCGTTATCGTGGCGGACGAGCCGGTGTCGTCGGTCGACGAACACCAGGCGCGAGAGATTCTGGCGACCATGAACGGCGAAAAGGAAACCGTGCTGCTGGCCATGCACGACCGCGCGCTGGCGTTGGAATTCGCAGACCGTATCGTCGGCATTCGCGACGGCCGCATCGTCATGGATACTCCCTCGGCGGGTATGACGCCCGATGATCTGGATGAATTGTACCTATCGGAAGGTGCGGTCGCGGCATGATCCTGCGGCGGGATTCTTCGCCGCTGGGGCGCGCGACATCCGGTTTTCTGCTGGTCGCGTTCGTGTGCCTGATCTTTGCCGACATCGCGATATCGACGGGCGATCCGTGGCGCGAATTCGGCTTGCTGCTGACGGGGATCGTCACCCCCGATTTCTATCAGACCGACAGCCTGGCGCTCGCCATTGCCTATACGTTGGCATTCGCGTTGCTGGGTGTGGCATTTGCGAACGTTATCGGGTTCGGGCTCGCGCTGATATTTCACTATCGCATCGTTCGGGTCGGTTGCGCCTTTATCCGTGCCATTCACGAGCTGTTCTGGGCGTTGATCTTCCTGCAGATGTTCGGGCTGTCGCCGCTCACCGGCGTACTGGCCATCACAATTCCGTATGCCGGCATCATCGCCAAGGTTTACGCCGAAATTCTGGAGGAAGCCGATCAACGGCCCCTCAGCGCGGTACCGGTGGGGGCGGGGCGGGCATCGACGTTCCTGTTCGTGCGCCTGCCGGATGCCTGGGCGCATTTCCGCACCTATTCCATGTACCGGCTGGAATGCGGTCTGCGGTCGAGCGCCGTGCTCGGTTTCATCGGGTTGCCGACACTGGGTTTTCATTTGGAAACCGCGTTCAAGGAAGGCCTGTATTCGGAGGTCTCCGCCCTGTTGATCCTGTTCTATCTGATCATCGCCACCATGCGGGTGTGGATGAAGAAGCCGCTGCTGCCGGTCTATCTGATCGGCGCGGCCGCGATCCTTCCCTGGGGTGTGGCGTTTTCCTGGTCCCATATTGGCCGGTTCCTGACCGAAGACATCATCCCCTATCCGATCCGCGCCGGCGGCGACAACATGATGGCGGCGCTTGGCGACTGGGTGTCGATGCTGATGGTGGATCAGATATGGCCCGGCACCATCGCGACCGTCCAGCTGACCATGATCGCCCTTGTCGCGACCGGCTTCCTGACGATGGCGTTTTTTCCGTTGATCTCTCCGTTGCTGTTAGGCCGGGCGGCGCGTACCGGCGGACATGTTTTTCTGGTCGTCGTACGATCGACGCCCGAATACATCCTCGCCTTCGTGCTGCTGAATTTGTGGGGGCCGTCGATGCTGCCGGCGATCGTCGCGCTCAGCCTGCACAACGCGGCGATCATCGGTCACCTGATCGGCCGTTTTACGGAAACGCTGCAGCTCCGCCTCGACGCGGTCAGAGGGGTGAACCGGTATTTCTACGAGGTGGTGCCCCGCATTTACCGGCCAATGCTGGCATTGCTGTTCTATCGCTGGGAAATCATCATGCGCGAAACCGCGATCCTCGGCATTCTCGGGATTGCAACATTGGGGTTTTATGTGGATAGCGCCTTTGCGGATCTGCGTTTCGACCGCGCGCTGTTCCTGATCCTGATTACCGCCATGCTCAATATTTGCGTCGATGCGATTTCCCGGACGATAAGAAACCGGTTACGTCTCCAGACAACGCTAGAGGAACGATGAAAAGATGAAGACCTCTGAGACCCCTATCGTGAAAGACCTCGTCCTTGTCGGAGGGGGGCACAGTCATGTGGCGGTACTGAAGCGGTTCGGGATGAAACCGGTGCCGGGGGTGCGGTTGACGCTGATCTGCCGCGACGCGCACACGCCCTATTCGGGCATGCTGCCGGGCTATGTCGCCGGACACTACGATTACGACGAGGCGCATATCGATCTCGGCGCGTTGGCCCGCTTCGCCAATGCGCGGTTCTATCATTCCGCCGTCACCGGCCTGGACCTCAACGGAAAACGGGTCCTGTGCGACAACCGTCCGCCGGTGCCGTTCGAACTGCTCTCGATCAATACGGGATCGACGCCTAATACGTCGCAGGTGCCGGGCGCGACCGGCAACGTCGTGCCGGTCAAACCGATCAATAATTTTCTCGACCGCTGGGAGGCGCTCAGCGCCCGGGCGATGTCGCAGGAGGGACCGATGCGCATTGCCGTTGTCGGCGCCGGCGCGGGCGGTGTGGAAATCCTGCTGGCGATCCAGCACAGGCTGGGCCGGCTGCGGGCGGCGGCGGGTAAACCGCCCGATAACATCGAATTCCATCTTTTCAGCGGCACCGAGCACATTCTGCCGACCCACAACGCGAAGGTCCGCGCCACCTTCCTGAAGACGCTGCAGCACCGGAATGTGGTGCTCCATCTCGGCGAGCCGGTTACGCAGGTGGAGCCCGGCATTCTGAGAACCGGCGCGGGAGACGCCATCGCCGCCGACGAAATTCTCTGGGTCACGGCAGCCGGCGCACCTGACTGGCCGGCAAAGGCGGGACTCGATACCGACGCAGGCGGGTTCATCAAAGTGACCGATACACTGCAATCGACATCGCACCCCGATGTCTACGCCGCCGGCGATGTCGCAGCCATGGTCAATCACCCGAGGCCCAAATCCGGCGTGTTCGCCGTGCGCCAGGGCAAACCGTTGGCGCGCAATCTGCGCCGGGCGCTGCTCGGCAAGCAACCCACGGCGTTTCGGCCGCAGTCGAAATTCCTCAGCCTCATTTCAACCGGCGATAAATATGCCATCGCTTCGCGCGGCGGCTGGTCGGTGAAGGGCAGGACGATCTGGACCTGGAAAGACTGGATCGACCGGCGGTTTATGGACAAGTTCAACGATCTGCCCGACATGGACGAACAAGAAGACACCGACCTGCCGGACGGGTTGGCCAGCGCCGATGTCGTGAAGGAAATCTCCGCCATTGCCATGCGCTGCGGCGGATGCGGCGCAAAGGTCGGCGCCACCGTCCTGTCGCGCGCGCTGAATTCGCTGACGCCCGCACCGCGCGACGACGTGCTGATCGGTCTGCATGAACCGGACGATGCGGCAGTGGTCGAAGTGCCGCCCGGCAAGGTGATCGTGCACACGGTCGATTACTTCCGCGCCATGGTCGACGATCCGTATATTTTCGGAAAGATCGCGGCCAATCACAGCCTTGGGGATATTTTCGCCATGGGCGGCGATCCGCAGACCGCGCTGGCGGTCGCGACCGTGCCCTTCGGCATCGAATCCAAGGTAGAGGATACGCTGACCCAGATGATGACCGGCGCGATGGAGATCCTGAACGACACGAACTGCGCCCTGGTCGGCGGGCATACCAGCGAAGGGCCGGAACTAAGCCTCGGTTTCGCCGTCAACGGCCTGATCGACAGGGACAAGATCATGCGCAAGGGTGGCTTGAAGCCCGGCGACAAACTGGTCGTTACCAAGCCGATCGGCACCGGCACTCTGTTTGCCGCCGACATGCGTCACAAGGCGAAGGGTCGCTGGATCGCGTCCGCGCTGGATCACATGGTGATGTCGAACCGGCTGGGCGCCGAATGTCTGGTCGAGCACGGCAGCCGTGCGGCGACCGATATCACCGGCTTCGGGTTGCTGGGCCATCTGGTCGAAATGGTGCGTGCATCGGAGGTCGACGTGGTGCTGGACCTGAATTCCGTGCCGCTGATGGACGGGGCCGAGGATACTGCGAAGGCTGGAATCCTGTCGTCGCTACAGCCCCAGAACGTACGTTTGCGCCGCGCCGTGGCCAATCCGGAGGAAGTCGGCAACGATCCTCGCTATCCCCTGATCTACGATCCGCAGACCGCCGGAGGTCTGCTCGCCAGCGTGCCGGCCGAAAACGCCGATGCCTGCGTCGCCAGGCTGATAGAACTTGGTTACGCGCGCACGATGATCGTGGGCGAAGTGCTGGAGCGGTCGGAGCGCCTGGAGCCGATTACGGTGCGGGTTTAGACGCCCGCCTTCGGCAACAGCGCCGCGTATACCGTCTGGCAGACCGGCGTCGGGACTCCGGCCTCGCGCCCCATGCGGACCACGGCGCCGGCCAGCCAAGGCAGTTCCAGCCGGTTGCCCGCTTTCAGGTCGTGATGCATCGAGGTGGTCATTTCGGCGGGTACGCCGTCGGCGAATTCGAGGCGCGTACCGCCGAAATCCGCCGGCAGGTCGATGCCGCGGGCGCGGCCGACGGCGGTGACTTCGCGGAAAACGCTATGCAGGAACTCCCGGCCTTCGGGGTCGCTGCGGATTGGACCGATGGTGGAATTCATCAGCGTGGTGGTCGAACTCATGCCGACCAGAAAGACGAATTTCTCCCATATGGTCCGATCGATATCTTGGCTTATCTCCGCGTCGATGCCGCCGGCGGTCATTGCCTCGTGAAGCGCCGTCACGCGTGCCGATCCGGATCCGTCCGGTTCTCCGATGACGATCCGCTGCATGGTGCCGATATGTTTGATGGTGCCCGGCTCGGATATCGAACTGGCGATAAACGCGACACCGCCGATCAGCCGTTCTCGGCCGACGATGGGCGCCAGAATCTCGTCACCGTCGATCCCGTTCTGTAAAGACAGCACGGCCGTGTCGGGCCCCAGCATTGGGGCGACGATGCGGCCGGTTTCTTCCGTATCCCACAGCTTGACGCCCATGATGACGCAATCGACGGGGCCCACATCTGCCGGATTGTCGGTGGCTTTGGCAGGGTGAACGAGCGCGTCGCCCAGTTCGGCACTGTCGATTCGTAAACCGGTGTTTCGAATCGCGTCCAGATGCCGACCGCGGGCGATGAATGTGACGTCGGCGCCGGCCGCCGCCATGCGTCCGCCGAAATAGCCGCCGATTCCGCCGCTTCCCATCATGGCAATTCGCATAGTCAACCTCCCAGGTCTTTCAACAGGCTGCGCCATGCCGCATGCTCCCTTGCCGGCGTGTAAAGCGGCGCGAGTTTACGGCAACGCCGATCCAACTCTTTCAGAAACGCCGGGTCGGTCTCCGCCCGGCGCAGCAGGTTCGCCAGCGCATCTTCGTCCTTCGCCGGATAGTACCCCGGATAGTCTTCCCCCAGCATGCCGACATTGCCGTCGATCTGCGAGGCGATCACCGGTACGCCGCAGACAATCGCTTCCGATACGATATTCGCGCCGCCCTCCATCGCCGAACTGATCACCATCGCATGGCTGCGCGCGAACTGGCGCCGCACCTGCCAGCCCGCTACCTCGCCGCGCCAGACGTAACGCGGGTTCGACCGCATTTCCGTGCTCGCGGCCCTTTCCCATTTCCCGTCATGCGCTTTTCCAAGATGGACGACCCGTAACCGGGACTCATTTGGAACCAGTCGGGCGGCGTAAGCCGCGCGCAGAGAGTCTTTCTCATCGCGCAGGTGCCCGGCCACGACAGTTTCAAACCAGCGTGTCGACGGTGCGCGGGGTGTGGACAGCGGCGGCGAAGACTGGTGAATCACCCGCAGTTTTTTTGCGTATTTCTTCGGGATCGCCCGGTGCACCAGTTCATGCAGGCAAACCAGTTCCGTCGCGCGATCCATGGAGCTCAGCGTGTCGTCCGGGTGGCTGTGCTGGAACTTGTATATATCCGTCCCTGCGAGCAGCACGACCAGCGGTTTGTCGGGGTATCTGTCGGAAAAAGCGTGGATCGATTTCGCTGAGCGCCAGGCATGCACGGCGACCAGCATGTCGGCGTTTTTTCCGTCGTCTTCCTCCGCGATTGCTACCCGGTGGCCCAACCGGCGGAGGATTCGGGCCCAGCGCACGGCAGTCGTGCGGTTTCCGGCGCGCGACTGTTTCCCTGCGGGTGTGACAAGGCTAATCTTCATCGCTCCAACCTAGCGCAGAAATATGACCGCACAAGTTACCACCGACCATCTTATCGAAATCATGCGCAGCGCCCGGCAAAGAACGCTGGAACTGCTCGAAGGGCTCAGCGACGAACAGCTTGTCGGCCCTAAACTGCCGATCCTGAATCCGACGATTTGGGAAATCGGCCATGTCGCCTGGTTCTACGAATATTTCATCCTGCGCCGGGAATACGGACACCAGCCGATGCTGGACCGCGGAGATACGCTCTACGATTCCATCGCGGTCGCACACGATTCCCGCTGGGATCTGCCGGTGTATCCGCTGGACGAAATGAAAGACTACATGGCGCGTGTGCTGGATACGCTGACGGCGCGGCTGGATGCCGGTCAGGCGTCGGAGCGGGACAGCTATCTCTATCAGTTCACGACGTTTCACGAAGACATGCACGACGAGGCGTTTACCTGGGCGCGCCAGACGCTGGCCTATCCAACTCCGTCCTTCGCCCCGGACGGGAAGCGGGCGCAGCGCGTCGCCGAAACAGGCCCTCTGGACGGCGACGCCGACATCCCGGGCGGTACGTTCCCATTGGGGTCCAGGTCTGACGACCCGTTTGTTTTCGATAATGAAAAATGGGCGCATGACGTGACGTTGGCCCCATTCCGGATGGCACGGGCGCCGGTTACCTGCGGGCAGTTCGCCGAATTTGTCGAGGATGGCGGCTACGAACAGAACAATCTGTGGTCTGAAGACGGCCTCGCCTGGCGACGGGAAAAAGACGCAAAGCATCCCGTCTACTGGAAACGCGATGCGTCCGGCGGCTGGAAAGTCCGGGGGTTCGACGTTTGGAACGAACTCGCGCCGGATATGCCGGTTGTCCACGTGAACTGGCACGAAGCGAAGGCCTATTGCGCGTGGGCCGGGCGCCGTCTGCCGACCGAGGCGGAATGGGAATTCGCTGCCACCATGCGCCCCGGTCCGGACGGGGAGCTGGTGAAGTCGGATTATCCGTGGGGCGATGCCCCGGTCACGGCGGTGCATGCAAACATGGACGGCTTCGGGCTCGGCTGCGCCGATGTTGCGGATTATGCGGCGGGCGACAACGCGTGGGGTTGTCGGCAGCTGATCGGCAATGTTTGGGAATGGACCGCGGACACGTTCAATCCGTTCGATGGGTTCGCGCCCGATGATTACAGGGAATACTCCGAACCGTTGTTTGGAACGACAAAGGCGTTGCGTGGCGGCTCGTGGGCAACGCGCAGCCGCTACGTGAACGCCAGATACCGAAATTATTTCGGGCCGGAACGGTCGGATATTTTTTGCGGGTTCCGCACATGCGCGGCGACTTGATTATTTCATATGAAAATATTTCAGATTGAAAGAATATTGTGTTTGCAATAGAACAAACCGACCGCCGGAACCGCGGCGCCCGAAAACATGCAGGGAGGAAGCCATGCTAGGGAAAATCGCGCTCGAAGAGCATTACGCCATTGAAGATACGCTTCAGGATTCGAACGGCTATCTGCCGCCGGAAACCTGGGAGGAACTGTCGGGGCGTCTGATGGATATCGAAGGGCGCCGCATCGACGAGATGGACAAGAACGGCGTCGAGATGATGATCCTGTCGCTGAACGCGCCCGCGGTACAGGCCATCTACGACCGCGACCGGGCGAACGAGATCGCCAGGAAATCCAACGACATGCTGGCCGAATGGGTGC
>Ga0255776_10003724_pt1 | contig 16341 bp, 10 predicted proteins | sample 071ome_19_FD_179974 | JGI IMG/M metagenome (GOLD analysis project Ga0255776, IMG submission 179974) | Coastal salt marsh microbial communities from the Groves Creek Marsh, Skidaway Island, Georgia - 071413AT metaG (version 2) | ecosystem: Environmental > Aquatic > Marine > Intertidal zone >... | reverse complement strand
GCGGAAGCGGAGGATCGCAACGCGAGAGCGACCATGGATCCGACCAACGGTTTAGTCTCCGCGAACGAGGAGTTACCGGAGGCGTTCTTCGAGCTGTCCAGCGCGGAAGCCGCGCAGATTGTGGCTGCGAATAGGCGTAAATTAGAAAACGGGAACGTGTTGTTGACGAAGAAACATCGGGAGCAAGAAGCGCAACGGCGAAGAGAGAAAGTGCAAAACGCTACGATACGAATAATGTTTCAGCAGAAACCAATTTCAGACGTGTGCGTGGAAGCGGTTTTCGACGCGCACAAAGAAACCGTCGCGGACGTGTACACTTTCGTTCGAGAGATCATCGCCGATGATTCGATGAAATTTGAGCTCTTTGTCGCACCTCCGAAACGCGTCTTGAAACGAAACGGCCAAGACGCGAACCAATCCTTATACGACGCCGGCTTAGCCCCCGCCGCGAAAATCTTCTTCTCCTCGCCAACCCCCGCTTCTCACGCGGAAGAAGAAGAAGAAAGCCTGCTCAACGCCAAGTGCTTGGAAATGCTTCGATTACACGACCAGTCCTCGACCGCGATGAAACCCGTGCGCCCGCCGCCGCCGCCGAGAAAGAAAGAAGAGGACCCTTCCGCGGCGTCCTCCTCCAAACCGGCGACGACAACCGCCGGAATGACCGAACAGGCCAAGAAATCCTTCGTCCCGAAATGGTTCAAAAAGTAGCAGCACGCAGAAAGAGAAAGAGCGAGTGAAAGTATCGTTGTCCTCTGGCCGCTTGTAATTAATAGCATTCATGTATGAGATTGATTTGAAAAATGTACGCGAGAGCGCGAAATCGAGCGCAAACCTCCTCACATTTTTTACCACATTGTCACTAACGAACACACGCGCAAACACAAGACATGGCGGCAAAGAAGAAAGCCACGCCGGTTTCAAAGAAGAAAGCGACGTCCGTCAAGAAATCCTCCGCACCATCCGCGACTAAGAAAAAAGTCGTCGCCAAGGCCTCTTCCTCTTCCTCTAAAAATCAAGCGAGAGCGTCCGTCTCGAAGATGTGACAAGCGTTCGTCCGCATCGCCAACAAGTTGAAAGATGAATTGGACGGGCAATTGGAAATCACGAGAGACGCGTCCGCGGGGACGTTTGAAGTGTTGGTCGGAGAAAAAACGGTGTGGACGATCACGGAGAAGAGACCGTTCCCGAAGCTCAAGGCGAAAGATATGAGCGAAGTGGCCGATATGGTCAGGAAAGCTTTGTAAAAAGGAGAGAGAGAGAGAGAGAGAAAAAGCAAAAGTTAACGAGTGTCCCTCGCGCATAACGCGCGCGCGCGCACGCACGAATGAAAAATGTGAACGCGTCGACGAGAAAGTATACGGAAAGGTTCGGGATAAAAAAAATCTCGCCTTTAACTCGCGATTGTGGGATATGATGTGTGTGTGTGTGTGTGTTTGCGTGTTATGCGCGAGATGTGCGCTTTTTCGCTACGCGCGCGATTTGTATATATATCAGTTGCGCCCTCGTACTATTATTATTATTATTGATTTTACACGCGTGCTATAAACTCTAATTTTATTTCTCTCGCGCTTCTCCAGCGTCTTGGTCTTCTTCTTCTTCTTCTTCTTCTTCTTCTTCCGAATCGTCCTTATCCTGGTCTGAATCGTACCAAATCTCGTTCGGTTCTGCGTTCGTGTGAACGTTATTTTCCGAAGCGGCTTTCGCGTGGCGTAAGATGGACTCTCTCGCGTCACCCAATCTCCAGTCTTGGTCGCTGAGCATGCCGTCGTTTCGTAACAAGTGCTGCGTGAGCAGCGTGGAACCTCTTTGCGCCGGACGGTCGCCGGCGCCGGAACCGTCGGTTTGCGGTTTTTTTGAGATGGTTGGATCGTTTCGCTCGATTTTGTTTAACCGGCGTTTGCGACCAGATTTGTCGATGGGTTCTTGGAATATTGGCAACGCGTTCGGGACGTGTAAAATGTTTTGCACGTCCACGCGGCGGTAAAAATCGTCCGCGTTTTTCGAGCGAGGGTTCCTACCAATCGCTAACATGGCGCCACGGTCTACCGCGGAAAGGTTAGTGTCGTATAAGAGCGACACTTTACCACGAGATCCGAGCTTTCGGTCGTTGGTTCCGCTACCAACGAAGAGTTGGTTCAATCGTTGGTGCCAAGTGGCGCAGACGACGTTTTGTTCCGAGGAGGAAATTTTAGCCACGCGCTCTAACGTTTGCGCGTCAAACACGTGTAAGCTTCCCGTGGAGGAAGAAGAGGACTTGCCACCACCGTCTTGGCCATCGCACCCGGTGAAAAACTTGGACCCGTTTGGCGAATACGCGACGGTCGTTTCACCGTATGACGCCGGCAAATCGTCAAACACTTTCACTGGTTTTTGCGCGTTGCGCAAATCCCACACTTTCAACGTCCCATCGGTCGCTCTCGAGAGCATTTGATGTCGTCCATCTTCCTCCTTGAAACACAAACTTGTTATTTCCTCGTCCGGTTGGTGACATTTTTTGAACAACTGTTTCGGTCTGTTTATGGACGTCCAGTTGTTATCGAGGTGACATTGCTGACTCGGCGGTAAAACTAAACCAACCGAGGTGGATCTGTACGCATTCGAGCCTCCTCCACCCCCACCACTACCATTTCTATTTACGCTATTATTGTTCATGATATTTCCTCTCTTTGAATTCGCCGGGAACAGTTGTATGCTTCCATCCGTTAACGCCATCGCAATCAAACTACCGTCCATGTTAAACGCGCACGTCGTCGCTCGGAATCTCCCTGGCTTGACCGATTGCGGCTTCACGACGGACCGTTGCGAACCTCTGGGATCGCCTAAATAATCCACGTTCCAAATCCTCACGGTCCCATCATCCGAGCTTGTGATTACTAAATTCTTCTCGATCGGGTTCCAACACGCTTTGGTCACGTTATGCGTGTGCCCTCTCGTGTTTTTGCTATCCAAAATGTACATGTCGCCGCTATCGAATTCCCCGAGCTCTCGTCCATCTCTGTCGAACACTTTCGCTTTATTCGAGCCCGTGGCGACAACAAACGCGTCGCCACTCGGCGACCAGGCTAACGAGTGCACCGGATACCCTTCGTTCGGTTCAATCTCACGAAACGGTTGCAAATCTTTCCGCATGCCGTTAAAATCGTACAGTTTCACCATCCCGTCCCGCGCGCCGGTGACGAACCGAGACCCGGTCCGTTCGACCGCGATGGTCGTCACCGTTTTCCCGTGCGGGTTCCCGAGTTCAACCTCGTCGGAAATTGGAAGTTTCTCGTATTCTTCTTCTTCTTCTTCTTCTCCTCTTTCGTCCCTCTCGTTCAAATCTTCTTCTTCTTCTTTGTCTTTGTCTTCTTCTTTCTCCTTCGAAACACCATCTCGCATTCCAGAAGCGCGACGACTCCGATCGCCACCGCCGAGTAAAAAACCGTCCTCTTTCTCACCACCACCACCACTCGTCGTCGTCGTCGTCTTCGCCGTCGCCGTTTTCGACTGCCGCTGCTGCTTCTTCTTGCTCCCGAATCCTCCGCTAAAGCCCATCATCGCCGCCAAGTTCGATTCCTCGTCCTCTTCGAAGAGCGCATCATCATTTTCCCGAGAAGAAGAAAAAAGCGCGCGAGCGGCGCGAGCCCCGTTCTCGTCGTCCTTCGTCTCGAACGACTTCATCGCGCGTTCGCTTCGTGCTCTCTCTCTCTCTGCGAAAAAGGTAACTCTCTCTCTCTCTGTCTCTTTGAACAAGAGACAAACTTTGACGAATTTTCTTCATTTTAAATTGGAAAAAAAGAGACAAACACATGCGAGCGGCGGCTTCGTTGGCGCGTCGTCATCGATGCCGCTGCCTCTGCGCCGCATCCACCACCACCGCGAGAAGAAGCGGACGGAGAAAAGCGTTTCTGTTTCGACGCGCCACTACTACTACTGCTGCGAAGATTTCAGATGAGAACGCGGTGGTGGACGCGTACCGCGCTTTGCCTCTGGACGCGATGCGACTTTGGGGAAAATGCGAAGAAGAAGAAGCGAAAGGAAAGAAGAAGAAGAAGACGATAAACCACGCGATCGAAGGCGAGTACGTGTCCGAAAAAGCCCGAGAACGCGTGCGACGGGCGTTGGCGTCGAGCGAGGCGACGTGTTTTTCGCTCAGGGAGTACGCGAGGACGATCGTGTACGAAACGGAGTGCATCGAGAGTAAGATTGCGCTGACGCACCTGGCGTTTGGAAAATTTTTGCGAGGCGACATCCCGGAGGAGGAGGAGGAGGAGGGAGAGACGACGAGGATCGAGTATTCGTTCCCGTCTCGACCGGCGCGACCGGTGAAACCGAAGTTGGTTTTGCCGTTCTCCGTGCCGTCGCCGAAGAATACGCCTCTGTCGTCGTTCTCGGCGCACGTGTTGCACACCGTCGCGCACATCGAGTTGAACGCCATCGACTTGGCGTGGGATACCGTCGCGCGATTCGGAGGGTTACCTCGCGAGTTTTACTTGGATTTTGCGCGAGTTGCGGACGACGAGTCGAGGCATTTGAGCTGGTGTTTGCAACGGTTAGAAGAGTTAGGGCACGAGTACGGGGAGATGGACGCGCACGACATGTTGTGGTTGGGGTGTTTCGAAAGCAGAGAGGATAAATTGGATAGGATGGCCGTGGTTCCGATGGCGCAAGAAGCGAGAGGATTAGACGCCGGCCCGAGATTGAGAGAGAAGTTAGTCGGGAGAGGCGATAATCGATCGGCGGCGATCGTGGAGAGAATCACAAACGAAGAGTTGAACCACGTCGCGGTCGGCGTGCATTGGTTTCGGGAGATTTGCGCGAGAGAAGAGAACATCGAGAGAGGTAACGAGGAGGCGTTGGGGGAGCGATTTTTATCGGCGGTGGAGAGGTGCGCGCCGGACGTTTTGAAAGGACCATTCGCGCACGAAGAGAGAGAGAAAGCCGGGATGAGTCGGGAGTGGTACGATTTGACGTACAGAAACGAGGATTTGCGCTCGAGATTAGAGATAATGGTGAAAATGGAAGAAGCGAATAGCGGCGAACGATGATAATACCGCGATAGTTGTTTTAGTCTATACATAGCAGATGATTTGTAGCTCGCATATTTACACATTTAGCAATACATAGAAAGTATCCGGCAGTAGCAGACGGGTGGTCCGGTTCATTTAATTTCGTAAGTGCTCTCTTTCCACGAAGATTTCTTTACCTTTACTTCTCAACTCTGCGATTGTTCTCGCGCCGACTAAACCCATCGTCCGTTCTAATTCTTCTTTCAAAATAGTGAACGTTCTCTCGACGCCTTTCTCCCCACCCGCGGCTAAGCCAAACGCGATCGGTTTTCCAATAGCTACCGCGTTTGCGCCGAGCGCTAAAGCTAACGCGATATCCGAGCCTCGCCGAATACCGCCGTCTATGATTAATTCCCTATCCTCGCCAACCGCTTTCCTAATACTCGGCAACGCATCGAATGGCGCCACGGCCCCGTCTAATTGCCTCCCTCCGTGATTTGAAATCCACACCGCGTCCGCGTTCAAATACTCGAACGCTTTCACCGCGTCGTCTGCTCTGTGCACGCCTTTCAAAATGAACTTCTTCCCCCACTTCTCTCGCAACGCCTTGGCGTCTTCCCAATCGAACGTCGGGTTGAACACGTCCCTCACGAACCCAGCCATATCGTCTCTCTGTTTCTCCATCAATTTCGTATCGTCCCTCAAAGCGGCGTACTCGAACGTTCTGTTTTTCCACCCTATCACGGCGTCCACCGTCCAACACGGTTTCTTCAAGCACTCGTAGATAAATCTCGGGTCGCTCAGTTTCGGCGGAATCGAAAACCCGTTGTGTTTATCCCGCTCGCGGTTCCCGAACCACGTCAAGTCTACCGTCAGCACCAGCGTCTCGAACCCGCTCTCTTTCGCTTTCCTCAACGCGTCGTCCACCAACTTCCCTTCGTTCCATACGTACATCTGGAACATCTTATGCGTCGGCGTCCTCGAAGCCTTCTCCTCCTCGCCGCTACTTCGCAAACACCTCTCGATCTCTTCGCAACTCGTCGTCGCCAGCGTGCTCAGCGCGTACGTCGTCCCAAACTTCCTACACGTCCTCGCGACCGCTCTTTCGCCATCGACGTGAAACATCGCGTTTCCGGCGATCGGCGCCGGTATAAACGGCACGTCCATCCTAACCGTCCCATCGAACAAACTCGTCTTCGTGCACACGTTTTCCGGTCCAACGCCGTTCAATACGAACGGATGCGCGTCGTATTTTCGTCGAAAACTCTCCCTGTTATTCCTCAGCGCGGATTCGTCGTCCGCACCACCCGCGATGTAATCGTACACGTACTTGTGGCATCGCATTCGCGCCGCTCTTTGTAAATCGTTCACGTTGAAGCATCGATGGACGTTCGGTTGGAAGATGAAGTCGACGAACGGTTTCGTCAATCGCGCGAGAAATGTACTCATATATGTGTCTTATCTTCACTCGACGCAGACGCGAGAGAGAGAGAGAGAGAGAGAGAGAGAAGACGAGAGAGAGAGGAGGAGGAGGAAGAAGAAAAGGCGTTCGTTCGTTCGTTCGTTCGTTCGAGTCTTTTCGCGCGCTTTACGATTTCTGTGCGGCACTTTTTTATCCAAAAGACGGGGAAAAACGTTCACTTTTTCCCCAACAATCTACATATAAAAGGGATCACCGCTGCTACGCATCACCTGCGCGCGATAACCAAAATAAACGATGCTCAACAGCGGGGCCGCGCGAGGTAGTGCGCGCGCATATTCTTGCGCGTCGTCGCGCTCGTCCACTTCTTCTTCCTCCTCCTCCTCCTCCAAAACTAAATTCGTAGTCGCCTTTTCGGGAAAAAGAAGGGTCGAAGAAGGAAGAAGAAGAAGATGTTTTGTCGTCGTCACGAAAGCGGGCGGAGGCAACGGGCCGGTCGCGAAAGACCGCAAATTGAGATGGTCTTCCGACATCGACGCGTGGGAGCGACCGGATTTCAAGTCTTCGGAAGATTCAATCGCGTTAAATCCGAACGAGTGTTTGAGCATTTCTGTGCCGGCGACGACGGCGAATATTGGTCCAGGATTCGATTCGCTCGGATTCGCGGTGGATTTAAGAAACGATTTAACCGTGGAGATTTCACCGGACGGGACGTTCCAGTTGGAATTGAAAGGGGAAGGGTGCGATTTTTTACCGCGAGACGAGAGCAACGCGGTGATTGAAGCGGTGAAGAAAGGGTACAGGTTTCAATCGAACGGCGAGAGAGAGTTGGACGTGAGCAAGTTGAAATTTACGAGCACGAATAGAATTCCTCCGGCGAGAGGTTTGGGGTCGTCGAGCGCGGCGTTGGTGTGTGGCTTAGCCGCGGGTATGACTTTGGCCGGGTCAGACGTGAGCACGGCGAGAGCGAAGAGAGATTTGTTGAATTTAGCGTGCGAGGTGGAGGGGCATCCGGATAACGTCGCTCCGGCGATTTTTGGCGGGTTTCAAATCGCGCTGAGCGATAACAACGAATGGATCACGAGCTCGGTGAATATTCCCGAGGGGATGTTGTGCGCGCTTTTTATTCCGGATTTCCACAGTTTAACGAGCGAAACGCGAGCGGCGCTTAGCGATAAGCTTACGCAAGCGGAGGCGGTGTTTAACATCGGGAGAACGGCGACGTTAATCAACGCGTTTAATAAAGGCGATTTTCGGTTGATGAAAATTGGCACGCAAGATATCATGCACCAACATCAAAGAGGGGATAAGCAGTTTGGGTTAGATAAGATTATTGCGGCTGCAATCGGGGCCGGGGCGCACTGTTGCTTCTTGAGTGGCGCCGGACCGACGGTATTAGCGATGACTGGTGGAGACGAGAACGGGAAGATTGGAGATAGCACGATAGCGGCGATTACGGCGGAGAGAGTAGCGGAGGCGATGAGCGATGCTGCCAAAGGGTTCGGAGTGGAAGGCCAGGCGTTGATTGTGGAGCCGACGATGGAAGGTATTTCTGCGTGGATTGACGTTTTCGACGGCGTGGACGACGCAGGAATCGACATGATGTAAGAAAACTTGTTTTATTTAAAAAAATATATACAAGAGGAGTGAGAGTATTCAATCTCAACGAAAATGCCCATAACTACGTTAAAATATGCAACTCTTCTTCAAAAGCTAAAAAAGCTGAATCATCGCGCGTGCTTATGTACGATTTCTTTCTCATATATTACAACTAACGCATGCTACGCGTCGTTAGAGCGCTGCTGGTAAAACGAGCACGCTTTGCTGCCGAGTGTTTGTCCAGGTCGCAGCTAACTTGGGACATGCGATCGACACCAAAGGTAAGAATCTCTCCCCGCTCGCGACGGCTACTATTTTCAAACGCAAGAAACAACTCTCGCCCGGGTTTGCCGTTTTCGTGGTTTTTGATTCGCCCGCCATCACAAAACCAGGCGCGTCTTTGACCGCGACCATGAAATCGCGAGGTACGTTTAGATCAAGATTTTTCATCTCGACGACGTACTCGAAGGCAACGCCAACTTGTATGAATTCGGGCACTCGAGCGCAAATGTTCATAACTTCGACTCGACGACCTTCGCCGAGAAGGTCTATGGACAGAGAAGACGTACTGTTCGGTGATGCTGGTGTGCGCGCATCGTCTTTGCGATGCCACGAAACGCTTTGCACGTTTTCGTCCGTCGCCATTTGCGTGTACACGTCGCCTGGATTTAATCGCGTTGTACTTGCATCGTCCACGACGACGAGACCCGACGTTTTGGCGCGAACATTCGTCAAACGCACGTCGCCTTCGTTCATACGCGATTTATTCTGTGCATTCAAATCAACATTCTCCGCGGTGTCATCTTCAACATTTTTCTCGACGAGTATGGAAACCGGCGACGTGCCGCACGGCGCAAAGATTTTCGAATCTAAAACTTCGAGCGCATCTGTGAATGTGAACGTTTTTGAAGTTTCCGCAGCCACGACGCGACGTCTAGATAGAGAAACTTCTGCCTCACCTTCCAACTCAGGAGAACCAAAGTTACATGTTAAGTGCGCCGAAATAGTCGCTCGAGATTTCTTCCTGTTCTTGTCGCGATTCGAGAAGAACGTCGCGTTCACGTCTACGCGTTTCGTCTCGCCTTTCGAAAGCGAACCGACAACTATTCGTGGGTTTTCAAAGCTCGCGGTGACTTCGCCTCTTTTTTCGACCCCATCGTCTTCACCTCCGAGGGAAACTTCTTGCAAACTTTCGTCGATGGAAAGATTGACGATGGCGTCCGCTAGCCCATCCACGGCGGTGACGACAACCGCCAGCGTCTTCTTTTCTCCAAAGAGAACAGTCGTTTCTTTAGCATCATTCCCTTCGCTCGTAATCGCCAACTCTGCGCGAGGAGCGAGTTCTTTCACCGAAACTGATTTCGTGTGTCCAACGAGTTTGAGCGTTTCCAACGAAGCTTTCGGGAATCGAAAAGTGATACCAGATTTCGTGAGAACATCCAGCGCGTCAACTTCCAAGACAAAGTCACTTTGCGTTTTAGATTGCGCTGTGAATGGTATATATACCACGACATCGTCGTTGATGCCATCTCTCGTGGCACTTGTCGTCGTCATCGTCGTCGTCGTCGTCGTCGCTTTCGTTCCATCAGAAAAGTGCGCTTCAATCTGCGCCACGGAAAACGCGTCGTGTCCGGTAAAGCCTTTAAGAGCATAGCGAACGGCTAGCGTAACGCAGTCGCCTGCGCGAACGGCATTATTACGGGACGCATCGTGGCTGAAGCTACAAGATGCTCTGAATGCGTGAGACGCTAATGAATCACGAGATATCTCAAATACGACGGGCGATGAAGATTGCGTTTTCATCGCGTCGCCGTCTGCAAGTAAACGAGATGCTCGCGTTTCACCTCCGCGATCGCCGCCGCGGGAATACTGAATGCCGTGTAATTCTAATAATACGTGCACTCGGTGTGTTGCGTTCTCGACGTCGTCTTTTTCTATACACACCAAAATGCGCTCTAAAGTTTCCTCGAGTAAATCGGTCCATCCTTCTTTCCTATACGTTTCCGCGCACGCAGTCAAAATATGCAAAACCTTCTCCTTGTTCGTCGCCGTGTTGTTTGCGTAGAAGAGTTCCAAGGCGTAATCGCTCGAAACGACGGTCAATAAACGGCGAAACGATCCATACCTTGGATTTCCCTCATAATACGCTTTCGCTTTTTCCAGCATTTCGAGAGGCGAGAAGGTGTTTTCAAAGCGCGCGTAGGCGCGCCCTAACTCAATCGAAGGTATTTGCGCGTTTCCGGCGCCGTGATTCTCGACGTAGTTTTGACCTGTTCCCGTGATTGTTTTACTTTTGTCTTCGAAAGTACCCAAAAATCGTCCGTGCGCGAGTGCAACTTGGTTTGTCGTAGATTCAACCGAAAGATTCTTTCCTAAACCCGAGGATTGCAGAAACTCTCTTCGCGATGCGAGAGCCTCGAACGCGCTTTGATAATAGAAGCCTGGATCTAATCTCAAATCAAAGCACGTCGATTTCGCCACGGAAGTGCGTTGAAACTGCGAGTTGTCGTTGAAGATTGCGTCGTACACGTTTGGATTCGCGTGAAGCGTGTGTGCGAGCACGTCCGCGAACGATTTATCCGCTTTCGCGCGCAAAGTCAAGCGATACGCCGTGAAACATTTCAACAAACCTAAATCGTCCCGCGCGTTCATCGGTAAAAGAGTATCGTTTCTTTTCATTGGTAAGCACCTCTTTACGAACGAGGCGTGTTCCTTCTCCACTCTCGCCAATTCTTGGATCGCTTTATTCACCTCGATGTTCGCGTTTGTATCCATAGTCTTCACTATTTGGCTCAATAGCATCGAGGACATTCTCGATCGACAATACGTCAAAACTCTCAGCGTCTCGCACACTCTCCACAGTCGTCGTCTCGCGTGATCGTCGTAATTCGCGGTATTACTGTTTTCCTTGAAACTGCGAAGCACTTCTGGCAACGCTTCATCCGCGTACGTCACTAATCTCTCGTAGCATTCACTCAACGCGTTCATCGCGGCTTCGGTATCGCCTCTAAACTCAGCGTAACTCGCCGCTTTAAACAAATACCTACTCGCTTTACATCGCGCCTCCAATCTCCCCAAACGCACTTCCCGTTCGTCCACGACGTCGCCGCTCTCCAAAACATCTCTCTCAAACGCGCTCGCAATCTCGTCGCACTTCCCAATCGCTCGTTTCGCCTCGTTCACCAGCACTTCCTGCATCAACTCCTCCGTCGCTCGCGCCAACTGCTTCAAGCACTTCTCCCGCGAGTCGCTCCCGCGCCGAGTCAGCGAGACGATCCTCGTCGTCGCCGCCAAAGAAGAAGAAGAAGAAGCAGAAGCGTACTCGCTCCCACTCCCACCAGCTAACCTCGTCAAAACCGCCAAAACTCTCTCGCTCAAAGCGTACGTCACGTCTTCTTTCTCTTCGCCAAAACCCGAGGTGTCGTCGTTCTCGTTACGCTTTGATCGACGACTCACCGCGCAAAACATCAATCCGACTCTCTTCTCTTTACATCTCGCTTTCAATCGTTCAATCTTCTGCGCCTCTCGCGCGTACGCGTTCGGCGACGGCGCGTCGATCACGTCGTTCACGTTCAAAAAATATATCGCCACGGACGGTTTAGACGACCCTCGCTGCGTTGACGAGCGCGCAAAAATCCACTCGTGCGCTTTCGTTATTCGCAAGAAGAAGTTGTGCGCACTCTCGTCGTTCGATTTCTTCGACGACGACGACGAACTTAAAAACCGTTCGGCGTCTAAAACGCAAAAAGAAGACGAATTTAGAAGACTTCTCGCGACGTCCTCGAAATCCTCGTCTCGGTCGTCGGTGACGAGCGCGACGAGAGCGCGCGGGTGCGGGAGGACGTCTTCGTCCATTAAACGATGACGCAGAAGCGCGATACGATGTTCGCCTTTTTTTCTGACGAGAGAAGTTGTGTTGAAATTGGAAAAAATCGAACGCGGAAAATCCCCTAGAACGCTTTAAAACCCCATTTGTCTGCCGATTAAACAACGCATGCGGACTACCGCTGCGACGAGAGGGTCTTCTTTCGCTCTTCTTTCGAATTCGCCGTCGTCGCGCTCAAAGTCGGCGGCGACGACGACGACATCGAGAAGAAGAAGAAGAAGATGTTGTTGTTGCTGCGCGTTATCGTCGTCGTCGTCGTCTGAATCGTCTTCAAAAGAAGAAGAAGAAGACCGCGCGCTCTTCTCGCGAACGGTTCGACGATTTGGATTTTGGTCGGTGAAAGACCACGGCATGCCGCCAGAGTCCGTTCTTCTCGGAGAAGAAGAGCTGTGCGCGATCGTGGACGAGGAAGATGTCGTCGTTGATTTTGTGCCCAGAAAGAAGACGGTGGAAGAGCGGTTGAGAGGACGAGGAAGCTACGTGCTCGTGACGTCGAGGAGAAGCGAACGTAAAGAGTATCACGACGAGCAGCAAAAGCAGCAAAAGCGCTTGGACGAAGCGACGATGGCGGCGTATCTCGATTTCGAGAGACGCTTTGTGTTTCCGAAGAAGAAAACGTTCGATCGGGAAGGCTTCGATTACGACGACGACGACGACGCGTCGTTGGTGTTGGAGACGGAGGAAGCGCGAGCGAGACTGGAGGAACGCGCGCGGGAAACGGAGGAGGAAATGAAGAGCGCGACGAGTTTAGGGAATTTAGCGTTGTTTTCGACGAAACGGAGCGAGAGGAAAGACGTGTGGCCGGGGATGTACGACGTGTGCACGTCGGGCGTGCAAACGGCGAGAGATTTTATCAAGTGGGAAAATCACGGACAGACTTACTTCGATCCGTACGCGCAGTGCGCGATTCGAGAAATTGAAGAGGAACTTGGAATTTCTGGCGTGAAGTTGTCCATTTGCGCGCGCTCTCCCGCGGAGAAGAGTAAGCGATTACAACCGATACGGAAATTCGCGTACAGCGATAAATACATGAACATATTCGGTCACTGTTACAAGTTGGAACTCGACGCGGCGACTGAGAAGAAAATGGCGTTCCTCGACGGCGAAGTGCAAGAAGGCAGCGGCGAGTGGTTGCCTCTGCGATTGAACGACGACAAAGAAGAGTTGGCAAAGTTTATGGAAAGTGTCGTTCCAGTAGGTGCTTTGTGTTGCGCGAGCTTTTTAGAACTGATGGCAAAGCTCAACAGCGGCGATTGTACGGATTTTACTAACGCCGATTGGATCGAGTCGTGGACGTCGCCGAAATGGGAAGATAGGACTGTAATTTAGCGTTTATGAATTTAGATTTAGATATAGCGCGCGTTTACATACCGTAGTATTTTATTGTATTTCTATCGTTGTTTGCGCCGCTTCTTCTTCGGCGCTTCTTCTTCCTCCTCTTCTTCCTCCTCTTCCTCTTCCTCTTCGTCTTCCTCTTCTTCGTCGTCCTCTTCCTCTTCGTCGTCCTCTTCCTCTTCTTCCTCTTCCTCCGCGTTCTCGCCTTCTTCTTGCATGGCCATTTTCCGCATGATTTGCCTCTGTTCCCACTCTTCCATTCTCATCTGCTTCAACTTCTCCGCGATCTTTTTATTCTCCTCTTTCCTCTTCGCCTTCTCCGCTTCGCCTTCGCTCGGATCTCGCTCCTCCAACAGCGCTTGTTTCTTCCCGACCACTTTCGCCTGTCCGACCGTAAACCTCTTCCCAGAGCAATGTTCGACGACTAACTTTTCAATCTTCGGCACGTACCTCCCGGTCACTCGACAGAAAAATTTCTCCGGAACATATTTGGACGTCGCGAGCGCCGGCGCGTACTCCGCGAGCAAACCCACCTCCTCTCGCTTCTTTTCGAGCAACCGTTTTCGTTTTTTCCCATCGAGGAACGCGCGAACAATCGCGAGGTTCGACGACGGCATCGCGTGCGAGGTTAATTCGCACTTCACCTTATTCTCGAAGAGCGTCAAGTACCCGTCGTTCTGTTGCGTGTGCGTTTTCAAAATATAGGCGTCGTCAGCGCGTTCGAGAAGAAGAAGAAGAAGAAATGCGGCGGCCGGAGAGTTCGTTACACGAGAAGAACGACACGAATTGGAAAAGAAGAAGAAGAAAGAAAGAAAGAAGCGCGCACCTTCACGAGCTCTTCAAGAGTAACGCCATCATCATCATCATCGGCATCGCCGCCGCCGGCCATCACGACGACGACGACGACGACGACGCGAAGAAAAGAAGCGCCGCCTGCTGCGCGCGTGTCTTTCTGTTCACACTCTCTTGCGTCCAAATTGATGTGTTGTGGGCTTTTAAAACACCGATTTAAAATTTGTGAACCCTAAACCCTAAACCCTAAAATTTTTTGGTGAAACCCTAAGCACAAAAAAAAAGCACGGGAGAGAGACGCGTCGCGTTTGTTGTCATTTTCTCGCTCGGACGACGACGACGAGGGACACACACTTACACACACAGAGTGAGAGAGTGAGAGCGAGAGAGGAACAAAGAGCGCGAAGAAGCAGCGCGTGTGCCTTTTTTCTCTCTTCTTTTCGAGAGCAGCGGCACGATCGGACGGAAGAGAAGAGAGAGAGTCTTTTAACGACGTCTTCGTCTCGCGTTGTTGTTTGTTTGTTTGCAACGGGAAAGAGATAACGACTTTGAGAAGAAGAAGAAGAAGACCACCACACGAAACGCGCGAGCGAGAATACATATAAAAAAAGAGAATAATAATGTGTCGCTGGGTGTTTTACTACGGCGACGAGGTGTGCATCTCGAAAATCATCTACGGCGCGTACCACGGTTTAGCAAACATGGCGGACGGCGCTGGTTTCACCCCCGGGGTGGAAAGAGACATTCGAAGGAACCACGAGGTGAACGTGCACGGGTGCGGGATCGGATGGTACGGGTCCTGCCCTTTGCAAGGACTGAAAGATAACAAAGGTTTGTGCTCGTATTCGAGGCCGTGCTGTTACACGACGATCGCGGCGCCGTCGCACGACCGAAACTTGAGGAGTTTGAGTAAAGCGATTAGCACGAGTTTGTTGTTTGGACACGTGAGAGCGGCGGGGCCGGGGGCGAGCGTGCACGAGTATAACTGCCATCCGTTTTATAACGGGAGGTACATGTTTATGCACAACGGGGAGATTCATGGGTTTAAAAAGATACGGAGAAGTTTGTTGGCGACGCTGAGGGATGATTTGTTTGAGCACATCAGCGGGACGACGGATAGCGAGGTGTTGTTCGCTTTGGTGCTGAATCAGTTGCCAGATACGAGCTCGAGTCAGTCGCACGAGATGATGGAGAATGCGGTGAGAGAGGCGATGTGCTTGATTATGCGAGCGAGCGGAGGGAAGTCGAGCTCGATGAATTTGGCGTTTACGGATGGGGAGACGGTCGTCGCGGCGCGGTATCGGAATTCCAGTCACGAAGATCCGCCGTCGTTGTATTTTCATTTAGGGCCGTTGCCGGGAGAGAAAGCGTGGGATTTGGGAGGCGATGGCGGAAAAGATAGTTCCGGGAAAAAGGCGAAGAAGCAGGCGAGAGGATTAGGTGGTTTCGATAAGATGATGCTCCACGGCGAAGAAGGATCGGAAAACCGCGGCGTGCCGAAATACAAAAGTCGAAGGTCGCCAGAGTTTATGCAGATTTTTAAGAAGCGAATGTTTGCGACGCAGAGCATGCTGGTCTCCTCGGAACCGTTGTCCATGAATGGTTTGGAACGTTGGCAGCTGATGCCGCCGAATAGCCTCGTGGTGACGCACCCGGTGGTTCCGACAAAAGGGAGATGCTCGCGGAAGGAGTTTTTGGACGCGCAGAATACGGCGCACGCGTCAATGGACGGCATAAACGCCGCAACGGTGGCGGGAAGAATGTCGCCAAAGTTAGGCGCGGCGAGCCCCGTGTTGTATTGCGAATTCAAATGTCTAGAGAATTTGGAACGCATTGCTTTGAGCGGAGAAGAAAGCGCAGCGACGTCTCAATCGAATTCGCCGCAACATGTTAATCCACACGGTGTCGTCGCTGGCGTTGGTGAGGTTTCTTTGCCTCCATTGAAATCTGCTTTATCTTCGGAGCTTCTTCATCGGAACACCGTTTCTTCTGAGCCGGATTCGCCGGCTAAAGTGTATAAAGTCAACGAGCGCGATTCCGTCTCCGGTATCGCGCACGCGCTCGAGAAGCAAGGATTACAATATTCCGATTCCGAATCGGATTCCTTGTATTCCCGAGACGACGCGACGGACGATGTGAACCGATCGCCAACATCTAAATCGAAGCTGCACAAAGTGAGGAGTAACGAAAGGAACGTCAACATCAACAGTCCGAACAACAAAAACAATCGCGTCTCCATCGACAGCGCGGATTGTATTCCTCGACCGCAACGAGAGCGACATCACCGCGTCCCTCAATACGGTTTAGTATCTCTCGACGAA
>Ga0255776_10003717_pt1 | contig 16365 bp, 9 predicted proteins | sample 071ome_19_FD_179974 | JGI IMG/M metagenome (GOLD analysis project Ga0255776, IMG submission 179974) | Coastal salt marsh microbial communities from the Groves Creek Marsh, Skidaway Island, Georgia - 071413AT metaG (version 2) | ecosystem: Environmental > Aquatic > Marine > Intertidal zone > Salt... | reverse complement strand
CAAGGCCTCATCCAAAAGCTCCTTATGCTCCCGGTCGACACGAACAATCTGCTGCCGCTGGGCGACAATGCGCGTTTTCAATCCGGTCGCCCGCTTCGCCGAACGAATCAATCCGGAACAATGCACCCCCCAGTTGCGAAGCTGCTCTTCCAGTTGGTCGCCGGCGTGATCCCGCCCAATCACTGAATAAGCTGAGGTATGAATATCCCAAGCGGTCAAATTGCGAGCCACATTCGCGCCACCCCCGGGCATGTAGTTTTCACTCTGAAAATCAAGAACCGGCACGGGCGCTTCGGGTGAAATACGTGACACGCTCCCCCAGATGAACTGATCCAGCATCACGTCACCAATCACCAAGACACGCTGCTTTCGGGCCTGCGTCAGAATCTCCCCGACGCGATCGCGTTTTAGAAGGGTTTTCATCGTTTCAAGAGGCTTCCAGGAATGCAGTCAACGGGCTGGTGGCACGTGCTGTTTTGGAGATAGTGCCCACACCGACTTCATAGGCCTCCCGCCCGGCTTCAACCGCTTTGCAAAAGGCGCGCGCCATACGGACCGGGTCCTCACAGACCGCCATGGCTGTATTGATCAATACCGCATCGGCCCCCAACTCCATCGCTTCCGCCGCATGACTGGGCGCGCCCAATCCGGCATCCACCACCACGGGAACCTCGGCTTGCTCGATAATGATCCTGATCTGATCTCGTGTCGCCACTCCTTGATTGGAACCGATCGGCGATCCCAACGGCATCACCGTCGCTGTTCCCACTTCCTGCAATCGTTTGGCAAGCACCGGATCGGCATTGATGTAAGGCAACACGGTGAATCCCTCCTTCACCAACACCTCCGCAGCCTTCAACGTTTCAATGGGATCGGGCAGTAAATAACGTGGGTCCGGATGGATTTCCAACTTCACCCATTTGGGCAAACCCGCTGCAACCGCCAGTCGAGCCAGACGAACCGCTTCCTCAGCATTCATCGCGCCACTGGTATTGGGCAACAACAGGTATTTATCAGGATCGATGAATTCCAGAATATTGGCAAATGGATCACCGCTACCGGTCAAGTCAGCGCGTCGCAGCGCAACGGTCACGATTTCGGTGCCGCTAGCGGCCAATGCATCGCGCATCGTTTCAGGCGACGCAAATTTTCCGGTTCCAGCCAGAAGTCTGGACTGAAAACGTCGATCAGCTATTTGAAGAAATGACTCTTTGGATTCGGTCATGCGCCCCAAACCCTAAGCCAAAAAACAAAAACGTCCAGTAACGATTAAAAACAGAACCACAAAACCTGCTACCCCATCAGGAAAAAGGAAAGCCCCTTTCCGGTAGGGCCGCGCTGCCGCGCGGCCACGAACGCGCAACCAGTTCATGAATGTCCAAAAGGCCATCCGAACGCACCACCAGACACGCGACGCCCCAATTTCGCACGTAGGCGCCTTCGCCAGAAGGTGCGTGGCATCGTATACAAACGGTCAAGCAACAGGAAATCGAATCATCCTTGGCTTCCCAAACGGACGATCAAACAGAAAAGCAAAAACCACAAGGAACGGGACGGGACGTCCCGATCTACCCACCCTTAAACATCCAGACAACCATGCCGTGAACTCCCACGAAAACACACCCAGTCAAATCCTGTCCATCCCGTTAAAATCAATTAGGCCGAGGCGGCCAAACAGTACCAGGATTCTTGGGTTCCGTCGTACGCACCTGCAGCCAGGGAACATCGTTTGGCCCCATCGGATTGTTCACAATCTCTTTGGACAAGGTGTCAGGATCCACCCACTTTTTGATTTCGGAATGCCCATCTGCAAAGGAAAACCCGCAGGCTCCGTTGTGATAATTAGCCGGCATGTTTCCCCACTGATGAGTGCGATTGACGAGAGTCAAATGATATCCGTCATCAATCGCATCCGGATGTTCATCCAGGAATACATACTTGTTGGCCGGATTGATAATGGATGACTGTTTTCGCCAGGTGTAGTAATCCCTGTCTATTTCAGCTGTGTACCAACTGTCACCATTGATGCATCCGTTAATGGACATACTTCGCACTCTGGGATGAACGACATTACCGAATTTCACTGTGCTCTTATCCGCCGGACATTTATATATTTTGAGCGATTGATTGTAATCCCAAAGCATGCCACGGGGCGCCATCAGGAGATTGACATTGGTTGCATCCGTCGGATTCTTTAACCAGCCCTCCACCCATCCCTTTTGTGAACCGGTCCCGTTGGGCACCAGTTTGTCATCGTTGTCACTCGGGTACATATACCACGCCAAACCGAGCTGCTTCAGATTGTTCATGCAGGCAATTCCCTGCGCCTTGGTTTTTGCTTTGGAAAGCGCGGGAAGCAACATGCCGGCCAGGATCGCAATGATGGCTATAACCACCAACAATTCAATCAAGGTGAAACCCCGCCGTTCGTTTGGAAGCATCGAGTTCATATCAATCCATTCTAATTGTTATCTCGTTGTTAAGGCGCCATCAAACGGAAGAAACTGTTTCCGCCCTCGATCGGCAGGGTGAGAACGTTCTGATCTCCGACCAAATCCGTGGCATCGCCCACATCGGCCCAATCCCCATTAAGGTCGTCGGTTCGTTGAAGAACAAAGGATGACGCTGCGGCGGGCCAGCTGAGCTGAATATTGCCACCATCAGCGAGTTGATACGACAGCATGACATCAGCAGGCTGCGGTTCGGGCGGAACGAAGTCACCTTTGACAATGTGGATATCGTCCAGCAGCAAGGTATGATCCCCCTGAGGATTGGTATCAAACTGCAGCATACCATCCGAGAAGGCAGGCACGAAGGTATGATATCTCAAATGATATGGATTGTTCCCCCCTGCCGGAATCACTTCTTCTTCATGGAGAATTTCCTCGTCAAAACTGACCGCATAAGCAGTCACGCCTCCTTCACCACAACAATTGCGTGCATTGACGTAATAATACAATGTGTAGGTCTCCCCGGCTTCCAAACCTTCAATGAACTGGCTCATGCTGGATGCGTTCTGGATGAACAACACGGAATCCTGATCCAGTCCCGCACCATTGTCCGAGAAGGGCCCCTGACCGGTGACATTGACACCGCGCCCACCGGTTGTGAAGTCCCATCCGGCCATATTGGCTGGTTGGATATAGCCCACACCCACCGGACTGCCACTTGCCTCAAAGCTGGGGTTCTTGATCACCACTTCGTCCTCACCTCGTGGGACGATATTCACGGCATCGAGTAGGATGGTGGCATCCCCATCGGCCGTTGTTTCAAATTCCAAAAGCCCACCTGTCGACGAAGCTTTAAAGGGTATGTTTTGGAAATAGTAGGTCTCCAGCCCTTCTGCAATGGCGGGAAAGACATCCTCGATGCTCCACAATTCTTCTCCCCCCAGTCGAACTGCAAGGTTGATCGTGCCACCGCAACAATCCCTGGAGTTGTAATAAAACTGCAACCAATAGGATTCCCCTGCTTTCAACCCGCCGATTTCCTGTGAAAGCGTCTGACTTCCCTGCATCACAGCCACCTGACGTCGATCAGGAATCGCCCCATTGTCATGGAAAGGACCTGCTCCAGGATTCAAGCCAGTACCACCCGTCCAGGAAACAATAGCGCCGGCACCAATGCCGGGAGGAGCATCGTTGCTTTCAAAGCTCGCGTTGCGAACGATCGAGCTTACCACGTTAACGCGCGTGTCATTGGTAATCTCCAGTCCCGTAGGCGGTCCCACCAACATACGGGCAGCGCCCCGGCCTACCCCGACCACTTCGATGACCTTGACGTTGTCGCCGCCCTTTTCAAAATCAACCACCAAAGTTCCTTCTTCATTGGCTCCCACCAGACTCGCAACACCCGGATTCGGACTGGTCATGCTCAATTGACCCGATTTCAAGGCGACATACTCGGCAGGAACGGTCACGGTAATCTCACCGCTTTGACCCGGAGCCAATTCCAGGGAAGGCGGTGTGATTTCGACGGGAGGAAAGGACTGCCCAAGCTCTCCTTCAAGATGAATGGAATCCAGTAACAGTGTATGATCCCCTTCGTCGGTTTGCCTGAAACTCAGCAGTTTCTGAACATCATCCGCGACAAAACTGATGGTCTCCTTTTCGTATCCCTTGTTACCCACCACAGGAGAAACACTCTTTTGAAATACTTCTTCCTCACCAAGAAAGACTGACAGCTGTGGATTATCTCCGGATCGGGCATTATACTCGAAACTCAATTCGTAACTATTTCCAACCACCAGATTGTCAAGCGTCTGGCTGAGAGATCCGGGGCCGGAAATGAATCCGACAAAATCAGGTTCAGAGCTACGGCCGTTGTCTGCATAGGGTCCGAATCCATCCAAATTGACCCCATAGATACCTTCTCCGGTCCAACCCGCCATGCCTGCAGGGCTGATGATACCGTCTGGATCCAGCGTTTCCCCACTGGCCTCAAAGCTGGGATTCATGACCGGCACTTCATCTTCACCCCGCTGAATAATGCTGACTGCGTCCAGGTTGACGGTGGCATCTCCGTTGGCGACGGTTTCAAAAGTGACCACGCCGGCATCAAACTCGGGTTCGAAGGCGATGTTTCGGAATTTATACGGATTCCCATCAGTGGAAGCCCGGACGTTGTTGATACGCTCAAGTTCCACATCATCCAGTTTAACGATCAAATCAATTGTCCCACCACAACAAGCTCGCGCATCATAATAAAACTGGAGCCAGTGTGTTTGCCCTGGAGTCATTCCGAAGACTTCCTGAGACAATGACGAGGTGCCCTGCATGAAAACAGCGCGTGTTTGATCGGGGATCGGTGTGCCACCGTTGTGAAAGGGACCATCCGCCTGATTCACACCCCCGCCCCCGTTCCATTCGTCTACTTCACCGTAATGAGGCCAGGTTTCCGGGTAGTTGAATTCAAAACTGGAATTCAAAAAAAGGCTTTGGGCGAATCCCACTGAACTCTGTGCCAACAAGGCAGCGATCCCTAATCCTGCTAATGTTTTGCTTTTCATGATGGTCTCTTTTTTATGGTTCTTTCCTTTTGAAAATTGATTCAACGAAGCGTGTTGGTTTTCTTGAAATCCATAATCACCTGGTTCGTGGCTTGCGATGGCTTCATCGCGCTGATGTGAGCGTCCATGAACAAAATATTGGCGGCGCCATCCGGGTATTCGCTTCCATGTTTGTACCCGACGTCATAAGTTCCGTTAGCCTGTGCTCCAATGAGGATCACCGCCGGATGATTGAGGTCATACGAAATATCGGACACCAGATGCGTGTTGGCCGGATTCGGCACGGTGGATAATTTGGCGGTGTTGGCGGAAGGGAAGTCTCCCGAGTTGTTGGGGAAATTGGACGAAGTGTGCTGATTCATCCCGTAACTGATCTTCCAGGGATTCCCCTGCCCGTTGTAATGTTTGAATCCGCGCCAATGGTTTTCCCGCATTCGAATCGGGCAAATGGACACACCGTTTGTGAAATTCATCCCTTCCTGGCCGGCGTCAAACTTCTGCCGTCCATAGTAGGGAACAAGAAGCGCTTCGAAATTATTGATGTTGGCATTGTGGATGAACGTGTTTTCACCGTGTCCCCATGCATAAGGAAGCTTGTCATCATTGTCATCCGCATACATCACCGTCGCGATCCCCATTTGCTTGAGATTGCTGATGCATTTGGTCGCATATGCTTTTTGCTTTGCCTTGCTCAAGGCCGGCAAAAGCATCCCGGCAAGAATCGCGATAATGGCGATCACCACCAAAAGTTCAATGAGGGTGAAACCCCATGTCTGCCGGTGTTGCCATGTATACAACGGTACAGAACCCGCCTGACTGTCATGACAGTTTTTCATGGAATGAACACATGAAACCCCTTCAATATCGGGACGTCAAGGTCAATCCCAAGCCTTTCACACACGCACAATTTGATAACTTGGCATGATCATGTCAACATCTACGACATTTGCCGAATGGATTTGGAACAGATCATGCTAAACAAGGTGGTAAATTTGGAAAGTCCCAACCAAAGGCAAGGAGTGTCATGAGAGACGACATATACCATCATACTTTGTTTCGGTCAGCCACCTGTTCAGCGGTGATCCTTTTTCAATGCTTTTCCAGCTTTGCACAAGTTGCGGACGAAAACATCTCACTAAAAAACATCACGCCTCAGGAAGTGATTGAAGGAGATGACGGCGATCGAGTCATTGAAATCCTTCCACAGTTACAGCAAAGCCTCCCATTTCCCGTCGTAGTGGACATCACCACTCGGCCACAAACCGCCACCAGCATCGAAGACTACACGCCGACATCTAAAACCACCACGTTTCCCGCAGGCAGAATTGACACAGGGCTTCCCCGCCCAGAATCCTCCGGAGATGCCCTCACCCGGCTGGTCCACATCGAACTCGGTTTTGGCATGGAAATGCTGGCGGACATCACCCGCCCCACATCCCTGGCCATCGCAAGGAATCAACCTGATTTTGAAGATGGCATTTATGTGGCGCAAACGGTGCATAACAATGACACAAAACCAGATCAAATCTTCCACGTGTCATTCGACGGCGCTTCCGTGGAAACCTTCGTGTCCTTGCTCCCTGAAGCGGATCCGACCGGACTGGATTTCGCCCCCCTGGACGGGCCGTTCAAACCAGGCCTTTACGTCAGTTCCAACAATCGTGACGGGGGACGTCCAGGTGACTGGGGTGGCACCATACAATGGATCGATTCCGAACAGAACATCGTGGATTTCACCGGCATCGGCACACCCAACGGACCGGGTGAGCCGGGTGAATTAGCCTTTGGCACCCACGCCTGGATGCAGGACCTGCTCCTGGTGGTCAACTCGGTGGGCAGACCGGCCGATCTATTGAATATCGCCTTTGATGGAGATCTGGAACCACTGTTCAGTGATGGATTATTCGATCAAAGCAATGCTGGAAACGCTTTCAGATCCCTGGCGATACCACCCGAGGACAGTCCCTTTGGAGATTGGATTTATATGGGTGAGTTTGGTCGGGACTGTGTCTGCATTCAACGTTGGCATCCTGAACGCGGATTGAAATCATTCGTCACAAACCTCGAAGGATCACCACATGGCATGGCGTTTACATCCGGCGGTTTGTTCGGCAACCATCTTTACGTGGCCATCGACCTTGGGAATGAAGGCAAAGTGCTCCGCATCGATTCCAACGGAACCATCTCTGAATTCATCTCCGGTTTGCAGGGGTTCCTATATGGAAACGGCAAGGATGTCCTGCAATTTGACGACGAACATGGACTACTCTACGTGAGCGACTACTACGGACACCGGGTCTATCGAATAGGTGAAGAGGAAGGCCCCCTGGAAATAATGATCCACGGCGACACCACTCCAGAACCCGACGAAATCCTGCTGATCGAAATGAACCTGTCCGATACCGGCGCCCCCCTGCAGATCCCTGTAACCATCCTGAATGATGATGGAGCCATCCCAGCCCCCGAACCCGAACCTGAGCCCGAACCTGAGCCCGAGCCCGAGCCCGAGCCCGAGCCCGAGCCCGAGCCCGAGCCCGAGCCTGAGCCTGAGCCTGAGCCTGAGCCTGAGCCTGAGCCACTGCCGTTCCCGCCGCTAGAGAGCCGGGACCCCGCCCACTATGTGCTACAGCTCCACGTCCTAAGTACCGGTGCCCGTGCTCAAGGTTGGATTGATCGCCAGAAGGTGCCCGACGCCTTTGGCTGGCGCCAGCGCGATCGCGGAGATGTGGTCGTTCTGTATGGAGATTTTGCTTCTGGAGCGGAAGCGCGGGCAGCTGCGGCGCAGCTCAAAGCTCAGGGTCTAGGGGAGGCATGGATTCGGCGAGTGCGGTCCGTGCTTCCTGAGCTCGCGCCGCCCTAGGGGGCGGCGCGTACCGAGGGACCTTAGGGGAGGGTGGTCTCTCCCATGAGGAAGCGGTCGATTTCCCGAGCCGACTCCCGCCCTTCATTGATCGCGCGAACCACGAGGCTTTGGCCACGACGGCAATCACCCGCCGCGAACACCTTCTCCTGGGCCGTGCGGTACTGGCCATAGTCCGCAGCGAAGTTCGAGCGAGCGTCAAACTCAACGCCCAGCGTTTCCCCCACCGAGGCCTCGGGCCCAAGAAAGCCCATGGATAGCAAGACGAGATCCGCGGGCCAGATTTTCTCCGTTCCCGGGATTTCCTCGGGGCGACCGTTAACCCACTGCACCTCGATCGTTTCGAGAGCGGATACGTGGCCGTTACCGTTGTCGATGAACCGCTTGCCGGAAATGGCATACACCCGGGGATCGTCGCCAAAGCGCTTCGCCGCTTCCTCATGGCCGTAATCGACCCGGAAAATCCGCGGCCATTCGGGCCAGGGGTTGCCGTCGGCGCGCCCTTCGGGAGGCTGGGGCATGATCTCGAAGTTCACTAGGGAGGCGCAGCCATGGCGCAGGGACGTACCGATGCAGTCCGTTCCCGTGTCGCCTCCCCCAATGACGATCACGTGCTTATCCTTGGCAGAGATATAGGCGCCGTCGTCGTGCTTAGAGTCCAGCAGGCTCTTCGTATTGGCCGTGAGGAAGTCCATGGCAAAGTGCACGCCCTCGAGCGCCCGCCCCTCGATGGGAAGGTCCCGAGGCCGGGTAGCGCCGGTGGTGAGCAGTACGGCATCGAAGGCGTCGAGGAGCTCCTGGGCATCGGTGGAGCCCTGCTCGCCGTTGCCTACGGCGACGCCGGTGATGAACTCAATGCCCTCGGCGGCCATGAGGTCAACGCGGCGCTGCACCACGTCCTTCCCAAGCTTCATGTTGGGGATGCCGTAGGTCAGGAGGCCACCCACGCGGTCTGCGCGCTCATACACCACCACCTGGTGCCCAACGCTATTGAGCTGGGCGGCGGCGGCAAGACCTGCGGGGCCCGAGCCCACCACGGCCACGCGCTTTCCCGTGCGCCGGGAGGGGACCTTGGGGGTCATCCACCCTTCTTCAAAGCCCCGCTCAATAATGGCGTGCTCGATGTTTTTAATCGTCACTGCGGGATCGGTGATTCCCAGTACGCAGGCCCCCTCGCAGGGGGCGGGGCAAACCCGCCCCGTGAACTCGGGGAAGTTGTTGGTCTTCAGGAGACGGTCGAGGGCGTCGCGCCAGCGGCCCTGGTATACCAGATCATTCCATTCCGGGATCAGGTTGTAGACCGGGCAACCGTGGGGCTCGGACTGGCAGAACGGTACCCCGCAGTCCATGCAGCGAGCGCCTTGCGTCGTTAGTCGCGCTTCATCCCGCGGGGTGAAGATCTCTTCGTAGTCGAGCATGCGTACCTCGGCGGGGCGATAGGGTGCCGCCTGCCGAGGGAACTCTTGAAAGCCTGTGGGCTTACCCATGGCTGTGCTCCTTAACCGTCGTTCAATCTAAGCCGCGCTGGCTGCCTTAGCCCGCGCCTCAAGGACGCGCTTGTAGTCCCGGGGCATGACCTTAACGAACTCGCTCCGTGCCGACTCCCAGCGGGCCAGCAGCGCTTCCGCGACCGTCGAGCCCGTGTAGTGCTGATGTTTTTCGATCAGGCTGCGCAGCTCGGCGTCGTCGTCCGTCGTGACCGGGTCTAGGTCCACCATCTCCTGGTTACAGTTCCCCGGGAAGGCGCCCTTCGGATCCCAGATGTAGGCGATGCCGCCGGACATGCCTGCTGCGCAGTTCCGCCCCGTGGGGCCAAGGATGACGGCGCGGCCACCGGTCATGTATTCGAGGCCGTGGTCCCCCACACCCTCCACCACGGCCGTGGCGCCGGAGTTCCGCACGCAGAAGCGCTCGGCGGCGATCCCACGGAAGTAGGCTTCCCCGCTGGTGGCGCCGTAGAGGCAAACGTTACCCACGAGGATGTTCTCCTCGGCCTTGAAGGGGCTGACCTTCGGCGGATAAACGATGACCTTCCCGCCCGAGAGGCCCTTGCCCACAAAGTCGTTAGCATCCCCTTCCACTTCCAGGGTGATGCCTCGGGCTAGGAACGCCCCCAGGCTCTGGCCGGCACTGCCGGTCAGGCGCACCGTGATGGTGTCTTCCTCGAGCATGTCGGCGCCGAAGCGCTTGGCCACTTCGTGGGAAAGCATGGTTCCGACCACGCGGTTCGTGTTGACCACGGGGAGCTCGATGTTCACCGGCACTTGCTGGTCCAGCGCAGGCTGGGCCAGGGCAATGAGCTTCTTGTCGAGGGCCTTTTCCAGCTCGTGATCCTGGGCGTCGCTGCCGTAGCGGCCAAGGAAGCCCTCGGGCTCCTCGGGGCGCGCCAGGAGCGCGGAGAGGTCGATACCCTTGGCTTTCCACTGGGTGAGGGCCTGATCGAAGTTCAGGCAATCGGAGCGCCCCACCATTTCTGTGATGCTGCGGAAGCCGAGCTCGGCCATGATCTGCCGGAGTTCCTTGGCGATCAGGAAGAAGTAGTTCACCACGTGCTCCGGCTGGCCCTGGAATTTCTTTCTAAGCTCCGGATCCTGGGTGGCAACGCCCACGGGGCAGGTATTCAGGTGGCACTTGCGCATCATGATGCAGCCCAGGGCCACCAGGGGCGCCGTGGCGAAGCCAAACTCTTCGGCCCCAAGGAGGGCCGCAATGGCCACGTCCCGACCGGTCTTCAGCTGGCCGTCGGTCTGCAGCACCACCCGGGAGCGCAGGTTGTTCATCACCAGCGTGTGATGGGTTTCCACCACTCCAAGCTCCCAGGGGAGGCCCGCGTGCTTAATGGAGGTGAGGGGCGAGGCGCCCGTGCCCCCATCGTGGCCCGCGATGACCAGGTGATCGGCCTTCGCCTTCGTCACCCCTGCAGCGACGGTGCCGCAGCCAATCTCCGCACCCAGCTTTACGCTGATACGCGCCGAGGGGTTGGCGTTCTTGAGGTCATGGATGAGCTGAGCCATGTCCTCGATGGAATAGATATCGTGATGCGGCGGCGGGCTGATGAGGCCCACGCCGGGGGTGGAGTGGCGCACGGCGGCGATGATCTCGTCGACCTTCCCCCCGGGCAGCTCGCCCCCTTCCCCGGGCTTGGCGCCTTGGATGATCTTGATTTGTAGCTCGTCGGCGTTCGTGAGGTATTGGATCGTTACTCCAAAGCGCCCGGAAGCCACCTGCTTGATGGCCGAGCGCTTGGAGTCGCCATTGGGTTCCGGGGTCCACCGAGCGGGATCTTCGCCGCCTTCTCCGGTGTTGGACTTGCCGCCCAGGCGATTCATGGCGATCGCAAGGGTCTCGTGGGCCTCGGCCGAGATGGAGCCATAGCTCATGGCGCCGGTGGCGAAGCGCTTCACGATATCCTTTTCGCTTTCCACCTCGTCTAGGGGTACCGCGGGACCGGCCACGCCGGGCTTGAACTGGAGCAGGCCCCGGAGGGTGGCCTCCCGGGTCGCCACCTCATTCGTGTACTTCGAGAAGCGCCAGTAAGCGTCTTCGCTTTGGCTGCGCACCGCTACCTGAAGATCAGCGATGGCGATGGGGTCCCACATGTGCCGATCCCCGCCCCGGCGCCAGTGGAATTCGCCGGGATTGTTCAGCACGGGAATGCGCTGGCTTTCCCGCTCCGGGTAGGCCAGGGCATGGCGACGGCCCATTTCCTCCGCGAGGACGGCGAAATCGGCCCCCTCAATGCGGCTCGTGGTGCCGCTGAAGCACAGGTCGACCACGCTGGAGGCGAGGCCCACGGCTTCGAAGATCTGGGCGCCCTTATAGGACTGGAGGGTGGAAATGCCCATCTTGGCCATGACCTTCAAGAGGCCCTTGGCCGTGCCCTTGCGGTAAGCGGCCACGACGTCGTCGTCACTTTGGATGTGTGGCGCGTCATCCAAAAGCCCATCTTGGCGCGCTTGCCAGAGGGCTTCAAAGGCCAGGTAGGGATTAATGGCATCGGCGCCATAGCCCACGAGCAGGCACAGATGGTGGACTTCCCGGGCTTCCCCCGTTTCCACCACGAGACCGATGCGCGTACGCGCATGGGCTTTGATCAGGTGATGATGCACCGCGCCGGTGGCGAGGAGCGTGCTCACGGGGATCCGCTCAGCGCTCACCGCGCGATCGGATAGCACCACCAGGCTCGCCCCCGCATCGATGGCGGCCATGGCTTCGTCGCAAATGCGCTTCAGCGCACCGCGAAGCCCGGCTTCCCCCGTGCCTTTTTCGTAGGTGATATCGATGACCTTCGAGGTCCAGCCGCGATGATCAATGTGCTTCAGCGCCGCCGCCTCTTCGTTGGACAGAATGGGGTGGGGCACCCACAGGCGATGGGCATGGCGGCCCGTGGTTTCGAGGAGGTTTTGCTCAGGCCCGATGTAGCACTGAAGCCCCATGATCACCTCTTCCCGGATCGAATCGATGGCCGGATTGGTGACCTGGGCGAAGAGCTGCTTGAAGTAGTCGTAGAGCATGCGGGGCTTGTCGGATAGCACCGCGAGGGCCGAATCGTTACCCATGGATCCCAGGGGGTCGCGCAGCTCCTTCACCAGGGGCTGGAGCATGAAGCTCATGGTTTCGACCGTATAGCCGAAGGCTTGCATGCGGGGCAGTAGGGTCTCGGGCTCGAAGCCGTGGGGTTCGGTGCTGGGGGAAAGCTCAGCGATGTCGATGCGCTGCTCCGTCAGCCAGTCCCCGTAGGGCAGCTGGGCAGCGAAATGGCTCTTGATTTCCTCGTCGGGGATCATGCGACCCGCCTCAAAGTCGATCAGGAACATGCGGCCGGGCTGAAGCCGACCCTTCTTAACGACGCGAGCGGGATCGACGATAACCGTGCCCACTTCGGAAGCCATGATGCACTTATCGTCGTCGGTGATGTAGAAACGGGAGGGGCGAAGCCCATTCCGATCGAGCACGGCGCCGATGTAGTGGCCGTCGGTAAAGGCAATGGAGGCCGGGCCATCCCAGGGCTCCATGAGGCACGAGAAGTACTCGTACATGGCGCGCTTGTCCGCCGGCATGGCGGGGTGACCCTGCCAGGCTTCCGGGATCATCATGAGGATCGCTTCCTGCAGCGTGCGACCGGCCATGAGCATGAACTCAAGCACGTTGTCGAAAGCGCCGGAGTCGGAGCCGTCCGGCTCAACGATGGGGAACAGCTTGCTGATGTCGTCGCCAAAGGCTTCGCTGGCGACCACCCCTTCTCGGGCGTTCATCCAGTTGATGTTGCCCCGGCGCGTATTGATTTCGCCGTTGTGGCTCATAAACCGGTTCGGCTGAGCCCGATCCCAGGAGGGGAAGGTGTTTGTGGAGAAGCGAGAATGCACCATCGCCAGGTGGGACGTGTAGCGCTCGTCCTGCAGGTCGAGATAGAACGGGAAGACCTGCGCCGGGGTCAGCATGCCTTTATAGACAATGACCTTGGAGGACAGGGTGCACACGTAGAACAGCCGGTTGTCCTCGTGGCTGCGATCCTGGCGCACCTGGTGCGTCGCGTGCTTCCGCGCCAGATAAAGGGCGCGCTCAAAGGCATCGCCGCGCACGCCGTCGCTGGCGCCTACGAAGAGCATCTCGATGTGAGGCATGGCGGCCCGGGCAGCCTTGCCAAGGTCCGCGGTGTCAGCGTCCGTGGGGACGGTCCGCCAGCCCAGCGGCGTTTGACCCCCAGCGCGGAGGCATGCCTCCAGCGTCTCCCGGGCCTTCTGGGCGGCCTGTGCTTCCCGGGGTAGGAATACGAGACCCGCGCCGTAGGCGCCGGGTTCGGGGAGGGTCAGGCCGAGTTCTTCCTGAGCCACGGCCGCGAGGAAGCGGTGAGGCAGGCCCGTCAGAATACCCGCGCCATCCCCCGTATTCTTTTCATAGCCCTGCCCGCCGCGGTGATCCATGCAGCAGTTCATGTTTTGCGCATCGGTAATGATGCTGCGGCTGGGGCGACCTTTGATGTCGCAAACGAAACCTACGCCGCAGCTATCATGCTCCGTGCTGGGGTCGTAAAGGCCCTGGCGCTCCGGGAGGCCAAGGCGCAGCTGATCTGCGAGGCGCCGTTTCATAGTGCTCTCCAGCTTTTTGCCCGTGACTGTTTGTGAGCGGCCCTGCCGCGTGGCAAGGGGCGCCCGCGCGCCGTTAACGGCGCTCTGCGCGAAATTCAATCTGCGATCCAGCGCGGAGCCGCGCTGGGCGTCTTTTGTGCTGTGGGGCGCTGTGTGGGGTAGGCCCCTCCCGCCAGGCGGCCGCCGAATGTAGCACTGACCGGGGTAATGTCAATGTGTACTCGGTGACGCGCCAAGCACGCCCTGGGCACGGAGCTCCGCGAGTTGCTGCGAGGAGTAGTTCAGATTCGCTTGCAGAACCTCGTCCGTATGGGCCCCCAGGGCCGGGGGGGCGCTGGGTCTTTGCCGGGGAATCTCCCCCTGGAAGGCCAAGCTGCTCACCGCGCGAAGGGATTGGCCGTTGGCGAGCGTGCCCTCCAGCGCCGTGTGCTGCGCCCGGGGATGGGCAAAGGCTTCGGTCAGATCATTGACGGGCCCGAAGGGGACCTTCGCTGCATTGAGGGCTCGCTCAAGGGCTTCACTGTCCTGCGCGCCGAAGGCCCGGTGGAGGATTTCATCGAGCGCGTCTCGATGCTGAACCCGGGCGCCGTTCTTGGTAAAGCGTGGATCCTCAGCCAGCTCGCCTAGGCCCAGGGCCTCGGCGAGGGCGGCGAATTGCCGGTCCGTGCCAATGGCGAGTACGAAATGCTTCCCGTCCTTCGCCCCATAAAGCGTGCCATAGGGCACCACGTTGGGATGGCCCGATCCCATGCGCCCCGGGTTGCGTCCGGCCACCAGGTGGTTGGTCGCCTGATTGGCCAGGCTGGCCAGCGCGGCGTCAAAGAGCGCGATCTGAATATGGCTGCCCTCCCCGAAGCGCTCCCGCTTGAGGAGCGCCAGCAGAAGGGCTTCCTTGAGCTGGTGCGCCGCCAGAAGATCCATGAGGGCGACGGGCATCTTCGTCGGCGGCCCCTCCGGGTCCCCATTTAGGTGCATGAATCCGGTCTCAGCTTGAATCACCGCGTCGAAGCCTGGGCGTGGATCCTCAATCCCATAGGCGCTGACCTGGGCGTAGATGAGCCCAGGGTTTGTGGCGCGCAGGCGAGCGGCGTCCACGCCCAGGCGCGCATCATCCCCAGGCTTGAATGCCGCAATAACCACGTCCGCCTGGGCCGCAAGGCCCTGAGCAATTGCCTGGCCCTCGGGCTTCGTCAAATCCACCGTGAGGGACTTCTTGCCCCAGTTGGTTGCCGCGAAGTAAGCACTCACGCCGCCCCACGGCGCTTCCTCAGGTACGGTCCAGCCACGGGTGGGATCCCCCCCCTGGGGGTGTTCAAGCTTCAGCACTTCGGCGCCAAGCTCCGCGCAAAACATGCCCGTGGCGGGGCCCGCCAGTACGTTCGCCAGTTCTAGGACGCGGAGGCCCTGAAGTAGGGGGGTAGCGGGGGATGGGGGCACGAGCAGGCTCCTTCGGGCGCGCGGGACGGGCGCTTAGCGTACTCTCTTCGCAAGGAACGGTCGCAGGGGAGGATAAAGGTGCGGGAGGTCGCTCATTGCTATGTGGTGGTCGCAGGGCGGGTGCTCCTGCTTGAGCGGGCGCCGGGGCTTCGCGGTGCGGGCTTTTGGGCGCCCCCCGGGGGGCACCTAGAAGCGGGGGAGTCTCCCCTAGAAGCGGCGTGCCGGGAGTGCGCAGAGGAGCTGGGCCTCGCCCTCGCCCCGGAGCGACTCACCTTATTGCGCCGGGCCCCCTTCCGGGAGCGGAAGGGCTCCGGGGTGAATTGGCTTTTTTCGGTCACGCTGGCCGAGCCGCCGCCCTTCTTTCCCGCGGCGGACGCTGCGCGCACGGCGGCTTTTTTTCCTCTGCGCCTGTGGCCCCGGCCCCTCGTCCCCTGGGCCCGGGACGATCTGCTCGCCCTTTCCGCCGCTGCCCCCCCGGGGGGCTGACGGCCTGCTACACTAGCGCCCGCTTATTTGGGGCGACGCCCCGGCGCCTTGCGCGCGCTTAAACCCACCACAAGAGGATGGATGCGATGAAAGCTCCTGTTCGCGTTGCAGTCACTGGCGCTGCGGGCCAGATCGGCTACTCCCTGCTGTTCCGTATTGCTTCCGGCGAGATGCTGGGCGCCGACCAGCCGGTTATTCTGCAACTGTTGGAAATCACGCCCGCGCTCGATTCGCTGCGCGGTGTGGTCATGGAGCTCGAGGACTGCGCCTTCCCGCTGGTGCAGGGCATCATCCCCACGGACGATCCCAACGTGGCCTTCAAGGACGTGAACTATGCGCTGCTCGTGGGTTCCCGTCCCCGGTCCAAGGGCATGGAGCGCAAGGACCTGATCGAAGCCAATGCGGCGATCTTCTCCGTGCAAGGCAAGGCCCTGAACGACGGTGCGGCCCGGGACGTGAAGGTGCTGGTGGTGGGCAACCCCGCG
>Ga0255776_10003714_pt1 | contig 16369 bp, 13 predicted proteins | sample 071ome_19_FD_179974 | JGI IMG/M metagenome (GOLD analysis project Ga0255776, IMG submission 179974) | Coastal salt marsh microbial communities from the Groves Creek Marsh, Skidaway Island, Georgia - 071413AT metaG (version 2) | ecosystem: Environmental > Aquatic > Marine > Intertidal zone >... | reverse complement strand
TCTGTCCGGCTCCAACGAAATAGGAAATACTGAGCTCAGGAGAAATCCAGAATAATAAAAATAAAGGACGATCATAATGAAGAAGCTGCCCTATCTGGCCGCAGCCATCCTGGCTGCTACTACCGTCTCGTCTCACGCTGCTCAGTATGTTGTAACCACCCGCAGCGCAGATAACGATGCTGGAGAGAAATTCCGTCAATGGCTTCCACAGCTATCTGTAAAACGTCGTATGGCGGATCAACGTCGTTGGGTCATCAATCTACCTGATGCGGACAAAAGCCGTCTGGTCAGCACTCTGCTCCGCTTAAACCTGATTGAAGCGATCGAAGAAGATATTCATGTAACTGCACAGATGGTCCCTAACGATGGCTATCTGGCACAACAATGGGGCCTGTTCAGTGATGTCGCCGGCATCAATGCACTGAACGCCTGGGACATCAGCACCGGCGCAGGCGCAGTAATCGCCGTCGCAGACACCGGCTACGTCCCTCACCCGGACTTAGATGCTAACCGCCTTGCTGGCTTCGACATGATCAGTAGTTCGAGCGCGGCTCGCGATGGTAATGGTCGTGACAGCAATGCCATCGACGAAGGTGACTACACCACTTACTGGCAGTGCGGCTACACCAGCAACTCATCCTGGCACGGCTCGCACGTAGCCGGTATCGCCAACGCCGTTACAGATAACGGCAGCGGTATAGCAGGCGTTGCTCCCGATGCACGCCACGTCCCTGTGCGCGTACTCGGCAGTTGTGGCGGTTCGCTGTCTGACATCGCCGACGGCGTAATCTGGGCTGCAGGCCTGCCCGTCAGTGGCCTTCCAATGAATAATAATCCTGCCGACGTAATCAACCTGTCGCTCGGCGGCGGTGGTGGTTGTCCGGGCTTTATGCAGGATGCAATTAACTCAGCGACAGCTGCAGGCTCTGTCGTCGTGGTCGCAGCGGGTAATGAAAACGTCGATGCATCAGGCTCAGTACCAGCCAACTGTAATAACGTGATTACTGTGGCCTCTGTAGGCGTCGATGGTGCCCGCGCCAGCTACTCTAACTATGGCAACGTAGTCGACGTAGCCGCTCCGGGTGGCGGTAATGGTGATGGCATACTCAGTACAATTGACAGCGGTAGCCAGGGCCGGGAAGGAGCCGCATACGCTAAATATCAGGGCACCTCGATGGCTGCACCACAGGTTGCTGGTGTTGTCGCACTGCTTCGCTCTGCCAACCCTGACCTCTCACCATCAGATATTGAAGACGTACTGAAACGCACGGCCCGACCGTTTGCAGGAAGCTGTAATGGCTGTGGTACCGGCCTGGTAGATGCGCATGCCGCACTGCTGGAAGTTACCGGCGGTACAACGCCTGCGCCAGAGCCTGACGTACCCTCTGAACCAGAACCCGAGCCAGTATGGGAAAGCGTATCCTACGGCGGTAACGTTAATATCAGTCTGAATGATGCCTACCGCTACTGGTGGATATTCAGCCGCCCGGGGACGACTCAGATCCCGATGATTGTCGGTAACGACGGCCGCAACGGCAGTGTGAATGTTACGATCAATCACAACAACCACAATGAGCTGAGCGTTGTACTGGTAGGCCCTGACGGACGCCAGACTGCAATGACCCGCACAGGCGTATCCGGTACCGCAGGACAATACAGCGCTGCCGCTAACGGTGTTGCTGGTACCTACGTCCTCTATGTGACCGATAACGTCGTGGGTAACCGCGGTAGTCTGAACCTGTTCTCACTGATTCAGGAAGAACTGTTCTGATCGCAACCTCCGACAACACCTCGAGGATCTCAGCGCTAGTCGCTGAGATCCGGCTTTTCTGCACGATCAGCTCTAAACGACCTTCCCCTAGGCCCTATGCCTCAATCGTGTCGGGCCCGAGCCAATAAGACCCAATACTACATACTTATTAGTCCTATCAGGCCTTTTATGGAAATTTATGGCCCTACTTACACCGAATTAACAATCTAAAACTTCAGCGGCCTATAAGGTTACATAGCAAACCATTCTCGTGTACTGAAAAGAGGTAATTTTGCCGTCGGGATTTTCCAGTCACAGGGATTCAGTATGGCGCATGTAATTAATCTGTCGGGCTTTCATCATCACGCCCTGACACCCTTCATTGATGTTTTCACTCCAGCAACATCTGCTGATGTCTCCCGTCTGGAAGAACTGATCAATCAACACCATCATGCCCTGATGGAACGTCTGCAAACGCAGGGGGCCATCGTATTCCGTGACTTCAAGCCTGTCGGCGTGGACCGTTTTGAAGACTTTGTAGAAGACACTCTGCAGCTTAATGCCTGGAACGCGTTCAACAGTAAAGGAACCCCCAAAGCGGTCGCTAACTGGTTACGTGCATGGTCGGAAAAAATATTTGGCGCTGGCGACTACCGCCGTTACCTGGGCAGTTCGACGGTGCAGCTTGGGCCGGTAGAAAACTCAGTACAGGGGCCTCATGTCGAAGGCGGTGGCCTTATCCGCCGTTCGCGCTTTCTGGCTCTGTACTGCGAACAGCCGGGACTGGAGCGAGCGGAAACAGGGATGGCTGATTTTTCGTCTGTATACAACCGGCTACCAGCGGCACTGCAGCAAAAAATGCGCGAAGGTTGGAATGAGTACAAATACACCAGCTCACAGAAGCTAGGCCTTATTGACCGACTGCTACTTAAGCTCAGTCCAATGGAATACGAACTTCGCGATGATGGCTACGCATTGATCAAAGGCAGCCCCTGCCCTGCTGCGTGCGTTGTCCCGGGAAATGGTGATATCGCAGTACAGCCATGGGCATTTTCCCGTAACGCAAATCCTCAGGTGCTCAAGGCTGCTCAGGAAATATTCACTGGTCGCGGCGAACTCACCACCGATTCAACCGCTGACGCGCTGAATATGTTCTGGGACATAATTAACGACGACGGTGAGTCAATGGGCTGGAGCGAACAAGAACAACTAACATTGTTCCGCACTATTTTTGCCGAAGCACATCTGATGGACTGGAAACAAGGCGATGTCGCATTGCTTGATAACGTGCGTATGGGGCACTGGCGCATGGATGGTGTACAGGGCAACCGCCAGCTCATTCAGATCCAGTCTGCCCCGATTGATGTTCGTGAATTTAAAGTCCGTGACGGTGAAGATCTTGAGGGTGTGCCGGCCTAACAACAGCCGACTGAAAAATCGTCCTCAAAAGTCACTAAAAAGCCGCTGATCCAGCGGCTTTTTTACATGCCATAAATACGAACTTTAATTTACCAAAAATAAACCAAAGATACTGTCGCCGTGTGCATCAGGTGAGTAATTTCTGGTTCAGAAAAACTCGAGGAGCGCTGTCCATTACTTACGCTCACCGCGTCCGAGTACGGAAAATACAAACGCTCTACGTGATACTCGCCTTCCAAGCGCCAGGCTTCAGAAATAGCATAACTAGCTGCCAGGCTGGCACCGACGCTATATCCATCCTTCAAGGGAATAACTATCTCGCCAAATCCCACTTCACGAAGATCTATTGCTACAGAGGATGATAACCACCATACCCCACGACCAGTGATTTCCAGTGTCCAGTCATTAAGCATAGTCTGATGGCCTGCACTGAAAGTGATTCCGTTGAAGTCGTAATGCTCAGATAACGCCAGGGTGGTGAGCGTTGGCCTGATGTCCCGCTGCCATCTGCGTGATTCAACCCCGACACTAAGTGAATAGTCGTTGGACAGTCGTTTTCGCGCAGCGAAAGAAACTCTTGTTACATTTTCATCAGTATCGGTAAGTAAACGAACACCCGATTGGGTTGCCCCTTCATAACTGATATTTCCCGTTACACCGCTGTATTCAAAATCAAAGAACAAGGCAGGGTATTCTGCAACGGGTAAATTAAGCTCCAATACTTTTGCAGCCAGCAGACCGCTCTCCTGATTCAGCTCAGCTCCGCTTTTACTCCATTCCTGATAGTTCCAATACTGAGAGCCAGCTCCGAGTTCAATCCGTGCTTTATCCAGACCTATGCCTTCATTAGCAATACTTGCAGGTGCACACAAAAAACCGGCGGCTGTTAAACAGCTGCCGGTTATCAGAGCGGTAACGCTACGGACTATCAGCAATACAATTACTCTGCAGCAGTCAGAGTAACTGTCGCATCAACACCGCAACCGTTGTAATCAACTTCCAGTACAGAGCCGTCATCATCTGTCAGGGTAATACTGCCGCTACCAATAGAGCCATCGTCGCAGAGACTAACGCCTGTCGATTCTAGTTCTACGTAACCGTGATCCGGGTGATAGAAGGTCGCAGAAACACTGTACAGAGAATTATTAATGGATACCGTCAGGCCTTCAACTTTGTAAATCTCCCCGTTGTCACCGGTATAATTCGAAGCAAAGGTACAGGTTAAGGAATCACTGCAGGTTTCGCTTCCTGAGATGGTGTATGAATCACCGTCTGTTGTGTATGTGAGATTCCAAGCGCTGTATTCCACATAAAATTCATCGGTATTCAGACGCATTTTGTAGGTACCGTTGACCGTATACCATTCGCTGCCGTCAGTCGTTTGCGCGAAATCAACGTATGTAATGGTCGTTGACGTTATGTTGCCATCGACACTACTGGAGCCGTTGATTGTCCCGTCAGAGATCACACCGTACTCACAGTAGTCATCATAATTAATCGTATAACTCGTTTCTGAACCGGAGAAAGTCGCAGAGCCACCGCAACTTCCCTCTATACTTTCACTCGCTCCGATCGGCAAATTGCCAGAGGTTTTCCCGACAGTATCCAGCACCAGTTCCGCCAGGTTCTCTGGTGATGGCCCTTCAGAACTTGAAGCTACGAGCCCCGTAGGCAGTGAATCAATATCAGCATCAGAGGCATCGTCTTCGATTGCTTGAACCACAACCGTGTCAGCACCTTCTGCGAAATCATCCTGAGTAGTGCTGTCCAACGTTGCTGCAGACGACGTACCGCTGTACTCAACTAATGGGACAACACCCCCAGCGCCGCCACTGCTACTACCTCCGCCACCACAGGCAGTCAGAGCCAAACACAATGCGGTTGTCGGGATATTCAGATATTTCATAGTTACTCCTTCAGTACCATTCCTTTAGGTCAATCAACTAACTATGCCGCACATGAATCAGTACATCTATGTTGCAGGTCACTTTTTGTCCAGAATGAGACATCTGCAGACAATAAAAAAGCCGCTCAATGAGCGGCTTTCTTATTGAACGGTATCAGCAGAACTTACTGCTCAACACCTTTCATGGTCAGCTTCACACGACCTTTTGGATCAACATCCATCACGTGAACCTTAACCATCTGGCCTTCGCTCAGATAGTCAGATACGTTTTCAACGCGCTCTTCGCTGATCTGCGAGATGTGCAGCAGGCCGTCTTTGCCTGGCAGTACGGTGATGAACGCACCGAAGTCAACGATCTTGCTGACTTTACCTTCGTAGGTAACGCCAACTTCGATGTCAGCAGTGATGCCTTCAATCATGTTAACCGCCGCATCTGCGCTGGCTTTATCAGTCGCGAAGATTTTGATCTCGCCGTCGTCGTTGATATCAACAGAAGCACCTGTCTTCTCAGTGATATCACGGATGGTTGCACCACCCTTACCGATTACGTCGCGGATCTTGTCTGCAGCGATCTTCATGGTAGACATGGTCGGAGCGTTTTCAGACAGCTCTTTACGAGGTTCTGCGATCACTTTGTTCATGTCGTTCAGGATGCTCAGACGTGCTGCCTTAGCTTTTTCCAGAGCGATTTCCATGATCTGTTCGGTGATACCTTCGATCTTGATATCCATCTGCAGTGCAGTGATACCTTCGTCAGTACCGGCTACTTTAAAGTCCATATCACCCAGGTGATCTTCGTCACCCAGAATGTCGGTCAGAACTGCGAACTGCTCGCCTTCTTTAACCAGACCCATAGCGATACCAGCAACAGGGGCTTTGATCGGCACACCAGCGTCCATCAGAGCCAGAGATGCACCACACACAGACGCCATAGAAGACGAGCCGTTAGATTCGGTGATCTCAGATACTACGCGAATGGTGTATGGGAATTCGTCCTGAGTTGGCATCATCGCCTGAACACCACGACGGGCCAGACGACCGTGACCGATCTCACGACGACCTGGAGAACCCATACGGCCAGCTTCACCTACAGAGAATGGAGGGAAGTTGTAGTGGAACAGGAACGGATCAGTCTGAGTACCGTGCAGGAAGTCGATCATCTGTGCATCACGGGTAGAACCCAGTGTAGTTGCAACGATCGCCTGAGTTTCACCACGGGTGAAGATAGCTGAACCGTGAGTAGTCTTAAGAACACCAGTTTCGATGGTCAGAGGACGTACAGTATCGTTATCACGACCGTCGATACGTGGAGCACCGTCGATTACGCGCTGACGAACTACTTCGTACTTCAGCTCACCGATCATATCTACGACTTCATCTTTGCTGAAGCCTTCTTCACCTTCAGCTGCGACCAGTTTCTCAACAGCAGCAGCTTTGATTTCGTCCAGCTTGCCATAGCGCGCCATCTTGTCAGAGATGGTGTAGGCTTCGCCGATTGCAGCGGCAGTTTCTGCTTTTACTGCTTCGTAAAGAGGCTTGTTCTGCTCTGGTGCAGTCCAGTCCCAACGCTCAACACCCAGTTCAGCAGTCCACTCACTGATAGCAGTGATCGCGCTCTGGAAAGATTTGTGTGCGAACAGTACTGCGCCCAGCATTTCGTCTTCGGTCAGCTCATCAGCTTCTGATTCAACCATCAGAACCGCGTCTTTAGTACCGGCAACAACCATGTCCAGCAGAGACTCGTCCAGCTGCGCATCAGTTGGGTTCAGCATGTAACCGTCTTCGTCAGTGAAACCAACGCGGGCTGCACCGATAGGACCGTTGAAAGGTACACCAGATACTGCCAGAGCCGCAGATACAGCGATCATGGCACAGATGTCTGGATCAACGCCTTTTTCAGACGCCATTACAGTAGGAATCACCTGAACTTCATTCAGGAAGCCTTCCGGGAACAGAGGGCGGATAGGACGGTCGATCAGACGTGAAGTCAGAGTTTCTTTCTCAGAAGGACGGCCTTCACGCTTCAGGTAACCACCAGGGATACGGCCAGCGGCGTACATTTTTTCCTGGTAGTGAACAGACAGCGGGAAGAAATCCTGGCCTGGCTTAGTGCTCTTAGCAGCAACAACAGTTGCCAGAACCTGAGTTTTACCGATAGTCGCGAGGACCGCACCATCCGCCTGACGGGCGATACGACCAGTTTCGAGAGTGACGGTCTGGCCGCCGAATTCGAAGGTTTTTGTCTTAGCAACAGGAATATTGCTCATTCATGCTTTCCTTATTTTTTCGTTTAGTTACCTACGCGACTGCAGGTGCTTCTAAGCATTGACCTTCAATCGGTTAAATCCGAGAGAAGATAAATGGTTAGAAGCACCACCTCGGACAGAATTATCGAGGGGTTGGCACCACAGCATTCGCAGGATGTTTTGTAGAGATATGAGAAGTGCAAAAAATAAGAGCCGCAAAGGCGGCTCTTATCGTACTGCTTAGCGACGCAGACCCAGCTTCTTGATCAGCTCAAGGTAGCGGTTCGCATCTTTGCCTTTCAGGTAGTCCAGCAGCTTACGACGCTGGTTAACCATGCGAATCAGACCACGACGTGAGTGGTGATCTTTCTTGTTCGCCTTGAAGTGATCCTGCAGACCATTGATGTTGTAGGTCAGCAGTGCAACCTGTACTTCAGGGGAACCAGTATCGCCTTCAGCAGTTTGAAACTCTTTTACCAGTTCAGCTTTCTTTTCAGCAGACAGTGCCATTTTCATAACTCCGTTTAATGTGCTTAAAATCACATCACCACCGTGCACATTTACAGTGGTATGCGCTGTCACCAACGGTGACGGTTAAATCTTACGACTCAGGATGGCAGGCTCACCTGCAACAATCGCTGTGAACGAATAGCGCCGTTTTCTATGTAACCGATACCGGTCAGAACACGAACATCAGATTCAACGGCCCATAATTGTACAGAAGGACAATCACTCAGGCCAGTACTTATTGCTTGCCCCTGCAGCATCCGCGCGGCCTCTGATACGCTTAACTCAACCTTGGGCCAGGAGTCCGGCAAGGCCGTTTCTGCGGGCATCAGCAGCGAGTCCAGCGCACTTTTGCCGTCGTCACACTGATCAGCCAGAGCCTCAAGCTCGTCCAATGTATGGGACATACTTTCGTCGTAGGGTCCGGAATGCGTACGGTGAAGATCCTGCACAAAGGCACCAGACCCCAGAGCATCACCGATATCCTCAACAAGAGTACGGATGTAGGTCCCTTTCGAGCAACGAACACTGAGATCAAGACTGGTATCAGTGAAGCTATTGAGAGTCAGCTCGTGGATCTGAATAACCCGGCGCTTCTTTTCCGCAACGGCGCGCATTTCTTCCTGCGACATCCCCTGACGCGCCAGCTCATAAAGCGGCTTACCGTTCATTTTCAGTGCGGAAAACATCGGTGGCACCTGCTCAACGTCACCACGAAAATCTTCAAGCAAGGTTTCAATACGGGCCTGATCAAACTCGGGTACCGGCCGCTCTTCAAGAACTTCACCTTCTTTATCACCGGTACTGCGCACTTGCCCAAGAAACGCAGTCGTGCGATAGCCCTTATCGGAATCCAGTAACAGTTGTGAAAACTTGGTCGCTTCACCCAGGCAGATTGGCAGTACACCCGTTGCTTCAGGATCGAGAGCGCCGGTATGCCCGGCTTTGTTGGCATTGAACAGACGCTTCACACGCTGCAACACCTGATTTGAACTGAGTCCCAATGGCTTATTCACCACCAGGATGCCGGTAATATCCCGGCCTTTTTTCTTACGTCCCATATCAGTTCTGACGATCGTCCTCGTCGCCCTGACCGTTCGCTTCGTCAGCGGCTGCATCGTCGATATGACGTGCATCATCTTCCGTACGGGCCTGTTTGATCAGACCTGTCAGAAAGTGACCACGCTCAAGGGTTTCATCGTAATGAAAACGCAGTTGTGGGGTAATGCGGGTACGCAGAATTTTGGCCAACTCCGAACGCAGGTAACCCGCAGCTTCATTGAGAAGCTTGGTCGTGTTCTTGCGGATTTCTTCGTCAGTTTCACCCTTCGCGCCCATTACGGTGAAGTAGATGTCGGCGTAACCGAGATCTTTAGCCACCTTGACCTGGTTCAGTGTCACCATGCCCAGTTTTGGGTTTTTCATTTCAAACTGAATCATCTGCGCGACTTCGCGCTTGATCTGTTCTCCCAAACGGGAGGTACGACTGTATTCTTTTGGCATTCTCTTTTCTCCAGAGACACCAAAGCCCGGACAGATCCGGGCTTTGGTTTATCAGTCTGCTCGAGCTGCATTACAGCGTACGGGCAACTTCTTTCACGTCGAAGACTTCAATCTGATCGCCTGGGCGAACGTCCTGATAGTTCTTCACGCCGATACCACATTCGGTGCTCTGACGAACTTCCTGAACGTCGTCTTTAAAGCGACGCAGAGATTCGAGTTCACCTTCGTAGATCACAACGTTCTCACGCAGTACACGGATCTTCTTGTTACGGTAAACCGTACCTTCAGTCACCATACAACCAGCGATCTGGCCAAACTTAGGCGACTTGAAGACGTCACGTACTTCGGCAATACCCACGATCTCTTCACGCAGTTCAGGTGCCAGCAGACCAGCCATTGCCTGTTTCACGTCATCGATCAGATCGTAGATCACGCTGTAGTAGCGCATATCAACATCGTTGTTTTCAACTACACGCTTAGCCGCATTGTCGGCACGAACGTTGAAGCCGAATACAACAGCGCTTGCAGCAACCGCCAGAGTCGCGTCAGTCTCGGTGATACCACCAACGCCTGATGCAACAACATTCACTTTAACTTCGTCAGTCGCGAGCTTCTGCAGAGAAGAAACGATGGCTTCAAGAGAACCACGAACGTCGGTCTTAACAACCACATTCAGAGAAGCAACTTCACCTTCCGCCATGCCGGCAAACAGTGCATCCAGTTTAGCGGCCTGCTGGCGCTGCTGGTGCTGTTCTTTCAGCTTGGTTTCACGGAACTCAGCTACTTCACGTGCCTTCTTCTCGTTCTCGACAACCATGAAGTTGTCACCCGCATCCGGCGTACCGTTCAGACCCAGAATCTCTACAGGGATGGACGGGCCCGCTTCAGTGGTCTGCTGACCATTTTCATCGAGCAGTGCACGGGCACGACCCCAACAGGTACCTGCCAGAACCACGTCACCCTTCTTCAGAGTACCGTTCTGAACCAGCAGAGTAGCAACTGGACCACGACCTTTATCCAGACGCGATTCAACCACAACACCCTGACCTGGACCCACGAAGTGAGCTTTCAGTTCAAGCAGTTCAGCCTGCAGCAGTACTGCTTCGAGCAGGTCATCGATGCCCTGGCCAGTTTTCGCAGATACTGGAATAAACGGAACATCACCGCCCCAGTCTTCTGGGATAACGTCACGTGCAGACAGTTCGTTCTTCACACGATCAGGATCTGCAGATTCTTTATCCATCTTGTTCACAGCAACAACCAGAGGAACCCCTGCTGATTTCGCGTGCTGTACCGCTTCTTCCGTCTGTGGCATTACACCATCGTCGGCAGCAACTACAAGAATAACGACGTCAGTTGCCTGAGCACCACGGGCACGCATTGCGGTAAACGCGGCGTGTCCAGGCGTATCCAGGAAGGACACCATGCCACGGTCAGTTTCTACGTGGTATGCACCAATGTGCTGGGTAATACCACCGGCTTCGCCAGAAGCAACACGCGAGCTACGGATGTAATCCAGCAGAGACGTCTTACCATGGTCAACGTGACCCATAACGGTCACAACCGGAGCACGAGGCTGCTCATCGCTGCTGTAGCTAACAGACTCAGTAACGTCCTGTTCCAGCTGGTTATCAGCGATCAGTTTCGAAACCTTGTGGCCCATTTCTTCAACAACCAGCGATGCAGTGTCCTGATCCAGTGTCTGGTTAATGGTCGCCATAACGCCCATTTTCATCAGCTCTTTGATCACTTCGCCCGCTTTCACTGCCATTTTTGAAGCGAGATCACCAACAGTGATGGCTTCTGGCAGTTCAACTTCACGAATCACTGGCGCAGTCGGCTTGGTAAATGCGTGGTCGTTAGACTTATTCATACGACCTTTCGCTTTCAGCTTACCGCCTTTGCCACCCGGACGACGACGGCCACCCTGGTTGTCATCGTTATCATCGAAACGGCTGTCACGATCATTACGCTTACGCTCTGGGGTCTTAGCCTTCTTGCGATTATCTTCCTGGCGCGCCTGAGCTGCTTCTGCTTCAGCACGCTTCTGAGCAGCGTCTTCTTCAGGCGTTGCTTTAGCGGCTTCTTTCTTTTTAGCAGGCTCTTTCTTCTTGTCCTGCTTAGCAGCTGGTGCAGCGGCTTTTTCTTCCGCTGGCGCTTTTTCAGCAGTTTGAGCTGCAGATTCTGCAGCCGCTTTATCAGCAGCTTCTTTTTCTGCAGCCTGCTGGGCTTTCAGCGCAGCTTCTTTTTCTGCAGCCAAGCGAGCTTCTTCTTCCTGACGTGCTTTTTCTGCAGCCTGGTCAACTTCGTCACGCTTAACGTAAGTACGCTTTTTACGTACTTCAATTGCTACCGCCTTTTTACCACCCTGGCCGGTTTTTAAGGTCGTGGTAACCTTACGCTTCAGGGTGATTTTTTTCGGCTCAGCATCAGCTTCACCGTGGCTTTTTTTCAGGAACGCGAGCAGTGTTTGCTTCTGGTCGTCGTTCACGGAGTCTGTCTCTTTTTTCTGAGGCAGACCCGCTTCTTTCATTTGGGACAACAGGCGATCTGTGCTCGTCCCTACCACGTCGGCGAGTTCTTTAACCGTTACATCAGCCATACGTTTCTCCTATGCCGGGCGAGTGTTTATTCAGTGCCTTCAAACCAAGGCTTACGGGCAGTCATAATCAGCTCGCCCGCTTTCTCTTCGGTCATACCCTCAATATCCAGCAGATCATCGATGGATTGCTCAGCAAGATCTTCCATCGTGCAGATGCCCATACTGGCCATTACTAACGCCAGATGCTTATCCATTCCTTCCATGCTCAGAAGGTCTTCGGCTGGTTGAGCAGCTTCAAGCTTCTCTTCAGAGGCAATCGCCTGAGTCAGCAGTACGTCCTTCGCACGGTTACGGAGCTCGCTCACAATGTCTTCGTCCAGACCATCGATCTGGAGCATTTCTTCCATTGGAACGTATGCAATTTCTTCGAGGGTGGTGAAGCCTTCTTCCACCAACAGGGTGGCAAAATCTTCATCAATATCGAGCGAGTTCATGAAGCCTTCGATGAAGCCCGACGCTTCTTCGTTCTGCTTCTCGACCGCTTCTTCTTCTGTCATGACATTAATTTCCCAGCCGGTAAGCTCGGATGCCAGACGGACGTTCTGACCGCCACGACCAATGGCCTGTGCCAGATTGTCTTCAGCTACTGCCACGTCCATGGTGTTGGTTTCTTCGTCTACGACGATAGAAGCCACTTCAGCAGGAGCCATTGCATTGATCACCAGCTGCGCTGGGTTGTCATCCCAAAGCACGATATCAATACGTTCATTACCGCCCAGTTCATTGGTTACTGCCTGAACACGCGCACCGCGCATACCCACACAAGCACCAACCGGATCGATACGTTTGTCGTTGGACTTCACTGCGATTTTCGCGCGTGAGCCCGGATCGCGCGCAGCACCCTTAATCTCAATGACTTCTTCAGAAATTTCCGGCACTTCAATGCGGAACAGTTCGATCAGCATTGCTGGTACGGTACGGCTCAGCATCAGCTGTGGACCACGATTTTCTGGACGGACATCAAACAGGATGGCGCGAACACGTTCGCCCATGCGCATGATTTCACGACCAATCAGCTGATCTTTTGGCATCAGTGCTTCAGCATTGTTACCCAGATCAACAATAACGTTGTCGCGGGTTACTTTCTTGACGGTACCGCCAATCAGTTCGCCAACGCGATGTTCATACTGTTCGACAACCTGAGCACGCTCGGCTTCACGAACTTTCTGAACAATAATCTGTTTCGCCGCCTGCGCAGAGATACGACCAAAATCAGGATTTTCTACCTGAATTTCGTAGATATCACCTGGCTGCAGGTTAGTATCAATTTCATGTGCTTCTTCCAGTGTCAGCTCATCACCGAGACCTGGAACAACATCGTTACTTACAACCAACCAACGGCGGAACGTTTCGTAATCACCGGTTTTACGATCGATATCAACACGAATGTCGGCTTCTTCATCTTCGTAGCGTTTTTTCGCTGCGGCAGCTAATGCTGACTCAATGGCCTGAAAAATAATTTCCCTGGAAACGCCTTTCTCATTAGAAACCGCTTCCGCGACCAGGAGAATTTCTTTACTCATCTTCTAGCCTCGCTCTGCAACCTTAGTCCTTGAATTGTGGAACAACATTCGCCTTTTCAATCAGTTCTACCGGCAGCAGATATTCATTGTCATCAACATGAACAACGACATCTTCCTGCTCAACACCAATTAATCGGCCTTTAAATTTACGTCGCCCGTCAAACGCCATGCGTAAACGTACGTCGATAATATTTCCTGCTAATGACGCGTACTGTTCCAATGTAAAGATCGGTCGATCCATACCCGGCGACGATACTTCCAGAGCATATTCACCTGAAATTGGGTCTTCCACGTCCAGCACACTGCTGAGCTGACGGCTGACAGCCGCACAATGGTCAACAGTAATTCCGTCTGCATGATCAATAAAGACTCGCAGCGTCGAGTGTTTGCCCTGAGGAATGTATTCAAGCCCCCAGAATACGAACCCCATGGATTCCACCACTGGGCCCAGCATTTCGGATAACAGACTTTCTTTTGCCACTCTCAACTCTCCCGGGAAACATTCCCGCCACAAACAAAAACTGGGCAACATGTGCCCAGTCCGCTACTGCCTTTGCAGACCGGAGTCGTTGCCGACTCCTTTATGTGGCTATCAAAACCTGACAGCCAGCTACTAAAAAGCCCCTGACGTGAGGGGCTTTTTAAATAAGCAGCGGCATTATATGCGCTACCAATAAAAAAAGCGAACCTGGTTCGCTTTTCCTGGTGTCAGCAACTGGGCTGACCTCCTGAATAAGTTGGTGCGGATGGCGAGACTCGAACTCGCACGAGCGTTGCTCACCACCCCCTCAAGATGGCGTGTCTACCAATTCCACCACATCCGCACACAAAAGAAGAAATTACTTAGTAGTCTCTTCTGTAGTTTCCAGAACAGGCTCATCTGCTGTCGCAGAAGCGTCGAGTTCTGGCGCGTCATCTGAAGACGGCGCGTATTCTTCCACAAATGGGGTGTCTTGCTCAAGTGTTTCTGTAACTTCTTGCACAGGAACACCAGTTTCTTCCATACCGGATGCTTGTTTCTTCGCATAAATAGCCAGACCAAGGCTGGTTACGAAGAATGCAGTCGCCAGAATTGCGGTTGTACGGCTCATAAAGTTAGCCGAACCTGCAGAACCAAACACTGTCTGAGAGGCACCAGAACCAAAAGATGCGCCCGCGTCTGCGCCTTTACCCTGCTGCATAAGAACGAATGCAATGATACCAACAGCAAGTACGATATGTACGATAAGAATAATTTGTTCCATAGAAAACCTGAGCCCTTATGCCCTGCAGATTCCAATAAATTCAGCGACGTCGAGTGAAGCACCACCGACCAGTCCGCCATCGATATCCGGCTGTGAAAACAGCTCAGCTGCATTTGCAGCCTTCACACTACCGCCGTAGAGAATCTGCGTTCTCTCTGCGATTGCAGCACTACGCCCTGCCAACATACCGCGAATAGCAGCATGAATTTGCTGGGCCTGTTCCGGTGTTGCCGTCTCACCTGTACCAATTGCCCATACAGGCTCATAAGCGATAACAACTTTATCCCAGTCACTATCTGATAATTCTTTTAACAGCAGTGCCAGCTGAGTAGCGACGACGTTTTCGGCGTCGCCAGCTTTACGTTCATCCAGTGTTTCACCAACACAGACAACCGCAACCAGACCACTATCAAGCGCAAGTCGCGTTTTTGCCAGCACGACTCCATCGGTTTCACCATAAAGCGTACGACGCTCTGAGTGACCGATGATAACCATCTGCGCACCACAGTCGGCCAGCATCTGAGCAGATACTTCACCAGTAAATGCGCCACTGATCTGATCAGCACAGTTCTGACCACCAACACTCAGGTGGGAACCCGAGGCCAATGCCACTGCCTGTGTCAGATACAGAGATGGTGGAAACACAGCGATATCGCAATCAAGTTCACCGGCATCCAGAATGCCTGCAACCAGCGACTCTGTCTGAGCCTGGGATGCATTCATTTTCCAGTTACCAGCTACCAATGTGCGACGCATGAGTTTCCCCGAATTTCAAAGAGCGCAGATACTAGCCGAGATACGGCCTTTAAACAAGACGGGAGCAACCTAGGCTAATGCCTTCTCGACGGTTTCTGCCAGCTCCTGAGCCAACAGCTGTGTCACCGCTGGGTCCTCAGCCTCAACCATGACACGAACTAATGGTTCGGTACCGGATGGGCGCAACAATACCCGCCCACGGTCTGCGAGCTTTTTCTCTGTCGCAGCAACCGCTTCAAGTACCGTTGGATCAGACATTACGTCGGCGTCACGACTGCGGCGCACGTTAATCATGGTCTGCGGCATTTTGCTCATACGCTTCTGCCACTCATGGAGACCAACACCCGTGTCTCGCAGAGCAACCAATACCTGCAAAGCAGAAACAATACCGTCGCCGGTTGAGTTGGCATCAAGACACAAAAGATGTCCCGATGACTCACCGCCATAACGCCAGCCATTTTCGGCCAGCATCTGCATTACGTAACGGTCACCCACTTTGGCACGTTTAAAATCAATGCCCTGCTCACGCAATGCCAGCTCAAGACCCAGATTACTCATCTGCGTACCAACAACACCACCACTGAGGCGACCCTGCTGATGCGCATGACTGGCAACGATAAACAATAATTGGTCCCCATCAACCAGCTCGCCCTGATGATCAACCATCATGACGCGATCTCCATCACCATCAAAGGCGATACCCAGATCGGCTTTTTCTTCCAACACCCTCGCGCGCAATGCTTCAGGATGTGTAGAACCACAGTCGCGATTAATATTCAGTCCATCCGGCTGATTACCAATCGTAATGACATTAGCACCCAGCTCTGCGAATACCGCTGGGGCGATCTGATAGGTAGCCCCATGACTACAATCCAGCACGACTTTAAGACCACGCAGATTCAACGAGTTTGCA
>Ga0255776_10003713_pt1 | contig 16370 bp, 13 predicted proteins | sample 071ome_19_FD_179974 | JGI IMG/M metagenome (GOLD analysis project Ga0255776, IMG submission 179974) | Coastal salt marsh microbial communities from the Groves Creek Marsh, Skidaway Island, Georgia - 071413AT metaG (version 2) | ecosystem: Environmental > Aquatic > Marine > Intertidal zone >... | reverse complement strand
ATTCCGGCTTGCCATAGCTCGAAGGGGTTTTCGTACGGGCAGACAAAGGGCGGCTGACACTGTTCTTTAAGCGCACCTCAGAGACCAGGTCGCCGGGAATTTCTCGGATAAAACGCGAGGGCGTGCTGAAATTTTCTTGCCCATGCAGTCGTCGACTTTCGGCATAGGTAATAATCAAACGCTCCATGGCACGGGTAATGCCCACGTACGCAAGGCGTCGTTCTTCTTCGAGGCCGTCGGCGTCGTCCATCGACATTTTGTGCGGGAACAGGCCTTCTTCCACACCGGCCATGACCACCTGTGGAAACTCCAATCCCTTGGCCGAGTGCAGCGTCATCAGTTGTACGGCGTCATCGTATTCGTCGGCCTGACCTTCGCCAGCCTCCAACGCAGCGCTATCGAGAAAGTTCGCTAATGCGGGCGTGTCTTCTTCATCGTCGGCGAAGTCCGGTTCAAACTGACGGGCTGCGGTGACCAGTTCTTCGAGGTTGTCGATGCGTGCCTGGCCTTTTTCGCCTTTTTCTTTGCCGTGATGTTCGATCAACCCTGACTGCTGAATCACGTTGTCGACCAGCTCGTGCAATGGCAGCTCGTCGGCGCCAACCGACATTTCTTCAATCAAATCGATAAAGCCCTGCACTGCACCAGACGCACGCTTGGGCAAACTGTTGTGCTCCAGCGCCTTGTGCAACGCCATCCACAAAGAACAGCCCTCATCCCGTGCAATCGCACGCAGCGATTCGACGGTTTTTTCGCCGATGGCCCGGGCAGGCACGTTGATTACCCGCTCGACCGCGGCATCGTCTTCGCGATTGAGTAGCAGTCGGCAATAGGACAAGGCGTTTTTAATCTCGAGGCGCTCATAGAAGCGCTGCCCACCGTAAATACGATAAGGAATGCCTGCCCGTAAAAAGGCCTCTTCCAGCGTGCGTGATTGCGCGTTAGAACGATACAGCACCGCCATGTCGGTGCGGTCCCGCCCTGAACGCGCCCATTCGTCCACGAGGTCGGCAATGTAACGTGCCTCATCCTGCTCGTTGAACGCGGCGTACAGCATGATGGGCTCGCCGGCATCGCCTTCGGTGCGCAACTCTTTGCCCAGACGCCCCTGATTGTTGGCAATCACGGCGTTGGCGGCCGCCAGAATGTTCGCGGTGGAACGGTAATTCTGTTCGAGCTTAATCAGTTCTGCGCCGGGGAAGTCTTCCTGGAAGTTTCGGATGTTGCCAATGTTGGCACCGCGCCAGCCGTAAATAGACTGGTCGTCATCCCCCACCACCATGACGGAAACGGTATTACCCGCCAGCAGACGAATCCAGGCGTACTGAATGTTGTTGGTGTCCTGAAATTCGTCCACCAGAATATTGCGGAAACGGCTCTGATAGTGCGCCAGCAATTCAGGATTGTGCAGCCAGAGTTCGTGCGCTCGCAGTAGGATCTCGCCGAAATCGACCAAGCCATTACGCTGGCAGTGTTCTTCGTACAGGTGATAGAACTCATGCAACTGACGTGAGAACGGGTCGGCAGAGGGCATGACGTGTGCCGCTCGTCGCCCTTCGTCTTTCTGGCCGTTGATAAACCACTGAATCTGCTTTGGCGGATAGCGGCTGTCATCGATATTGTGATCCTTCATCAGGCGCTTAATAACACGCAGTTGGTCATCGCTGTCGAGGATCTGGAAGTACTGCGGTAACTTGGCTTCGCGCCAATGCTGCTTCAACAAGCGATGGGCGAGTCCATGGAATGTGCCCACCCACAGGCCGTTAGAGGGCTCGTTTAATACTTGCTCAATCCGGGTGCGCATCTCGCGCGCCGCTTTGTTGGTGAAGGTCACGGCCATCACAGAAAACGGCGAGACGTTCTCGACTTTCAGCAACCAGGCAATGCGATGCACCAACACCCGGGTTTTACCCGAGCCTGCGCCCGCCAACACCAGCTGATGCGGAGAGGAAGCAGCCACCGCGTTGCGCTGGCCATCGTTGAGTTGATCTAACAGAAGCGAAATATCCATGGGCGTCAGTCTACCAGAATGGCCCTGCGTCGGAATATGAAAGTCATGCGCGTTTGGCGTATTAACAGTCAGCGGTTGGCTCCGTATAATCCCGCAAAACCCGTGTGGAATCTTCCGTGAGCCATCAGCCTATTCTCAGTCATATTGCCTCAACCCGAGAGACGTTACGTAAGTCTGAGGTGAAGGTGGCCGATTTTGTTCTGGAGCAACCAGAGCAGGTAATGCACATGCGCATTGTCGATCTGGCGCAGGAAGCGCAGGTCAGTGAGCCGACGATTGTGCGTTTCTGTCGAGCGATCGGCTGCAATGGCTTTCAGGAATTCAAAGTACGGATTGCTCAGGAAATGGCCGTGGCCAATAACCTTGGGCAGTTCGCCATCGCCGAAGACGACAGCATCGAAGACATCTGTTCCAAGATTGCCGACACCACACTACAACGCCTGAATCAGATTAAACGTCAGTTGCGACCACCACAGGTGGCCATCGCCGCTCAGGCAATCAGTGCCGCACGCCGGGTTGAGTTTTATGGTTACGGAGCCTCAGGCGCTGTCGCCACGGACGCTCAGCATAAGTTCTTCCGGCTGCAAGTTGCGACCGCAGCCTACAGTGACCCGCACATGCAGGCCATGTCTGCGGTAACCCTGAACGAACAGGACGTGGTCGTCGCCATTTCGCAAAGCGGACGCACCCGCGACTTATTGCACTCGGTGGCACTGGCCCAAGCCCACGGTGCTCAGGTCATTACCTTGGCGCCAGAGAACACTCCCGTGAGTGATGCCGCCGACTTACCCATCTTTATTAATATCGAAGAAGACACCGAGCAATTCACACCGATGACCTCGCGCATCGCTCACCTGATGATCATCGATATGCTGGCGGTCGCCGTCACCCAACGGCGTGGCCCCGACTTCGCTAACCACCTGAACGCCATCAAACAAAGTATCCGCTCACTGCGTCTTCACACCGACGAGCATCTGGATTCTGATTAAAATCTGTCATACCGACTGAGCTAACGAATCGGCTTGGGCCTGCGGGTCTTATCACACGATAATTAGACCTACTGCGCCACTTTAATCACCCTAGCATGGACAAAGAAAACAAGTTCCTTTTATAGCCCTGCATGGCTGAATAAACCTATTGGAAAATTAGTCACTTCCTGTAATGTGTCTGTAAACAATAAAAACCAGACTAGGACTGGTTGATTAATCCCAAAGGGAATCATTATGGAAGCTGCAAAAGACTACACCTCAGAAGAAACCGTATCGTTTGACCAGGACGGTAACGTGGTTGTAAACAAAGAAGCACACGTTTCTAAAAAGTTAATGGCGCGTCGCGCAATTGAAGCGCACCGTGAGCGTCGTAGTCTGGAAAAAGATCTCGAAGCCTACTACTTCGATTAAGCTCCGATCGTTTGGCAGCGAGCGTTTCGCACTAAACGTTTCCAAGCAATACCGTCAGCGGACTGCCTACTCTTAATAGGCAGTCCCATCTCCGTCGCTAACTAAAGCAGACGCATCCTAAACCTCCTGAAAAAAACGTCCAGACAGTGCACCTCTGGCTGTTCATTCCTTCTGAAATATCCATGTACAGTAACCCCTACGACAACACCCCACTTCCTATCATTCCAGTGCGCATGACCCCGGCTGCTCTTAGCACCTCAGCTCTTAGCACCTCAGCTCTTAGCACCTCAGTTCTTACCAATGATTGACTGAGTATTTGTTGCTGAGTTGCCTACTGATCGTCTGGCCGATATCCGACACACGGATTCATTGTCAGCCAACGACAGCGGTCACGAAGGTTCGAGAAGTTTTATGATCGTTTCTCTCCAGCTATGTTTGTTAGCCATTTTCGTTCGCCGTGTTCGTTAGCCATTTTTGCTAACCATGTTTACTGGCCATTTTCGCTGGTCGTGTTTACTGACCGTTTTTCTCTGTTTTTCCGCTAGGCAGTTTTGATGTCTACAGACGCGATCAGCCAATACGAAACATCGAGAAACTAAAGAATGGATATACAGCGCCAATAACATTCGCAATGGCACCAAAGAAGTCGTGCAAATAAATGGGCACTCGAAGAAATACGCAGGCATAAAAAAACCGGCCATCAGGCCGGTTTCTTTTTTCTGGCGTCCTTGCCAGGACCAGTCAATTACTTGCTGGTGAACTCTGGGTAAGCTTCCATACCACACTCGGTGATATCGACACCCTCGTACTCCTGCTCTTCGCTGACACGCAGACCCATGATGGCCTTCAGTACGCCCCAAACGATCAGAGAAGTTACGAATACCCATACGAAGATAGTCAGTGCGCCGACCAGCTGACCCATGAAGGTCGCGTCAGAGTCAGACAGCAGTACCGCGAAGATACCCCACAGACCAACAATACCGTGTACAGAGATAGCACCCACTGGATCGTCAATTTTCAGTTTATCCAGAGTCAGGATAGACAGAACAACCAGAACACCACCAGCACCACCAATCAGTGTTGCCATGAACGGTGATGGATCAGCAGGCTCAGCAGTGATCGCAACCAGACCAGCCAGAGCGCCGTTCAGAGCCATGGTCAGATCCGCTTTACGGAACAGGATGAAGGCAGTGATCAGAGCAGCAATCAGACCGCCTGACGCCGCAGCGTTAGTGTTCAGGAATACAGAGGCTACTTCGTTCGCTACGCCAACACCTGACAGCTGCAGAGTAGAACCACCGTTGAAACCGAACCAACCCATCCACAGGATGAAGGTACCCAGAGTCGCCAGCGGCAGGTTTGCGCCAGGAATTGCGCGAACTTCACCGTTAGGACCGTATTTGCCTTTACGAGCGCCCAGCATCAGAACACCAGCCAGAGCTGCAGCAGCACCTGCCATGTGAACGATACCTGAACCTGCGTAGTCAGAGTAGCTCAGTTCGTACATGCCGAAGACAGACGCACCACCCCAGGTCCAGGCACCTTCCATTGGGTAGATGAAACCGGTCATAACAACAGCGAACGCCAGGAAAGCCCACAGCTTCATACGCTCAGCAACCGCACCAGAAACGATAGACATTGCAGTCGCAACGAATACTACCTGGAAGAAGAAGTCAGAAGCACCAGAGTATGGCAGGCCAGCGTCTTCAACGCCGTTACGGAAGTCAGCTTGTGCTGCCAGTACGCCAGCTACAGCTTCGTCAGTCATAGAGGCAACACTGTCAGTGCCGCTCAGGAAGAAACCGCCGCCGTACATGAGCTCGTAACCGCAGATCAGGTACATGGTGCAAGAAATTGCAAACAGTGCGACGTTTTTCGTCAGAATTTCAGTGGTATTTTTAGAGCGGACCAGACCCGCTTCGAGCATGGCGAAACCTGCCGCCATCCACATTACTAATGCGCCACACACCAGAAAGTAAAAGGTGTCCATGGCGTATTGAAGATCGTAAATTTGATTTTCCATTGGTTAAGCCCCCCGCATCAGGCTTCTGTTTTATCGTGGTCGGACGGTGTTACAGGGCGTCAGCGCCAGTTTCACCAGTACGGATACGGATAACCTGCTCCAGGCTGGTGACAAAGATTTTGCCATCGCCGATTTTGCCGGTATTCGCCGCTTTAGTGATTGCTTCGATAACCTTGTCAGTCAGGTCTTCGGCAACCGCCACTTCAATTTTTACTTTAGGCAGAAAATCCACCACGTATTCAGCACCACGGTACAGCTCAGTGTGACCTTTCTGGCGACCGAAGCCTTTAACTTCAGTCACTGTGATGCCTTGAACGCCGATCTCTGACAGTGCTTCACGCACGTCGTCAAGCTTGAACGGCTTAACCACAGCAGTAATGAGTTTCATAGAAAACCCCTTAATTTAAATAAAGAAAGAATTCAGATAGCCCGTGCGGGGGCACGGGCTATTGTAATCCGATTACAGGTCGATAGGCAGGCTGTAAGTCACAGCAATTTTCAGATCGTCGTCCTGTGCATCTTCTGTACCCTCAGCTTCATCATCAATGATTTTGCTCAGAGTGAAAGACAGGCTGTCGTTGTAGGCGTAACCCAGGTCGATGTGAGTGTAGCCACTGTCAACGTCGTCCATTGCCATACCCAGAGTTACGCTGTACGCGTCAACGCCGTAGCCAAGAGTCAGGTAGCTGTAGTCGTCTGGGTTGCTTGAAACAGTGTGGTAGTAAGAAGCAGATGCGCCCATGAAGCCACCAGACAGGATCAGTTCAGAGGCTTCGAAGGTGTTGCCTTCGGTTTCACCGTCTTCCAGGCTGACACCAGGGTAAACGTAAGACCATACAGAGATGTCGTAAGAGAAGTCTTCAACTTCACCGCCGAAACCAACGTACAGGTCGTATTCCTGGCCCAGACCGATATCACCGCTTGATGCCCAAACACCAGCGTAAGCACCACCCATGCTTGCAGTCAGGTCGCCAGAGATTGCGCCAGTGCCCTGACCGAGGTCAGTACCACGCCACAAGTACATGTTAGATACTGCTGCAGAAGCAGAAACTTCTACACCGTGATCGTCCGCTTGTGCGAAAGCGGCTACAGACATGGCACCAGCCAGAGCGATTGCTTTAGTCAGTTTTTTCATGGTTCTTTTTCCTTAATACAGTTACTTAAGCTGTTGGTATTCGATGCTTGCGCACCGTTTTATTTCTGTCCCTCTCAGATAGCAGGCATCGTGCCAATTTGAACAAAAGCCATATTTATCAATGACTTACGTTTTCAATGCGGGGAAAAGGCACATTTATAGCCACCAAAACAGGGCACCCTCACTATAAAGGCACACTTTTATGGCACACGGAAGACCTACCATGCACGAATGTGGTGCAAAGGCCACATAACGGCGCATAAACCTTTCTGATACACTGGTGCCAGACCAATGAGGAGACGCCCATGAAGCCCGATGCTATTCGTCAACGTATTGAAGACATGCTGCAGCAAAGCCCTTTCGCCAGCCTGTCATCCGACCTGAAACTGGCGCTGCAATCACAACTGCAAAGCCTGATTACCAACGCCAACCTGGTGACTCGCGAAGAGTTTGATGTACAGGCGGAAGTATTGCGACGCACCAGTGCCAGACTGGCGGAGCTGGAAGCGCGTTTAGAGAAGTTAGAAGCAGAGTGATCTGTTTTGTTTATAGAGAAGCGGCCTGATGGCCGCTTTTTTTGTGCTTTAACCGCGCGGCTGTAGCCGCTGATTCTGTAGCCGCGGATTCTGTAGCCGCTGACGCGGGGTAACTCCTTAAGCTGCCGCAAGGGCCTTGGAGTAGCCGCTAGCGCGGATTGGCTTTTGTGGCTGCCGCCACTCCCTTGTTTTTCTTTTGGGAACTTGTAGCCACTGGCGTGGGCTGACTTTGTTGGCTGCCGCCAGGGTTTTATTGCCCTGTTTGGGGACCTTGTCCCCGGGCGGGCGGCCCCTCCCCTGCTTCGCGCTTTCTGGGCCGTGTTTCTGATATTTACTGGCTTTTCCGGCAACCGGCTCCGGCGGGCATCCATGCCCGTATGGAGCCTCGTTCGGCATCCTGCCTCACGTTGCCTTCAAAGCTGGCGTAAATCTCAGCGGCCCCAGAGGCGCAGAAATTAGCCCTCAATTTCGTATTCCAAAATTGTATTGGTCTTATCGTTGAAATGTGGGTGCGCAGTTCGTACCAGAAAACATTGCGGTTAAATCTATCTTATTAAGAAAGATATTTTTGCGGGCTGGTAAATGCGCCTCTGGGGCCGCCGAGCAGAATGAAGAGAAGCCCGCATGGCCCCGGCATGGATGCCGGGCAAGGGCCTGGCAGCAGGGATGCTGCATTGGCCCGTTGCGAGGGTTCTCAAGTTCTGTGAAGGAAACACGGCCCAGACAGCGCGAAAGCAGGGGGCCCGGGGGACAAGGTCCCCCAGAAAGAAAAACAAGGGAGTGGCGGCAGCCACAAAAGCCAGCCCGCGCTAGCGGCTACGAACAACGTCCTAGCGGTAAGAATCAATTCACTTTGAAATACGAAGTTGAGGATTCAATTCTGCGCCTCTGGGGCCGCCGAACAGAATGAAGAGAAGCCCGCATGGCCCCGGCATGGATGCCAGGCAAGGGCCTGGCAGCAGGGATGCTGCATTGGCCCGTTGCGAGGGTTCTCAAGTTCTGTGAAGGAAACACGGCCCAGAAAGCGCGAAAGCAGGGGGGTGGGGCGGTCCGACGTTTCGGCAAGGTCCCCCAGAAAGAAAAACAAGGGAGTGGCGGCAGCCACAAAAGTCAGTCCACGCCAGTGGCTACAAAATCCGCGGCTACGAAGTCAGCGGCGTCAAAGCCGCCAACCAATCAAATAGCAAGAAGCTCCTTCGCTTCCTCGGAGTGCTCCAACTCTTTACCCGTCCCCTGACTCACCACTCTCCCCCGCTCGAGAATAATAAATTCATCAGCAAGCTCTTTCGCAAAGTCGAGGTACTGCTCCACCAAGACGATCGCCATATCCCCACGATCCCGCAGGAGTTTAATCACGCGGCCGATGTCTTTAATGATCGACGGTTGAATGCCTTCCGTCGGTTCATCAAGAATCAGCATTTTCGGGCGCAACAATAACGCCCGGGCAATGGCCAGTTGTTGTTGCTGCCCACCCGACAGGTCACCACCGCGGCGTTTGAGCATTTGCTGTAGCACAGGAAAAAGTGCGTAGATCTCAGGATCGATCACTCGCTGTGATCTTGGTACCGCAGAGAAAGCGGTTTGCAGGTTTTCTTCAACCGTCAGTTGCGGAAAGATGTCCCGCCCCTGCGGTACATAAGCAATGCCGCGTTTGGCTCGCTCGTAAGGCGCGACGCCCACCAAGGATTGTTCATCCCAATTAATAACGCCGCTGACCGGCGCCAGATGCCCTGCCAGCGCTTTCATCAGAGTAGTCTTGCCTACTCCATTGCGTCCCAGCACACAGGTAACTTTACCGATGTCGGCCTTAAGACTGACGTCATAGAGAGCCTGACTCGCGCCGTAAGCAACATTCAGTTGATTGACTCGTAACATGATTAACGCCCTAAGTAGACGTCGATGACGTGCTGGTTATTTTTTACGTTCTGCAAGCTGCCTTCCGCCAGAACGCTGCCTTCATTCAATACCGTCACACGACAGTCCAGCGCTTCGATAAAGTCCATATCGTGCTCGACCACCATCAACGAATGTTTTTTCGCTAACTGCTTAAACAGCTCGGCAGTCTTCATGGTTTCTTCATCAGTCATGCCTGCCGCGGGTTCATCAATCAACAGCAGTTCCGGCTCCTGCCCCAACAACATACCGATTTCCAACCATTGTTTCTGGCCGTGAGAGAGGCTGCCTGCTTCTTCGTGCAGTCGTTCTTTCAGATCGATCATGCCAATGATTTCATCGATCTTATCGCGCTTTTCTGCGGTTAATTTATGAGTCAGGGCCGCCCACACGGATCGACCGCCCTTCAGGGACATCTCCAGATTCTCAAACACGGTCAGGCTCTCAATCACGCTGGGCTTCTGGAATTTACGTCCCACGCCCATGTTAGCCACCTGCGCCTCGTCATAGCGGGTCAGGTCAAACTCGTCATTAAATAAGATGGTGCCCGTATCAGGGCGGGTTTTTCCCGTGATGACATCCATCATGGTGGTTTTTCCCGCACCGTTGGGGCCAATGATGGCCCGCATTTCTCCGGGCTCAATAAACAGTGACAGTGAGTTCAGTGCTTTAAAACCATCAAAGCTGACGCTGACACCGTCCATATAAAGTACGGTAGGTTGTTCAATGTGCTTAGGTTTGGCCAGGCTCATACGCTGCCCTCCGCCTTGTTGGTTCCGGTGTCATTGTCGTCCTGGCGCTTATCCTGGTTCTGACTAATAGAATCAGAGCTGGAACCTGGGCCACCCGGAGTAACAAACTTTTCTTTCATTTGAGCCCACAGCCCCACCACGCCTTTGGGCAGGTACAGAGTGGTCAGCACAAACAAGCCCCCCAGCATAAATAACCAAAGTTCAGCAAAGGCACCGGTAAAGTAGGTTTTGGCGTAATTCACCAACACTGCACCAATGACAGCACCATACAGGCTGCCACGACCACCGACGGCCACCCAAATGATGATCTCGATGGAGTTGATGGGAGCAAATTCTCCCGGATTAATAATGCCGACCTGCGGAACATACAATGCACCCGCCACACCGGCCAGCATGGCGGAGACCACAAACACAAACAGTTGATACCACTCGACCCGGTAACCCAAAAAGCGCGCCCGTGCTTCGCTATCCCGAATGGCGACCAGTACCCGTCCCAACTTAGAAGTCACGATCCAGCGAGAAATTAAATAGCCCAGAATCAAGGCTATGCCTGACGCGAAAAAGAGCGCTGCGCGGGTGCTGTCCTGTTGCAGGTCAAACCCGAGAATGTCTTTAAAATCCGTCAGGCCGTTGTTGCCGCCAAACCCCATGTCGTTGCGGAAAAACGCCAGCAACAAGGCATAGGTCAGCGCTTGGGTAATGATCGACAGATACACCCCAGTCACACGAGAGCGGAACGCCAGCGCACCAAACACAAACGCCAGAATGCCGGGTGCCGCCAGCACCATCACCATGGCAAACCAGAACTGATCGAACCCCATCCAGTACCAGGGCAGCTCGGTCCAGTTAAGAAACACCATAAAATCCGGAAGCTCAGGGTTGGCGTACACACCACGATCGCCAATCTGGCGCATCAGGTACATGCCCATGGCGTAGCCGCCGAGCGCAAAAAACGCACCGTGCCCCAGACTGAGAATGCCGCAGTATCCCCAAATTAAATCGACCGCGACCGCCAGCAGGGCGTAACACAAGTACTTACCCAACAAGGTCATGGTGTAGGTCGACACATGAAATATCGACCCTTCTGGAAAGACCAGATTGCAGAAGGGCACCACCACCGACAGCGCCATCAGGGCCATCACCAACCGTCGACCGGCCGCATCCGCCATCAACAACCGAGTCAGAGGACCGCCGCGAACGGGCAAAGAAACACCTTTAGTTAACGTATCCTGTGTCATTGCTTTACCCCATCTCCGCCGCACGGCCTTTCAGAGCAAATAGCCCGCGAGGGCGCTTCTGAATAAATAAAATGATAAATACCAACACCAGAATCTTGGCGACGACCGCACCTGCCCATGGCTCGAGAATTTTATTAACCACGCCCAACGACATGGCGCCCACCAGGGTGCCCCAGAGATTGCCGACGCCACCGAAGACCACCACCATGAAGGAATCAATGATGTAGGCCTGTCCCATGTTGGGGCCAACGTTGGTTAATTGTGATAGCGCCACGCCGGCGATGCCTGCAATGCCAGACCCCAACCCAAACGTCAGTGCATCGACCCAACCGGTACGGATTCCCATAGAGCTGGCCATGGGGCGGTTCATCGTCACAGCGCGCATCTGCAAACCAAACAAGGTGCGTTTCAGAATCAGCGCCAGCAATGCCAGCACCAGCAAGCTGAAAATGATGATGTAGAGCCGGTTGTAGGTCAGGGCGAGGGCCGGGTTAATCGAAAACGTGCCCGCCATCCACTCAGGAGTAGCGACTTCACGGTTGAGTGGACTAAAGATGGATCGTACCGCCTGCTGTAAAATCAGGCTGATACCAAAAGTGGCCAATAAGGTTTCCAGTGGGCGACCGTACAGATGACGAATCACTCCACGCTCGATGGCGATGCCGACTAAGCCACTGACAACAAACGCGGCAGGAATCGCGACCACCAACGACATACCAATATGATCCGGCATCAGTTGCTGAACGACATAGGTGGTATAAGCGCCTAGCATAATCATTTCGCCGTGGGCCATATTGATCACGCCCATGACCCCAAAAGTAATGGCCAGGCCAATCGCCGCCAGCAATAACACCGCCCCCAACGCCAAGCCGAAATACAGGTTTTCAATCACGCTGTTTATTTTCAGGCGGGTTTCGATTTTCTCCATCGCTTCGGCGGCCAGGGCCGCTTCTTTCGTATGACCCGCCGCCTCGCTGTCGCGAATAAAATTGCTCAACGCACCTCGGACTTCGGGGTACAGGGAGCCTGACAGGGCGTCTACTCCCATACGGCGCTCGTTGTCGTTGTCCGACTGCAACTGCTTGAGGCCAACAACTAACGCCAGAACTTCACTTACCTTTGGTGAGGTTTCTTGCGCCATCGCCTCTTTCAGAGTTGCTGTGTCGATGTCATCGGCGGACTTCAACAGGCTTTGCGCCGCTGTTAAGCGGGTCGCCTCTGAGGAAGCGAATATTTGCATACGTGCAATGCCGGCACGCAGCTGAATACGTAATCGGTTATTCACGCTGATTTTCTTAATCGCGCGTTTGCTTGAGATTACTACCGGTTCTTGAGTGAAAAATGCTTGTAGATCGTCATCGTCTTTTGTCAGTAACAGGCGATCGGATTTGCGATAGTACAGATCCCCTTCCAACAGAGTTTGTGCAAAACGTAAGGTGTCGTCGTCTTCGACAGACAATAACTGCTCAACCAAAGGGGCTTTCTGACGCAGATTGGCATCAATCAGAGCGTCTCCCACTTCGGCCAGAGACAGCGTATTAGCCTGAGCAGCCGCAGCTGAAAACAGCAGTAAAGCTGGAAATATCAGTAATGACAGCAATCGCTGCATCCTGCCCGACAGTCTTAAAAACGCAGCGCGCATGACGTCACCTTATAAAAACAACAAAAACAAAAAAGGCGGGGACAAACGCCCCCGCCCCATCAGGCTTACTCGCCCGCTACCGCCGAACCACCACAGGTTTTAGTCACTGTGTTGTAGTTGCCGCAGTTCACTGGAGAGGTCCAGTCAGAGATCAGGTTCTTGCTCTCTGGCAGGAAGTCAGTCCAGGCATCGCCTTTCACTTCAGCGTCGGTCGCCCAAACAATCTCAAACTGACCATCTTCCTGAATTTCACCAATCAGCACTGGCTTGGACAGGTGGTGGTTTTCGTTCATAACGGCCGTGCCACCGGTCAGGTTAGGCACTTCGATGCCGTACATGGCACCACGGACTTTATCCACGTCTTCAGAGCCGGCTTTCTCAACCGCTTTTGCCCACATATTGAAACCGATGTAAGTCGCTTCCATAGGATCGTTGGTCACGCGATCTTCGCTGCCGATGTAGTTATGCCAAGCTTCGATGAATTCTTCGTTCACTTCGCTATCAGCGCTCTGGAAGTAGTTCCAGGCCGCCAGGTGACCGACGAGAGGCGCGGTATCAAAACCAGAGAGTTCTTCTTCACCTACAGAGAATGCAACCACCGGAATGTCTTCCGCGTTTACGCCCTGGTTTGCCAGCTCTTTGTAGAAAGGAACGTTCGCATCACCATTAATGGTAGAAACAACGGCGGTTTTCTTACCCGCGCTGCCGAACTTCTTAACGTCGGATACGATGGTCTGCCAATCGCTGTGACCGAATGGCGTGTAGTTGATCATGATGTCTTTTTCAGCAACGCCTTTTGACTTCAGGTAAGACTCAAGAATCTTGTTGGTGGTACGTGGGTAAACGTAGTCAGTCCCCGCCAGTACAAAACGCTCAACACCCAGATCGTTGATCAGGTAATCCACCGCAGGAATGGCTTGCTGGTTAGGCGCTGCACCGGTGTAGAACACGTTGTAAGACGATTCTTCACCTTCGTACTGTACTGGGTAGAACAGCAGGCCATTCAGTTCTTCTACCACTGGCAGAACCGACTTGCGGGATACCGACGTCCAGCAACCGAAAATGACGTCCACGCCTTCTTTTTCCAGCAGCTCGCGGGTTTTCTCTGCAAACAGAGGCCAATTAGACGCCGGGTCAACCACCACTGGCTCAAGCTTCTTGCCCAGCAGGCCGCCTTTTTTGTTTTGCTCTTCAATCATCATCAACACGGTGTCTTTCAGTGTTGTTTCTGAAATCGCCATGGTGCCTGACAGCGAGTGCAGCACACCGACTTTGATCGTATCGTCAGCGGCGTGTGCCAGATTCACACCAGCAGCCAGTGCTGTCATACCAAGAATCTGAGTGGCTTTCTTAATCGTATTGAAGCGGATTGTTTTCATCGTTATTTCCTTTTTTCCGAAGTAAGGAGAAATGATTTCCAGGTCACCCTGGGATATTAAAACTCGTTATCTGGCAGCAATTGCTATACCAGTTTTTTATCCGTCGATTTGCCAAATCAAAGCCATAAAAATCCAACAAGTGGGATTTTCACCTGTTGCGGCCATGACGTATTTATATCGGTGCACTAATGGTGCTCAGCACAGAGATTTATGCATTATTAATGGGCAATTAATATGCATATAAACAGGACTCTATTTCATGCTGGCATCCACCGCATAACGTTGGCGAGCTTCTTGAATACGATGCAACGTAATATCGCGTACCGTATTCTTACTCACCTCAATATGCTCTACTAACTCACTGATCACGGCATCCGTATTGCCTGCCACAATATCGTTCAATATCTGGCTATGTTCGTCATAAGTAATATCGATGCGACCCGGCTGAGTAAAATCAAGACGGCGGATAATACGCAGACGCTCACAGACATCCCGATGAATAGAAACCATCTCCTGATTTCGCCCGGATTCCACCAGTCCAAAATGAAATTCTTCATCCAGGAAAGCCACTTCCGTATGGTCGTTCATCCGTTGCTCTTTTTTGCAGCACCAGATCGTCATTAAACCGGCCAAACGTTCTTCTCTGTCGGGTGCCTGACACAAACGCCGTACTGATTCGGATTCCAGCAAAATACGAACGTCGTATAAATCCTCAAAATAGCGAAAGTCGAACGGGCGAACCTGCCAACCACTACGAAAGTGCACCTGAACATAGCCATCGCGCTCTAGGCGATACAACGCCTCGCGTACCGGAGTGCGCGAAGCGTTCATACGACGCGCAATCTCACTCTCACTGAAGCGATCACCGGGCAGCCACTGGAAATCAAAAATATCCTGCTTTACCTGCTGATAAATGCGCTCGGCCAGGTTTCTCGGACGCTCTGCCACTGCGGTCGACATCAGGCGGGCTCCTCCACCTGGCTCAATAAGCCCAGCAAGACATCGCCGGGGCTCACCGGACGACCTTCACGGCAGGCCAGCGATCCGACCACACCGTCCGCGGGTGCATACAGAGGAAACTCCATTTTCATAGCCTCGACGATCAACAAGGTATCGCCCTGCTTCACCTCGTCGCCTTCTTTCACCAGCACTTTCCAGATATTACCGGCAATTTCCGAATACAAAGGATCGCCGCTGATGTCTGCCTGAGTCTCGCTAGCTTCAACGTCTTTCACCTCACCAAAGGCATCACCGCTGCTCCAGTGTTCGACTTCTTTCTCGAAGGCAATCTGCTGCTTATCTTTGAAGTCACGGATATCGTCCGCGTTGTCTTCCAGATAACGATGGTATTCCGCCAGACTGAAGTCTTCTTCGGTGATTTTTATTTCAAAGCGCCCTTCGCGGAACGCTTCCCGCTGCGCCGTTAATTCTTCTTCACTGACCTCGTAATAACGCACCTGATCAAAGAATTTCAGCAACCAGGGTTCACCATTCTCAAACTGATGGTTTTTCAGGAATTTATTCCAGATAGGGAGGGTCCGCCCCACCAGCTGATAACCACCGGGGCTGTCCATGCCATAAATGCACATATATACACCGCCAATGCCTACGGTACCCTCTGCAGTAAAGGTACGGGCCGGATTATATTTTGACGTTAATAAGCGATGGCGAGGGTCTACCGGAACGGCGCATGGCGCTCCCAAATACACATCACCTAAGCCCATCACCATATAACTGGTGTCGTAGATGATCTTTTTCACATCATCACGATGTTCAAGCCCGTTAATACGCTGAATAAAGTCGACGTTATTTGGTAACCACGGCGCTTTTTCCTGCACCGACTGTTTGTATTTTTCCACCGCATCCAATGTCGCGCTGTCTTCAAACGCCATCGGTAAATGAACCACCCGGGTTTTCAGTACCATGGATTCGATGTCTGGCAGGGAGGCTTCCGCGGCCAACAATTCTTCCATTACCTGCGCCTGAGTCATCACCCGACTGTCGTAGCGTACCTGCAAGGACCGTACGCCTGGTGCCAGCTCCTGAATGCCCGCAGCATTGCGGCGGTTGAGCGTTTCCATTAAGGCATGAATACGGAAACGAAAACGCAGATCCAGCACCACCGGACCGTATTCAATGAGAATGTATTTATCCCCCGCCTGACGATAGGCGACCTCAGGCGTCGTATCCGTTGCTGGCAATTGCGCCAATACCGTGGCCGATACCGTGTTCTGCGGCAGCAGTTCGGCGGCGGCGAATTCGGTGGTAAGACTCAATGGCGACAGCGACTCAATGGCCGTATCGATGGCCTTCTCTTGCGCCAATGCCTGATCAAAGGTCACCGGTACAAAACGAATCGTA
>Ga0255776_10003709_pt1 | contig 16378 bp, 15 predicted proteins | sample 071ome_19_FD_179974 | JGI IMG/M metagenome (GOLD analysis project Ga0255776, IMG submission 179974) | Coastal salt marsh microbial communities from the Groves Creek Marsh, Skidaway Island, Georgia - 071413AT metaG (version 2) | ecosystem: Environmental > Aquatic > Marine > Intertidal zone >... | reverse complement strand
TTTGATGGACATTTCTTTAAAATGACCAGAGAGGGTTGCCCTAAGTCCTCCATTTTCATGACGATGATCGATTACAATCGAAAAATAGTTTTCGTGAAGGTCAAAGCTAAAATTATAACTTCCAATGATTTGCTGAAATGGGGAGACATGAAAGCGTTTTGGTAAACAAATCTTTGCTCCACTTTCTAGCTTGTCGTCTCCTTCAGCCCTGCAGAAGTAAGAATGTCTATCACCATAGGTGTTATTAACCTCTGCTAGAACAGCTAGCACCTCTCCTGACTTGTTAACAAAGAACCAAAAACTTACCGGGTTGAATAAAAATCCGAACCGTCTTGGCTGCGTGAGAAGCCACAAACTGTCAATTTCATTTTTTCCCAAACCTTGGCTTTGTGCTTGCTCAAGTGCCCAATCGGACATTGAACCATTACCGCTACCGTGGTCTTTGTCTAAGATCCCAAGTGGCGAATATTTATTCTTTGAAAAAGGGAAGGGGAGGTATCCAGCATTAGGCCAAATACGCACCAACACGAGGTCTATTGAGTACGAAAATCGATTGTCAGGAGCGTCCAGCCGGCCATGCCAGGTTTTGCCATCGAGCACAGCCGCAGCATTGTTAGGCCAAGAAATCATGCGAAAGCCGCCTCAACGCTTTTAGCGGCATTTAAGCCGCTCAAAATTCCATCCTCATGGAAACCATATCTATGGTATGCACCTGCGAACCAAAGATTGCCATCACCCTGTAATTTTTCTAATTTTGACTGTGCTTGAACCGCCCTACTATCAAACTGAGGGTGGGCAAATTCGGCCGTAGAATAAATCTGAGAGCTCTGTATTGGGCGGTTTGGATTTAGCGTCACAAAAATGTTTTCTGGGCAAGGAAGCCCTTGAAGATTATTCATCCAATATGTGACACCAATTTTTTCTGGGTTTTCCCCGAGACTTCCTACGTAATTCCAGCTCGACCAGCAGCTGGTTCGTTTAGGCATAAAGCTTGGATCGCTGTGCAGCACTACTTCATTGGACGAATATCGAATATTACTGAGCGCAGATGTTAGAGACAGGGGAGCATCAGAGACGAGTTTTAAGGCCTGATCAGAGTGGCATGCTAATACAACTACATCAAACTGCTCGGCAGGCATCCCAACTGGCTTAATTAAAGGAGCTTTTCCTCCCTTAACCATTTCAATTGGTTGAGCTTTTCGGATACCAACACCTAGATTGAGAAGGTAAGTTTCAAGCTGTTGTACATAGACCTGGCTACCGCCTTCAACAGTGCGCCATTCAGGTTGTCCAGTTGATGCCAATAATCCATGGTTATGAAAAAATCTGCTCATTGTAGCAGCGGGGAAATCTAAAATTTCTGATGGAGCAGCGCTCCATATTGCTCCCGCAAATGGCAAAAGATAACGTTCTTCGAAAGTCCTACTCATTCCAATTTCTCTGAGGAATGCGCCTAAGCTTAGGTCTTCCCTATCCAAAGCGAGGTGAGCCTTTTTATTAAACCTAAGAATATCAACGACCATTTTGTAAAAATTTGGTCGAAGAAAATTTCGACGCTGACCCACAAGAGCGCTTAAACGGAGGCCATATTCAAACCGACCGTTATCAAAACTAGCAGAAAACGACATATTTGATTTTTTTGTAGGAGTTCCTAATTCGTTAAAAAGCGCTTTGAGATTTGGATAGTTTCTGTCGTTAAATACGATAAACCCCATGTCAGTTGGGATATCTCTGTTTGAACCAGCCATTACTGTATGCGCATGGCCACCAAGCTTATCACTGGCTTCAAACACTGTTACATTGTGGCCGAATGCAAGAGCACGAGCTGCCCCTAATCCAGAAATGCCAGCGCCAACAATGGCTATATTACGTCGGCTTTTATTCAGGGGGGGGTCAAAAGGCATCCGGGCTCTCAAAGTCTAATTTTAGATCTATACGTTGATTGTTATTATTTGGATTTACTTTGTTTATTCTAAGTTATCGAGAAAATATTTGGCCTGAACAGAAATGTTTTTTCTTTGTATTTCTGTAAAGCGCTTCAATGTTTTGTATGGAAACGCCATTCTAGGATTGTCTTCTAAGACATCCTGGTTTCTTGCCATAAAATCCCAGTACAGATAATTGAATGGGCAGGCGTTTGATCCTTCCCGTTTTTTAACATCATACTTGCATGATCTGCAGTAATCAGACATTCGATTTATATAAGCGCCCGATGCTGCGTAAGGCTTTGACGCGAGCAAGCCGCCATCTGCGTAAAGAGCCATTCCGATAGTGTTCGGATGCTCTACCCATTCAAAGGCATCAGCATAGACGGACAAATACCACTCAGATGTTTCCGCTGGATCAATTCCAGCTAAAAGAGCGAAGTTGCCCGTTACCATTAATCTCTGAATGTGGTGTGCGTATGCATACTCGCTAGTTGAATTAATCGCTTCTGAAATGCAGCGCATATCGGTTTTTCCAGTCCAATACAGGTCTGGAAGTGGACGGTTTGCTTTGAAGAAATTTGATTCCGTATAGCCTGGCATTCGATGCCAATATATGCCGCGTACATACTCTCGCCATCCAAGAATTTGCCTGATAAATCCTTCGGCTGCATTAATTGGAACACGACCACTATCATAAGCGGCCTCCGCTTTAGAGCACACCTCTTTTGGACTTAGAAGACCGATATTAATGTAAGGTGCTAGTAGGCTGTGAAATAGAAAAGAGTTGTTTGCTTTCATAGCATCTTGGTAATCACCAAAATTTTCCAAACATGCTTCAATAAAATGGTCTAATGCAGCTAGAGCGTCTTTCCTTTGCACAGCCCAATTAAATTTATCTAAGCTTCCAAAATGCTCGCTAAAATATTCTTCTACCAGGGCTATAACATCTATTACCTTTTCATTGGGGCAGAATTTCAGCCGATCAGGTAATTCAAACGTCTTAGGTAATGATTTACGATTAGATTGGTCAAAATTCCACTTGCCGCCCTTTGGGGAATTCCCATCCATCAAAATCCCTGTCTTTCGGCGCAGTTCACGATAAAAGAACTCCATTCGAAGGGATTTGCGATTTTTTGCCCACGCTTCAAAATCATTTATATCCGAAAAAAACCGATCATCTTTTCGGATAACTACATCGGTAGGATGGTTTTTTGCCCAGTTACTTAATTGGTCAAAAAGCCGATATTCAGCAGGTGTAGTGATACAAATCAAATCTGGAGAAAGATCTTTGATCGCTCTATTTAATTCACCAATTATTGAACCGGAGTTTTCGACATCGTCTAAATTTGTATATCGCACTTGGAAGCCTTCGCTTTTGAGTTCTTCTGCGAAGTGGCGCATAGCTGATAAGATAAATACTATCTTTTGTTTGTGGTGTCTTACGTATGTTGCTTCCTGCATAACTTCGGCCATTAAGATGACGTCAGTTCTACTATCAATCCCCTCAAGTGCACTGATATCTCTATTGAGCTGGTCTCCTAATATTAACCTAAGCGTTTTCATAAAACCTCGTCATCACCATGGGATTGGTTTGCCGAGGTGATCAAAGAATGCCCCGGAGTCTTGAGTTGTTAGCTTACCCAGTACAGACAAAATCTGTTTTGCTGCTACCTCTGGGGTGCGAACATCCAGCCCATTTTTCGAAAAAGGCTTTGAAAGTTCAGTTGATGTTGTACCAGGATGAATACTTACTAGGACGCTATCCACATTAGTCCGACGCAGTTCTACAGCCATGGTTTTTATGATCTGGTTCAAAGCTGCTTTTGAAGCCCGGTAGGAGTGCCATCCTCCAAGAGAATTGTCGCCAATACTTCCGACCCTTGCTGATAAGCAAGCGAATACAGATCTTTCGCCTTTGGGTGCGAGTGGTAAAAAATGTTTTAATAAAAGCGCCGGCCCAATTGTGTTTATAGCGAATGAATTGGACAGTGATGCCGCTGATAGGTCTTTCAACCTTTTTTCTGGCCGCTGATCTAAACCATGTAAAAAACCAGTGGCGACAATCAATACTTTAATTTTTATGCCAGATGCAGCCAATTCTTGTGCTGCGTTCATAATTGAATCTTCGTTAAGCAGGTCTATGTTTGGCGCGCTTTTCCTGTCAATTGCGACGACTGTGTCAAAACTTTTATCAAGGGTAAGCTCGTTACATAAAGCTGAGCCTATTCCACCTGAAGACCCAATAACTACAGCAGCTAATTTTTCTAAGTTTGTCATGAAGAAGAATTTATGCCGACTGGATCGTAAACCAATCCGCTGCTCTGAATAATTACCAAGCCTTTTTCAATTTGTAGACTTGGAGCGGGAGAAGGGATTCGAACCCTCGACCCTCACGTTGGCAACGTGATGCTCTACCCCTGAGCTACTCCCGCGATACAGAATATCTGGATGGAAAATCCGTACTCCGGTTTATGTACGAAGCGATTAATGTGTGCAAGCTTAAATTTGTGCGCCCCCACTACTTTTTGTGGGATTTAGTATATTTATTGGCGCAGCTGAGGCCCCTTAACAATTAAATAAGATCTGTCTGGCGGACATTTAAATTCTTTTATCCAAGTCTATGTTCAAGAAATTCCAACCGATCTTGGCCCCAAAAGATTTCTTCGTCAGTTACGTAGCTTGGTATCCCAAAAACACCGCGATCAAGGGCTCGGTTAGTGTTGTCTTCAAACTCTTCAAGAACTCCTTGGTCCTGGGCTGCATTAATCACCACATCTCCAGGCAGACCAACCAATTCAATTATTTCGGACAGGGTATTCCAATCATTAATATCTTTGTCATCAACCCAACAAGCTTTTGGTATTTCATAAACCAAAGGTCCAGGGTCAGCGCCTAAGCGATCTGCTGCTATAACTACAGAAGCGGCCCGCTTCTGAGAGACTGGATAAAATGCAGGTTTCTCAGAGAGAGGTAATTGGTAACGATCTGCCCAACGGCGCATCTCCATTTTACCATAAGCTCGGTGTAAATCTGACCTTTCCGGGGGATCTGCATTACCGATTAGCCTAAGCATCATTTCTCTTAAATCGACAGGAAAGTATCGGATTGTTGCGTTTGCTTTGTTTGCAATTTCTTCAAGACGTTTCTGCCCTAGGTAAACCCAGGGTGAATTTAAACAAAAGTAAAAGTCAATTTTTCTATTTTCGCTCAAACTGGTCCCTCCACCTTGTATGGTTGAATGGTCCTTGAAAGGGCGCGTACCACAAAATCTAACCGATCTTGACCCCAGAAAGGTTCGCCATTGATTACGTATGTTGGAGCGCCAAAAATCTGTTTGGTCATGGCCTCACTTGTTAAAGCTGTAGCAGCCTCTGAAATTGTTTCTGAGGTTGCTTGCTCTAAAAGTAGTGGCCCATCAAATCCTGCTTCATTAGCAATTAGAACAAGAGTTTCTGGATTGCCTATATCTTTTTCTTCTACCCAGCACGCCTGCATAACCGCTTGAGCAAGTCGACCAGTTTCAAGATCGAGTTTTTCTGAAGCTATACATAGCTTATTACCAAGGTCTGGATTTGTCGGAAAGAATTTTGGGCGAAGATTTAATTTGATCCCTCTAAAATCTCGCCAACGCTGTAATTCAAATAAACGATACCTACGCCGCTGTTCTGAACGTTGTGGAAGAGGTAGACCACCTGATTGAGCAAATATGGGGCCAAAATCGACCGGTTTATAAGAAATTATCCAGTTATGCTCTTTACACATGTCCACGAATTTTTGGTGTCCTAGATAACTCCAGGGTGAGGTGACTGTGAAATAATAATCAACTGTATTGTTGGTCACTGGATATTTCTCTCTATGAGTTTGTTAAACGTAATACTTGTCTTGCCACGCTAGCCGATGCGGTTAGTCCCGGCGACTCAATACCAAACAAATTGATTAGTCCTGGAGTTCCGTGTTCCGAAGGACCTTGCACTAGAAAATCAGGCTGCGGCTCGCCAGGACCATGTATTTTAGGACGTATACCAGAGTATGCTGGGACCAGAGCACCATCCTTTAGCTCAGGATAATAAGCTCGAACAGCCTCATAGAAGCTATCTGCTCGAGATGGATCTACGTCATAATTTTTTTCATCAATCCATTCTATATCAGGCCCAAACTTACACTGGCCGGCTAAGTCAACGGTAACATGAACACCAAGCGCTCCAGGTACAGGCATTGGGTATACGAGACGGCTAAAAGGCTGCGCTCCTAGCAAGCTGAAATAATTTCCTTTTGCAATAGATGCTTTTGGAAACCTATCGGGAATAACACCGTTTATACTCTTTGCAGTGGCGATGGCATCTAAGCCAGCAGAATTTACAACAAGATTAGCTGCTAGGCTCATCGGTTCATCGCCACCAACGTCTATTTCTATGCCACTATTTTCTAGTACGCGCCCACCGGTAACAGGTGAGAGGAAAGCAATCATTGCGCCTGCAGCCTCAGCATCGCCCTGATATGAGAGCATAAGAGAATGGCTATCAATTACACCTGTTGAAGGTGATAGAAGTCCGCCAACACAGCGCACCGCTGGTTCTAATTTTTCCACATCGCTAGGAGACAAAAGCTCCAAGTCTGGAACTCCATTTTCAGCGGCTTTTTGCTTTAACGCATGGAGTCTTGGAATTTCACTTTCTTCCGTTGCTACTATTAGCTTTCCGAGCCGTTTGTGGGGAATTCCTCGTTCTGCACAATATTCGTAAAGGAAATGTTTCCCTTCAATACAAGCACGGGCCTTAAAACTGTCAGTTGGATAATAGATCCCGGCATGTATGACTTCACTATTGCGGGAACTCGTTTCCGAACCAATCATATTTGCTGCTTCGAGAACAATAACTTCTCGTCCAGCCTCAGCTAAAAACTTAGCGCAAGCTAGGCCAACCACTCCTGCTCCAATAACTATGCAATCAACCCGCTCCGCCATTGGTACAACCTTCTTTGCAAATTATCCTAAATAGGGCATGAAAATATCTGTAAAGATCTATCATCATCTCATAACAACAAACTAGAGGAGTAGCAGATGATTTTTGATATGCGGACGTATACTTGCAAGCCAGGTACCGTACCTGCCCATCTGAAACTATATGAAGAACATGGGTTAGCAGCACAGACAAAACATCTTGGACAACCAGTGCTTTATGGAGTCACGGAAACTGGAGCAATCAATACATATGTCCACATATGGGCGTATGAAGATGCTGCAGATCGATCTAAGCGCCGGGCAGCAATGCAGGCAGATCCGGATTGGCAATCATTTTTAAAAATGAGTGCAGAGGCTGGGTACTTACTTTCACAACAAAATCAAATTCTACAATCGGCGTCGTTTTTTAATTTTTCTCGCTGATTTACAGACGAAAAGTGGTTGGTTGCGCGGTGCTTGTATTGGTATCGCGACCCAATCGTATTTTTTGTTCTGTAAAAACGAAATTATGAAATTTTTGGAAGGCACTTAGTGGTTCGTAAATTCAGCTCTTTACCAGGTCCCAAAATTTTAAACCTACTGGGTTAGTATTAAAGCTGATGCTATTTGGAACGGCATTGTTAGGACACTATATATAATGTGAGCAGAGAATAGAGAGTTTAAGATTGGTACCTAAGACAGAAAAACTTGAACTCACCAAATCAACTTCGTCAGAAATTGATGCTTTTCTTGATCGTGCTCAAACCAGAAAAACTGGCAGAATTATCTTTGCTATGGATGCTACACAAAGTCGGCAACCAAGTTGGGACAGGGCTGCTCATTTGCAAGCTGAGATGTTTCAGGCCGTTGAATCCCTTGGGAGCCTTGAGGTCCAACTAGTTTTTTATCGTGGTTTTGGAGAATGCAAGGCGAGTAATTGGACTTCCAATGCAAGTGAGCTTCGCCGCCTGATGCTTAGCGTCCAATGCATGGGAGGACTGACCCAGATTGGAAAAATATTAACGAATGCACTTAGGCAAACTGAGCAAAGATCTGTTTCTGCAGTGATATTTATAGGTGATGCATTTGAAGAGAATATAGACGAGGTGTGCCATAAAGCGGGTCAATTGGGGTTGCAGGGAACGCCCGCTCTGATGTTTCAAGAGGGGCAGGACCAAGTTGCAGCCCAGGCTTTTAAAGAAATAGCCCGCCTCACAAACGGTGCTTACTGTCCATTTGATGATTTGAGTGCTAATGCGCTCAAAGATCTTTTAAGTGCTGCTGCCGTGTATGCAGTGGGAGGTCTTGAAGCCCTTGATAATATGTCAGCAAAAGGCTCTGGGTCACTCCGCAGAGCCCTCCCGTCGTTAAAGTAAATTTATGCTTTTATGGTTTTTAATCGGCGTTGTCGCACTAGTACTCCTACTGCTTTTAGCGCGTTGGTTAGCTAACCTTCCTACGTCGCCCCTTAAACGCATACTTAAGCTGTTTTTGAGCGTTATAATTGGGGTTGGGGCACTTCTCTTGCTATTGCGGATAGGACTGTCGCCAATAATCACAGGCCTATTAGCGCTTGCTCCAGCCATCATGAGATTGTGGAGCCGTTTTACGCGCTTTAACTCGGCTAAAAAAAGAACCTCTGGGCAGTCTTCCCACGTTTCCAGTGAGTGGCTTGATATGGTGCTAGACCATGACTCGGGAGGTATTACCGGTACAATTCGCAAAGGAAACCGTATGGGTTTTAGTTTGGATGCGCTAAACAAGAGCCAGATTAATGACTTTGCGGATGAATGCGCCTCTGACCCTGACTCAGTCCGGTTGTTAGCAGCTTATATAAAAAAGCGATTTGGAAAGGAATATTCTGAAAAGCAAAGCCAAGAAGATCTTGGTCAAACTCGTCACTCTTCAGCGATCACCAGAACCGATGCACTATCTATTCTTGGTTTAGAAGATCCTGTGAGTAAAGATGAAGTTAATGCTGCATACAAAAAACTAATTTCTAAAGTGCATCCTGATGCAGGAGGTAACGCTTTTTTAGCTGCTAGAGTTAATGAAGCTCGGGATATTCTCCTGAAAGGGAGGTGAGCGTCTAACCAACGACCACAAGACCCGATGTAACAATGTAAGGGAAGTGGCTATGGGAAGTACAAATCCAATATTCAGAGCTAACCGGCTTAACCTTGGGGTGATGGCTTTTAATTGCTCTAACGGCTCCACAGTCACAACTGCACCGGAAGCCTGGCCAATGACTTGGTCTGATAATGTGGCTTTAGCTCAAATAGCCGATAGGGCTGGCTTCGAAGCTCTACTGCCAGTCGGGCGATGGAAAGGTTATGGCGGGCCATCAAATTTTAATAATAAAACGTTTGAAAGTTTTACCTGGGCTGCTGGTATCGGAGCATTAACTAAACAAATTGCTGTCCTCTCAACAATTCATGCACCCCTTGTTCACCCAGTTATGGCGGCTAAACAGGCGGCAACTATTGATCATATTACGCAAGGTCGCTTTGTTTTAAATTTAGTTTGTGGTTGGTTCCGTAATGAATTTGAAATGTTTGGGGTTGAGTGGAGGGAGCATGACGTTCGATATGAGTATGCTGCCGAGTGGTTAGATGTTTGCCGGCGGCTATGGTTTGAGAAAACACCTTTTGAGTTTCAAGGAATATATTTTCAAGGCAAGGAACTGTGGAGTGAGCCTAAGCCGATACAGGGAGCTGACTTGCCTGTGATGAATGCTGGTTCATCAGATATTGGTCAACGTTTCTCCGCGCAAAATTGTGATATGAACTTTGTGATGCTTCGACAAAGGGATGAAGCAAATGATCAGGAGCAAATAGCTAAATTGAAGCGGCTATCCAATGCAGCTGGTCGAGAGTCTAGATGTTGGATACATGGTTATGCAGTCGTGCGTTCGACACAGGAAGAAGCTGAAGCAGCTCTAAACAGATACGTTATCGAATATGGCGATGAAGAAGCCGTTAGTAATATGCTCTCTATTTTCGGAATGGAGTCTGGAACGTTAGCTCCAGATGTTATGGACGCTTTTAAATTTCATTTTAAAGCTGGTCACGGAGGTTACCCACTCGTAGGCACACCAAAGAAAGTTGTCGACGACATGGTCAGGTTATCAGAGATGGGGGTAGATGGAATTCTGCTTTCGTGGCTGGATTACCTTGGAGAATGCAAGCAATGGGTAGAAGAGGTTTTGCCGCTTATGGAAGCTGCTGGCTTGCGCTCTCCAGCTTCCTCGCATCATTCCTGATTGCTCTAACGGCAAATTCGACTGAGGAAGTGCCTGCAAGCACTCTGTTTGGTTTAAAGGGTAAAGCAGCAGACTTACCACAGCAATCCATAGGTACTTATTCCAGTGGTTGCTTAGCAGGAGGCGTGAGTATTTCTGAAAGTGGACTAGGCTTTCAGACAATGCGCCCCAGTCGTAATCGAAACTGGGCCCATCCCATGTTGAAAGGTTTTATTGAGGAACTTGGCGCTGAAGTTGCTAAACGGAAGTATGCTGGGCTTTTAGTGGGTGACTTTTCACAACCCAGAGGCGGCCCTATGGCGGGTGGACATTTAAGTCATCAAACAGGACTTGATGTTGATATTTGGTTCAAACCATCTCCCAATCACAAGCTGACTATATCGGATCGCGAAGGTATAAGCGCAGATTCGGTAGTTGCCGGTACTAATTGGCCTTGGGTAAACGCAAAATTTACTGATAGGGAGATTTGGTTATTAAAAGTTGTCGCTGAAGAACCTCGTGTGGCTCGGGTTTTTGTTGCCGCCCCCATCAAAAAAGCATTGTGCGAAAATAAAAAAATTAAAGAATTCAGTTGGCTACAAAAAATTCGACCATGGTATGGACATACGCATCACTTCCATGTCCGTTTAACATGTCCTTCTGATAGTGCTGAATGTATTGAGCAGGCAATGCTGCCAGATGGACCGGGGTGTGGTGCGGAACTTGATTGGTGGTTGTCCTCAGAAAGAACGATTACCAAACGGGAAAAAAGTCAGACTAAATCTAAGGTAAAATTGCTGACGGATTTACCTGAAAATTGTAGTAATGTTTTGAATGCAGAGGCACTACGCTAAGATCGCTTTGCGGATAGCTTCAAACATGGTCTAAGCATTTATCAAACTATTTTGCACCCGGAGCAAATGCCATGCGCCTGACGCGCTATTTTATGCCTACTTTGAAAGAAACACCGGCCGAAGCTCAGATTATATCGCACCGTTTGATGCTACGAGCAGGAATGGTTCGTCAGTCTGCAGCTGGAATATATTCTTGGCTTCCTTTGGGTCTTCGAGTTCTCAAAAAAATAGAGAGAATTGTCCGAGAAGAGCAAAATAGATCAGGGGCTCACGAAGTCTTGATGCCGACCATCCAGTCTGCTGACTTGTGGAGGGAAAGTGGTCGATACGACGACTACGGTAAGGAAATGCTTCGGATCAAGGACAGGCATGATCGGGACATGCTTTACGGTCCAACAAATGAGGAGCTTATAACGGACATTTTCCGGTTTTATGTAAAAAGCTACCGCGACCTGCCTCAAAATTTATATCATATTCAGTGGAAGTTTAGGGATGAAGTCAGGCCTCGTTTTGGCGTGATGCGTGGCCGAGAGTTTTTAATGAAGGACGCTTACTCGTTTGACTTAGACTACGCTGGAGCAAAGCATTCCTATAATAAAATGTTTATGGCTTATTTAGCTACTTTTGAACGTATGGGCTTAAAAGCAATTCCCATGAGGGCTGATACAGGGCCCATTGGCGGCGATTTATCCCATGAGTTTATTATTCTAGCTGAAACTGGAGAAAGCGAAGTATTTTGTGATAAGCGGTGGATGGATGTCGACTTAAGTGGCAATGACATTGACTACGAAAGTGACTTAGAAACCACCATCGCATCATTAACTTCTCTTTATGCCGCTACCGACGAAATGCATGATCCAGATAATTGCCCGATTGGTGGCAGTGATTTATTGCAGGCTCGCGGTGTAGAAGTTGGGCATATTTTCTATTTTGGTACTAAATACTCAGAGCCCATGGGAGCCTTTGTTCAAACGGCGGAAGGAAAACAAGAAGCCGTCCATATGGGGTCATATGGAATTGGTGTTTCACGTTTGGTTGGCGGTATAATTGAGGCTAGCCACGACGATAGTGGAATTATATGGCCTGATGCAGTTGCACCTTTCGATGTCGGTCTAATAAATCTCCGCCAAGGTGATGGAGAAACTGATTCTGCTTGCAATAATATCTACGAAAAATTGAATAAGGCTGCCGTTGATGTGCTCTACGATGATAGGGATGAGAGGGCTGGAGCTAAGTTTGCAGACATGGACCTCATTGGGCTGCCTTGGCAAATCATTATTGGGCCTCGTGGCCTGAAAAATGGTATAGTTGAACTTAAGCGTCGTCGCACAGGCCAAAAAATCGAAGTTTCTCTTGATGACGCCGTTGCACAAGTTGCTGCAAAGTAATGATTACCGGCTTTGAACGTATGGTTTCTGGGCGGTATCTTCGAAGCCGCGGGCGAGAGAATTTCATTTCTGTTGTAGCTTGGTTTTCCTTGATTGGTATAGCGCTCGGCGTGGCGACCCTCATCATTGTAATGTCAGTGATGAACGGTTTCAGGGAGCAGCTTTTAAATCGAATTCTTGGAGTAAATGGTCATCTTCAAGTTATGTCGATTGGAGAACCTATAAACAATTTTGGCGACCTGGAAATTAAAATTAAAAATATAGGGGGTGTTACGCGCGCTGCTGCCGTTGTGGAGAGCCAGGCAATGGTGACACATGAAGGTTCTGCGCAGGGTGCATTAGTGCGCGGCTTATCCATATCCGGGCTAAATACTCTTAAGTCTATCAAGGAAGGCATTGCGGCGGGTAAGATTGATGACTTTGAGGGCAGGGGTGTTGCAATTATCGGTCAACGTATGGCGTCCCGATTGGGGGTTGATATTGGAGATCCCATTACGCTCATTTCATCTGCCCGCGGGGTTACCCCTTTTGGAGCTGTTCCTTTACAAAAAAGCTTCAAAGTAGTCGCTGTTTTTGATGTGGGTATGTACGAGTATGACTCTACATTTATCTATATTCCGTTGCGCGATGCGCGCGCATTGTTTCAAACTGGCGATGGTGTTTCATTTATAGAAGCAATGGTTGAAAACCCTGAAAAGCTCCAACCAATCAAACAGGAAATTCAAAAGAGTTTATCCAATCAATTCAGGGTTTTTGATTGGAGGGACACAAACCAAACCTTTGTGAATGCACTTAACGTTGAGCGCAATGTAATGTTCCTAATTTTGACGCTCATTATCCTTGTAGCTGCATTCAACATCGTCTCCAGTCTTGTAATGTTGGTAAAGGATAAAACTCGCGATATCGCAGTTATGAGAACCATGGGAGCTACAAGAGGAATGATAATGCGATCATTTCTTATTACAGGCTCTACGATTGGCGTTGTTGGTACTCTCTGTGGATTTGCATTAGGGCTAGGGTTTGCTTCAAATATTGAAGAAATCCGCTCACTGCTTGAGAGATTATCGGGTGCTCGGTTGTTTCAAGCAGAAATCTACTTTCTCTCAAAGCTACCGGCCAAGGTTGATAGCTTTGAAGTTGCGTTAGTTATGGCCATGGCATTGTCATTATCTTTTCTGGCTAGTTTGTACCCAGCATGGCGAGCTTCTAGAGCTGAACCGGCCCATGCGCTGAGGTATGAATGAGAGAGAGTATTCTTAATCTGCACGGCGTTGAAAAATCCTATCGACAAGGGAACACGCGGCTGGAAGTTTTAAGAGGGCTGAACCTTGAGGTTTTAGCTGGGGAGACCGTTGCCCTTATGGCTCCTTCTGGGGCTGGGAAAACCACATTACTTCAGATTGCCGGGTTACTAGATCGGCCGGATTCAGGCGTAGTTCATATCGGTTCTGAGAGAGCTTCAGACTTACCCGATGCTGGCCGTAGTCGCCTTCGTTCAAATTACATTGGATTTGTATTTCAATCGCATTGCCTCCTACCGGAATTTACTGCGGAGGAAAACGTGGTACTGCCCCAGCGTATCCTGGGAAGAGATAAGTCAGAAGCAAAAAGTAGAGCACGAGAATTGCTGACAAAAATGGGTCTAAAAGAGCGGATGGCTCACCACCCATCGGCTTTATCAGGCGGCGAACAGCAACGGGTCGCCATTGCCCGGTCTCTAGCAAATCAACCCAGGCTTATTCTCGCAGATGAGCCCACGGGTAACCTAGATGGTGATACTGCGTGGCAGGTTGCAGATATTCTAATACAGGAAGCTAAAGAGAGTGGATTGGGAGTGCTTATTGCAACCCATAATCCAGACCTTGCAGCTCGATTGGACCGGACCGTTCATTTGAGAAATGGAACGGTGGGTTAGATATTGCCCAGCAAACCATTGTGTTGATGGGGTGTTAATCAGCAGATCCTGCAAGGGACCGTTGGTATAGAGCAAAACCCTTACGTCAACGTCGGGTATTTGCTCCTCAAATTAATCATAAAAAAACCGCCGGGGGAGGAGACTCCGCCGGCGGTTTCTTTTTCTCTATGATCAGAGGTTACCCAGGCGCACCTGGCATCATTGTGTTCGGCAAGTAGAGCACAATGCCTGGGAATATGATCAAAAACGCAACTGTAATTAAATCAGCAACGACAAATGGCCATATGCCCTTAAACACCTCTGAGAGAGGTATGTCCGGTCTGACCCCGTTAACAACGAAACAGTTTAGACCAATGGGCGGCGTTACTAGCCCCACTTCAATCATTTTGACCAAGATGATGCCAAACCAAATTGGATCAAAACCTAGAGCCAAAATTGCTGGGTATACAACGGGCAAGGTCAGCAGAAGCATTCCAATACCGTCCATAAACATCCCAAGAATGATGTAAACACCTAGGATACACAGGAATATAGCCATCCTTGGAACATCAAGGTGGGCAATCCAGTCAGCAAATGCTGCAGGTAGACCTGTAAAGCCAAGGAAACGTACATAGATTAAAACACCCCAAATGATCGTAAAGATCATCACAGTGATCTTGGAGGTTTCCATTAGTGCGTCTGCCAGATCCTTCTTAGTCATCCCCTGGCCTGTAAAGACGCGGCGCAAGAGAGCTAAGATAAAGATTACAGCGGCACCTGCAGCGCCTGTTTCAGTTGGAGTAATCCAGCCGGTATATATTCCTCCTAGAATGATGGCTATGACCAACACGATCGGCATGGCACCAGGTGTTGCTTTTGCTCGCTCACTCCATGTTATTCCTTTAATAGGAGCGCCTAGCTGTGGCCACTTCCAGCAGCGTAAGACGATAACTGCGCCATAAACAACTGCTGAAATTGCTCCTGGAATAAAGCCTGCTAACAAAAGTGCCCCAACAGACTCTTCAACGATAATGGCGTAAATAACCAAGATCGCGGACGGGGGAATCAAGGATGCGAGCGTTCCACCAGCTGCAACAACACCTGCAGCCAGCCTTCCGTCGTATCCGTGTTTTAACATTTCAGGAATTGCCACTCGGCTAAACACCGCAGCGGTAGCTGTGGATGCCCCTGATACAGCAGCAAAACCTGCAGTAGCAAAAACCGTTGCCACAGCCAAACCGCCGGGTAAGAACCCGAACCACGCTCTCGCTGCAGCAAAAGCCCCCTGAGTGAGACCAGCAAAATATGCTAGGAAACCGATGAGAATGAACATCGGCAATACAGATAAAGAGTAATGGCTTACCTCAGAGTAGGCTAAAGCAGCCGCCAACCCTGACCCAGACTCCCATCCACGAATTGCCCAAAGGCCTACAAGACCGATCACACCAGAGGCGTAACCAATCCGAACACCGCAAAGTACTAACACCATGGTCGCTGCCACGGAGATTAAACCGGCGTCATATGCGTCGATCATTATTTTTACTCCTGGCTAGTTCTTGGCGCCGGCGCCGCGAATATGTTCGTCCGCGTCATGGCCCATAGCGTCTTCAATTTCTTCTCTGGCCTGCTCAGCAACATCTTTGATTACCGGAACTCCGATAGGAGTTTTACTCGGGTCTAAGAATAAACGCAGATAACCCCAGATATTGATTGCAAGCCGCGTGGCTAATAGGGCCATTGCGACTGGCAGAATGAGTTTCGATGGCCAGGTTGGTAGGTATATATCCATCGTGCTATCGCCAAGCTCATACGCCCATACAAAAACTTCGGTGAAACCTTTGTATGCAATGACGCAGATGTAGAAGAATGCGATCGAGACGGCGATTGCCTCAAGAGCCCAAAGGATACGTCCCCGTAGACGACCCATGACTAATTCCATGCGAACATGGCTGCCATTTCGTTGGCAATAAGCTGCGCCTAGGAAGGCAAAAGTGGCCATTCCCAATTCAACCCAGTCAATCACTCCCTCTAAGGGACGGCCCTCCATCAAACCAAATGTTAAATCATCTGCTTTTCGGCTAAGTACCTCTGCACACATGTAAACCATCATGATTACAATGCAGACGGCAGCGAT
>Ga0255776_10003707_pt1 | contig 16384 bp, 16 predicted proteins | sample 071ome_19_FD_179974 | JGI IMG/M metagenome (GOLD analysis project Ga0255776, IMG submission 179974) | Coastal salt marsh microbial communities from the Groves Creek Marsh, Skidaway Island, Georgia - 071413AT metaG (version 2) | ecosystem: Environmental > Aquatic > Marine > Intertidal zone >... | reverse complement strand
TCGAACATCGTGATGATGGGTATGGGGGAGCCGCTTCTCAATTTCGATAATGTCAAACAGGCGTTGCGCATCATCATGGACCCGGAAGGGATCGCGGTCTCGCGCCGCCGCATCACCCTGTCGACCGCCGGATATGTGCCGTTGATGGAGCGCTGCGGCGAGGAGATTGGCGTCAATCTCGCCGTCTCTCTGCATGCGGTGCGTGACGATCTGCGCGATGAGATCGTGCCGCTCAATCGCAAATTTCCCATAAAGGAATTGCTCGATGCCTGCCGCGCCTATCCCGGCGCGCATAATTCGCGCCGTATCACCTTCGAATACATCATGCTCAAAGGGGTGAACGATACGGAGGCCGATGCAAAGGAACTTTGCCGCCTGATCGCCGGCATTCCCGCCAAGGTCAATCTGATCCCGTTCAATAGCTGGCCCGGCGCGCCATATGAATGTTCCGATGAGGGCGCCATTCAGAAATTTGCGAAGATCGTCAATAACGCGGGTTATTCGTCACCCGTCCGCCGGCCGCGCGGGCGGGATATCCTGGCGGCCTGCGGCCAGCTCAAATCCGATACCGAACGGAAGAAACGCGCGTCCGCCTAACCGCAGATTTTCTTCAACGACGCCCACTCGGCGGCGGACAGGGACGGGCGGACATCCGCGGGATCCGGCCGCGCGACGGCCCTGGCGCGTTCCGCGCTTATCGGGTGGGTGGAAATGATCGCGAAATGCTTTTCCTCATCACCATATTCCCTGGCGAGTCTCGCGAAAAACGTGGTGAGCTCTTTCGATGAAATTTTTGCTCTGGCGAGAATATCCAGGCTGATCCTGTCGGCCTCCCGTTCCGCATCGCGTGAATAGGCGGTGGAAAGCAGCGCCTGTCCCGCCGCACCCGCGATGCCGCCACCGAATCCGCCAAGCGCGAATTCCATCAACAGGGAGACCCCCATATCCCGGGCAACCGATTCCATTGCGTGACGTGCGATGACATGGCCCATCTCATGTGCCAGCACACCCGCGACCTCATCGGGGCCGGAGGCGTCGTCGAGCAATTTCCGGAAGATGACGATAAAGCCGCCCGGCGCGGCCAGGGCGTTAACCTCATCGATATCGATGACCTTGATGCGGAACGTGAACGGGCTGTCGATCACCGATGTGAGACGTCTTTCCATTGCGGTGAGCGCCGCCTGGCCCGCCGGCGCGTCGCATTTTTTGCCGCTGCCCTCGAATATCTGGCTGGCGAAGCCGCCGATATCATCCGAAATCTGGCGTCCCAGCCGTTCTTCCCAAGATACCGGCACCAGAGGCGCGACCCAGCCGGGCAGGAGCTGAACGATGACCAGTATGATCACGGCAAAACCCGCCAGCGCGCCGAGCGAGGCGATTATCGCCCGGTTGCGGTCGCGGCGTATCTCCGTCCCGCCGGTGAGATCGGCGCAGCGTTCCGCCAGCATCTTTATCAGGGCCGCGTCGGTAATGATCAGCCGTGCCGCGCCGCCCGCCAGCGCGGGGTTGCGCAACGTGACCGGCGGGTCCGAAGCAACCGATCCCGCCGTCCGGATATCTTCATATGCCCAGAATTCCGAGAGACCGTCTGCTTCCATGACGATACCGTCCGCGCCGAGGCGGATGTGGCAGGATCGGGCGGACGCCGACTTGCCGTCGTAATATTCGACCGCCGATGCCATGCGGGGTTACAGCCCCACTTCCAGACCGCCGCCGACATCCAGCGCGTCGGCCAACCCTTCGCCTGTCCTGGGTCCGGTATCGGCATTCTGCAGGATCGCCTCGAAATCGACATCGCCTTCGACCGAAAATCGGTCCGCAATCAGCAAGAGCATGGGATGGGTCAGAAAAACTAGGGCGATCGTGCTGCCGAACACGACAATGGCAATGAAGACGGAAATCGGCAGTCCGGCAAAGATGGGCCCGGCCGAGGCGCCTATGGCGGCGCCGACGGCGACCATCACCATCATTATCGCCGATAACAGGAGAAGAAGCGCGAACAGGGCGACAAGATATATTTTGACCAGATCCATGAATTCGATCCGCAGCGAAAGGGGCAGGTTTTGAAACCGGGTCCCGCCCACCAGATAGCGTGTTTTGAAAGCCGCGTACCAAACCAGCGAGAGCCCGAGCGTCGGAGTCGCCAACAGCAGACATATTATCCAGGTCTTCAACATTTCACGTGGCCGTCCATCAAATGAGAAATTTTGTGCACCGAACCAGCTATTAGTCATCGTGTAGCGGTGAACGGCGACATCCCCCCAGGGTCTGGCAATGCCCAGTGTGAAAAAAGTCAGGATCAGATAGCCGAACCATTTAAAGGCGAATTTGCCGGCGGAACCGCCTTGCCTGAACCGAATGCCGCGAAGCAAGGTGCGTGACATACGATAGCGCCGCGCACGGTATGTGGCGTATCCGATCAGATAAAGCAGAACAATGATTTGAAGGAATTCGATTGCGCTGAGAAGGATACCGTCGGTTCCGGTGGCGAGCTGCAATAGCCTGACGATCATGCCAAAGGGCATCAGGACCGCCAGTACAATCAGAAAGCCTAGGAATAGCTCTTTCCCGGTACCGGTATATTCCAGCCGATTGCCAAACACGCTGATCCGCGACCAGAGATATTGCCGTATGCGTGTCTTGCCCCAGAACCGATAAAAACCAAGCGTGACAAGGGTGAGAAGCGAGACCTTGATCCCGAGTTTGGCCAGAGGGCCCATCTCTCCGTCATAGGTGATAGCGGGTGGTTGGACCGCCGTTCCCGTCGTCGAGGCGGCGGGTGATTGCTCTGCGTCGGTTTCAGCCATATTTCCCCCCGCCTCCCCCGGGACATCTTTTTCTGTCTGAAAGTGTGCCCGAAATCGGATTTCATGCCCACCCTTGCCCGCGCGCGCCTCTTGCCGCCGAACCGGCTTTGCCTATACTGCGCGCCGACTGTCCCCTGACATATCGAGAGAGTGGAGAACGGGCGATGACCGCACCGGACAAAAGAGACGTGAACAAGGTTGTGCTGGCCTATTCCGGCGGGCTGGATACCTCCGTCATCCTGCGCTGGCTGCAGGAAGAATATAATTGCGAGGTCGTGACCTTCACCGCCGATCTGGGGCAGGGGGAAGAGGTCGAGCCGGCCCGCGCCAAGGCCGAAGCCGCCGGGGTCCGGGAAATCTATATCGAGGATCTGCGCGAGGAATTCGTCCGCGATTACGTCTTTCCGATGTTCCGCGCCAATGCGCTTTACGAAGGGGTCTATCTTCTCGGCACGTCGATTGCCCGACCGTTGATCGCCAAACGCCAGATCGAGATCGCGGCGGAAACCGGCGCCGACGCGGTCAGCCACGGCGCCACCGGCAAGGGCAACGACCAGGTCCGGTTCGAGCTCGGCTATTACGCCCTCAATCCGGAAATCCGGGTCATCGCCCCGTGGCGCGAATGGGATTTGAATGGGCGGCAGGAATTGCTGGAATATGCGCGCTCGCACCAGATTTCTATTCCGCGCGATAAGGAAGACGAGCCGCCTTATTCGACGGATGCGAATTTGCTGCATATTTCCTATGAGGGCCGCGCGCTGGAGGACCCGTGGGTTGCGCCGGATGAGGAAATGTTCACCCGCTCGGTCTCGCCTGAATCGGCGCCCGATCAGGCCCGGATCATCGAGATCGATTTTGAGGGCGGCGATCCGGTGGCGATCGATGGCGAACGCCTGTCGCCCGCCGCGCTGCTGACCAAACTGAATGAGCTTGGCGGGGCGCATGGTATCGGGCGGCTCGATCTGGTGGAAAACCGCTATGTCGGGATGAAATCGCGCGGCGTTTATGAGACCCCCGGCGGCACGGTGCTGATTGCCGCCCGCCGCGGCATCGAAAGCATCACACTGGATCGCGGCGCATCGCATCTCAAGGACGAGCTCATGCCGCGCTATGCGGAACTGATCTATAACGGCTTCTGGTTCTCGCCCGAACGCGAGATGATCCAGGCGGCGGTCGATGAATCGCAAAAGAATGTGACCGGGACGGTTCGGGTCAAACTGTTCAAGGGATCGGCTACGGTGATCGGGCGGAAATCGCCGCATAGCCTGTATTCAGAGGCTCATGTGACGTTTGAGGCGGACAGTGTCTACGACCAGCGCGACGCGCAGGGCTTTATCAAGCTGAACGCGCTGCGCCTGCGGCTGCGTGAGTCCGCGCGGCGGCGCAATAGCTGATCCTTAACGCGACGTCCCGGGCGCCTTCCATGTCTCCCATGCTGAAAGGCGCCCTCTGGATGCTCGCCTCGGTCTTTTCCTTTTCCGGCGTCGGGGTGGGCGTCCGCGCGCTGGCCGATGACGGCATGTCCTCGGTCGAGATCGTGTTTTTCCGGGTGCTGTTCGGGGTGATGATGTTTGTGCCCTGGCTTGTTCGGGTCGGGCCGGCCGGGCTCAAGACGCAAAAACTTCATTGGCACGGATTGCGCAGCCTGGTGATGGGGGTCGGCATGGTGTTCTGGTTTGCCGCCATCGCGCGCCTGCCGCTGGCCGACGCCATCGCGCTGCATTTCACCCTGCCGCTGTTTCTGGTGGTTATCGCCTGGGTGCTGCTTGGTGAAAAAGTGGTGATGACGCGGTTGATCGCGACGCTGGTGGGGTTCGGCGGCGTGCTGGTGATCATGCGGCCCGGGCTGAACGAATTCAGCATCGCCACCGTATTCGTGCTGGCCTCCGCCGCGCTCTATGCCGGAAACCACGCGATCAGCCGGTCCTTCGCCGGAACCGAGGGGCCGGAGCTCACCACCTTTCTGATGAATGCGATGATCCTGGTGCCGACCGGCATCGCCTCGATCTTCTGGTGGACCACGCCGAGCCTCACCGATATCGGCTGGATCGTGATGATAGGGATATTCGGCAGCACATCGCATCTGTTTTTGATGCGCGCCTATCAATTCGCGGAAGCCAGCGCGCTGGCGCCGGTCGATTTCATGCGCATCGTATTTTCCGGTATCGCCGGTTATCTGATCTTCGGCCATGTCTCTGATTTCTGGACCTGGATCGGCGCGGCGATCATCTTTTCCGCCGCCTGGTACAATACCTGGACGGCCAGCCGTCAGGGCGCGGGGGCGGCGCATTGAACGGGTTGCGGATGAATGACGCCATTCGGGGCATGCTCTGGATGCTGGCCCAGACGACCTGCATGTGCGCGATGATGGCCTGCGTTCGGCAATTGAGCTTCGAAGGCTTCGAAGGGCCGCAGCTGGTTTTCTTCCGCGCCGCCGCGGGGCTGCTTGTGTTGCTGCCCTGGCTTGCGGTGACCTTGCGCCGCGAGCCTGAAATCCTGATCCCCCGGGAATGGAAATTTATCCTTTTGCGCGGCTTTATCGCGCTTTGCGGCGTGATGGGGTGGTTTATGGCCCTCACCGGTCTGTCGATCAGCGATGTCGTCGCGGTGCAGTTCACCCATCCGTTGTTCGTCGTTATCGGGGCGGCGCTGGTATTGCGTGAAACAGTCGGGGTCTGGCGGTGGAGCGCCGTGCTCGTCGGGTTTATCGGCGCGCTGATCATTATCCGGCCCGGTTATGTGCCGTTCGATCCGCTGGTGCTCGGTGTTCTGATATCCGCCATGTCGAACGCGACGGTGCAGCTGATTACCAAGCATTATTCTCTGCGTATCAGCGGCGCGGTGATGATCCTTTACATGAACGCGGTGATGGCCATCGGCGCGCTCGCCGTTTGCTGGCCGGACTGGATCTGGCCGCACTGGTCGCATCTCGGCTGGATACTGGCGATCGGGGCGCTGGGCACATGCGCCCACATATTCCTGGCGCGCGGCATGAAGGTGGCGGATGCCAGCATGCTCGGCCCGGTCGATTTCCTGCGCCTGCCGATCGCGTCCGTCTTCGGCTGGTTCCTGTTCCGGGAATATTCCGATATCTGGACCTGGATCGGCGCCGGGATCATCTTTATCGCCGTGCTCATCATTACGCGGCGCGAGGCACGAACCATGCGGCAAGAACGCGCATAGCCCGCCCTTGACGGTCTGTCCGGCTTGCGGGACTCTATGAATTGACAACTACCAACCCGTCTTGAAAGGATCTCCGGCGCGATGACCGACTATCTCTTTATTTCCGCGGATAATCACCTCGACACCCATTGGTGTCCCAAAGACCTCTGGCAGGACCGGCTGCCGCAGAAATTCAAGGATATCGGACCAAAGGTGGTTGAGGGAGAAAACGGCTCGCAATGGACCTGGGAAGACAAGCTCTGGGACAAATCGGCGGACGGCTCCAACAGCGCGCAGTTCCTGAAACCCTTCCGTGATCAGGGGGTCGATCTGCCGGATGGCGCTCTGCCCCCGGCCGATCCCAAAATCCTGCTGGATCACATGGACCAGTCGAAAGTCTGGTCGAGCGTGATCTTTGCCGCTGTGCGCAAATGGAATGTTTCCGATCCCGAATTGCTCTTTGCTGTCTATCGCGCCTTCAACGATTACGCGATGGAGATGAACAAGATCGATCCCGACCGGATATTCTTCTTGCCGGCGCTGCCGACCAAATATCCGGAAGAATGTATCCGCGAATTCGACAGGGTGGTAAAGGCCGGCGCAAAGGCGGTCGAATTTCCGCCTTTTGATGTCGCCGAACCGGTTTATGACGAGGTTTGGGAACCGCTCTGGGCCCGGGCGAGCGAGGCGAAAGTCCCGCTCTGCATCCATATCGGCGGCGCTGCCGATGCTCCCTTGCCGCCTTATCACCGGGGCGCGCAGATCGCGTTTCTTGCCATCGCGCCGTTCAACCTTTGCAACACCTGGGCGCAGATGACGTTCTGCGGCGCGTTCGAACGCAACCCCGATCTCAAGGTACTGTTTTCCGAATGTCGCATCGGCTGGGTGCCCTTCGCGGTGCAGTGGGCCGACCGGCAGGTCAAGGAACGCGCGCCCGATCCAAGCGCGCCCTTGTCCATGCTGCCCAGTGAATATGCCGCCCGCAATTGCGGCTTTACCTTCGAGGAAGATTATATCGGTTGCGAGTTGATGAAGCAGGATTGGTGCAATCTCGGCGATCTCGCCATCTGGGGGTCGGATTACCCGCATCCGCAGGGCACCTGGCCTGATGTGTCGATTCCCATCGACAAGATGTTCGAGGGGGTCGATCCGGCAATCAAGCAAAGGGTGGTCTGGGATCACGCGGCGGAAATGTTCCGCATCAACGGGCCAGGAAATTAAGAAACGCGGTTCCGGCCCGCTCCCCCTCCCAACCACGAGTCTTTTTCCTTGATGTCCGCCGGTATAAATTTGGGGCGGGCCGGAACCGCATTTGAAATTGCGACAAAGGAGCAATTCAATGGCAAACGCAAAACTCCGCCACATGGCGATTTCCTGTGAGGACCTGGAGGCCACCGCGAAGTTCTATATCGACACGTTCGGGATGGAACGGTTCGGCGCGGCGAAGGGGCCGACCGCCGACGGTATTTATTTGAGCGACGGCACCATCAACCTCGCCCTTCTGCGTTACAAGGAAGACCAACCGATGGGCGAGGGCAAGGACAAGGACTGGTTCGGCCCGCACCATATCGGCTTCTGGGTCGATGATTCCGAGGAGTCGGCTAAAGATATCGAAGCCGCCGGCGGCAAGTGGTTCATGGGCGAAATGGCGGTCGATAACGCCTTTTATGAGGTCAAATACACCGACCCGAACGGCATTATTTTCGATATCACCCACAATGGATGGGGCGGCGCCAAAAAAGACGGACCCGACGGGGACGCTTAGAAAGTTCCCCTCCGGCCCGCTATTGTCACCCCGGCCTTTGAGCCGGGGACCAGCTTCAGGAAAAAAGACGGTGCCGGGCTCGACAAGACGCGTTTGCGTTATGCCCTAAAGCGCAATTCCGTTCTGCCGCGCGCACGCCGACAGGGTATTCTGCAACAGACAGGCGATGGTCATCGGCCCGACGCCGCCCGGCACAGGGGTGATCGCGCCCGCGACCTCGACCGCCTCATCGAAATCGACATCGCCGACCAGCCGGTGCTTGCCGCTGCCGTCTTCGCGGGGTACCCGGTTGATCCCGACATCAATGACGGTCGCGTCCGGTTTTATCCAGTCCCCCTTGATCATTTGCGGCCTGCCCACGGCGGCGACCAGAATATCCGCGCCCCGGCAGACATCCGGCAGATCGCGCGTGCGCGAATGGGCGATGGTGACGGTGCAATTTTCCGCCAGCAGCAGATGCGCCATCGGCTTCCCGACAATATTGGACCGCCCGACGATCACGGCATTGGCCCCCGACAGATCGCCGAGCCTGTCCTTGAGCAACATCGTGCAGCCCAGCGGCGTGCAGGGGACAAGTCCCGGTTCGCCGCTTGCCAACGCGCCGACATTTACGGGATGAAACCCGTCCACGTCCTTTTCCGGCAGGATGGCCGGGATAATCGCCGGTGAATTTATCTGATCGGGCAGGGGTAGTTGTACCAATATGCCATGCACCGCCGGATCGTTATTAAGCTCATTGACGACTGCCAGCAACTCTTCCTGCGTGGTCTCGGCAGACAGTTTGCGCCCGACCGATGCCATGCCGCATTCGACCGTCTGCTTTTCCTTGTTCCGGACATAGACCTGGCTCGCCGGGTCTTCGCCCACCAGGACGGCGGCGAGGCCGGGCGTGACGCCATGCTTTGCTTTCAGCGCGGAAACCTGTTCGGCGATACGTCCCCGCAGCCCCTCGGCAAAGGCCTTGCCATCGATGATATCGGCGGTCATGGCGGCGTTCAGACCAGCAATGCGCGATGAATATTGGCGATCACCATCTGCAGGAAGATCAGGCCAAGGATCAGCACGATCGGCGAGATATCTATACCGCCCAGATTCGGTAGAATCCGCCTGATGGGCCGTAGCGCCGGTTCGGTTATCCGGTGCAGGAAATCCAGGATCAAATAGACGACCTGGTTGGAGGTGTTGATGATGTTGAACGCCACAAGCCAGCTCAGGATCGCGCCGATTATGACCATCCAGATATAAAGATCGATGGCGATCATCAGGACGCGCAAAAGGGGGTCGATTATGATCATCTATTGCCTGTCTTTTCGCTTTGCGGCGGCGGGAACCGCGCCGCCTCGATTTCGCGCGCCAGCCTAGCCGCGCACCCGCACCGGTTCAAGCGGTCTCGTCTCCGGCAAGCGCGCAAAGCTTTGCTTGACAAACCCCGCCCGGATAAGCAAATTCCAGCCTTCCTTGGACGGGGCCGTAGCTCAGTTGGGAGAGCGCAGCGTTCGCAATGCTGAGGTCAGGGGTTCGACTCCCCTCGGCTCCACCAAATTTTCCGTTCCTGAAATCACCGAATTCGTTCCCGCTCGCGTCATCCGGCGCGTTGCGTTTTTCTTGGTCTGAAAATACAACTATAGATATATTGGAAAAATTATCATAATACCTATAATCGTTTTATGAGAACAAACAAAGAATATAATTATGGCAAGACCAAGAACCTATGACAATGGAAGCTGGCATCGGGGAAACGGGTTTCCCGATGATTATGACGCGATTCATATCGCCCTCTTCGTGAAATGGTGCTTTTCGAAGGGGTGGCGCCTCCCCATCGGGCGCGCCGGGTTCTAGTCGCCTGCCGGCGCGTCACAGACCTCTGGCGCAACCGGCGATAACCCGCTATCACTCCTGCGACTGTCGTGAAGCGGGGCAAGAATAGTGAGCGAACATCGCATTCCCATAACGCTGGGTGAGTTGGCCGAAGCAATCGGCGCGCGTCTGGTGGGGGACGGGTCGATCGAATTGCGGCGCGTTGTTCATCCGGCGGAAGCGGAAAGCGGGAGCGATCTCGCCCTCGCCATGGAAAAGCGTTTTCTGGATCTTTTGCCAGAATCAAAGGCCGCCGCCGCCGTGGTAAAGAACGAACGGGCGGCCACCGGGCCGCAGCGCGGCTTTCTGGTCGTCGACCGGTCGCGCTATGCAATGGCGAAGCTGATCGAGATATTCACGGCGCCGCCCCGGCAAACCCCTGGCATTCATCCCTCCGCCTTTGTCGATGACAGCGCGGAGATTGGCGACGGCGTTTCCGTCGGCCCTCTGACCAGTGTTGGCCCTGGTGCGCGCATCGGCGCGCGCACGACGCTGCTGGATAATGTGACGGTCGGCGCGGGCGCGTCTGTCGGTGAGGATTGCCTGATCCACCCCGGTGTGCGGATCGGCGAACGGGTCATCCTCGGTGATCGCGTCATCTGCCAGCCGAACGGGGTTATCGGGTCGGACGGGTTCAGCTATGTCACCCCCGATCCCGGCAGCGTCGAATCCGCAAAGGCCAGCGGCCGAGTGGAAAACACCAATACACAGATTGTCCGGATCAATTCGCTCGGCACTGTGATTATCGAGGACGATGTGGAGCTCGGCGCCAACGTCACCATCGACCGGGGCACGGTTTCGGCCACCCGGATCGGCAAGAATTCGAAACTCGATAATCAGGTCCATGTCGCCCACAATGTCGTGGTTGGCGAAAACTGCATGTTATGCGGCCAGGTCGGCATCGCCGGCAGTTCGGTCATCGGCGACCGGGTCGTGATGGCGGGGCAGGCCGGTGTGTCCGATCATGTCACCGTCGGCAGCGATTCCGTTATTGCCGGCAAGTCGGGCGTGGGGCGCAATCTGGATCCGAAATCGGTGGTCGCCGGTTATCCGGCCCGCGACAAGGCGGTGGCGTTTCAGGAAATCGCCACGCTGCGCCGGCTCGGTTCCTTTATGGAGGATATCAAGCAGGTGAAGGCCCGGTTAAAGGCGCTGGAAGACGGCGAGAAGGGAAATTAGAATAAACCGGGTTTCCCGCGACGCGCTCTTTGTGCGATAGAGAGTGTAAGGAGTTTATAAAGTGTCAGACGCACGAGAAAACATAGTCGATATCATTGCTTCCTTTTCAGCGGTCGATCGCGAAAAGATCACCCTCGAATCGAATTTGCGGGAGATCGAAATCGAATCGCTCGAATTCGTTGAGCTGGTATTCAAGCTCGAAGAGGAATTCGACATCTCGATTCCGTATAACGCCAATGAGGCGGAGGAATTCCAGAAGGTCGAGGACGTGGTGGTCGCGGTCGAAAAGATCATTGAGGATCAAAAGGGCTGAGCGGGCCGCCCATCGCGTTAAGAGCCCACCCATTTACTGTCGGGATTTGCCATGCGCCGCGTCGTCATAACCGGAATCGGCGTTATATCGCCTGTTGGAAACACCAGAGACGATTTCTGGAAAGCGCTGGTTGGCGGTAAATCCGGTATCGCGCCGATTGAGCAGTTCGACACTGAAAAGCTGACCGTCAAGATCGGGGCCGAGGTCAAGAATTTCGACGGCGCCGATCATTTCGCCAAATCGCAGCACGCCTTGCTCGACCGGTTTTCGCAATTCGCGGTGGTTGCCGCGCGCGAGGCGGTGGCCGATTCAGGAATCGAGATCACCGAGGAACTGTCGCTCAGGACCGCGGCGATCATGGGGACCGGGGTCGGCGGGCAGAATACGCAGGACGATAATTACCGCCGGATCTATGCCGAAGGCGCGCAACGGCTGCACCCCTTCACCATTCCGCGCCTGATGATGAATTCCGCCGTCAGCCACGTGACGATGGATCTCGGCATTCGCGGACCGTCTTACGCGATCGCCAGCGCCTGCGCCTCGGCCAGCCATGCGATCGGTCAGGCGTTGCAATATGTGCGCTCGGGCGCGGCGGAAATGGCGCTGACCGGCGGGGCGGAATCCTGCATCACCTTTGGGACCATGAAAGGGTGGGAGGCGCTGCGCGTCATGGCGCCCGACGCCTGCCGCCCGTTTTCCGCCGACCGGCGCGGCATGGTGCTGGGCGAAGGTTCGGCGGTGTTTGTACTCGAAACACTGGAAAACGCGCAGGCCCGCGGCGCGAAGATATACGCGGAACTCGCCGGATCGGGGATGAGCGCCGATGCCGGCGATATCGTGGAGCCGTCGGTCGATGGCGCGTCGCGCGCCATCCGGGGCGCATTGGCGGAAGCGGGGCTCGCGCCGGAAGACATCGATTATGTCAATGCGCACGGCACCGCGACCCAGGCAAACGACATTACGGAGACAAAGGCGCTGCACGAATCCTTTGGCGATCACGCTAAGAATCTTGCCGTTTCCTCGACCAAATCCATGCATGGTCACGCGATGGGCGCGGCGGGCGCGATCGAATGCGCGGCGACGGCGCTGGCGGTCCGCGACGGCGTTATTCCACCGACCATCAATTTCACCGAACCGGGCGACGGGTGCGATCTCGATTACACGCCGAATGCGGCGCGGGAAATGCCGATCCGCGCGGCGATCTGCAATTCCTTCGCCTTTGGCGGGCTGAACGCGGTTCTGGCGTTGCGCAAGGCGGAGGGCTGAGACGGTCATGGAAAAAATCGAGATCCAATTCACATTATTTTCGGCCTTTTATGCGCCGCTGATTGCGGTCATGGGGGCGGGCTTCCTGAAGGAAGAAGGGATTGAGGCAAGCTGGTCGGTTTCGCCGCCCGGCCTGTCCGCGATTAAGGCGCTGGAGGACGGCACCGCGCAGGTTATTCAGACCGCGCCCAGCCAGGCCTTTGGCGAGCTGGCGGCTGGCAAGACCCCGTCAGCGGTGCATTTTGCGCAGATCAATGAAATGGACGGATTTTTTCTGACCGGCCGGGCGCCGGATCCCGGTTTCGACTGGAAAAAGCTCGAAGGCGCAGATGTGATTACCTTTGGCGGCGGACAGCCGCGCGCCATGTTCGAATATGCCTGTCACAAGGCGGGGATCGATTTTTCGAAGGTCAATGTGCTGACGCCCGGCGGCGTGGCGGCGATGGATCAGGCCTTCCGCGATGGTGAGGGCGCCTATGTCCAGCAGCAGGGGCCGTATCCGCAACAGCTGGAGGCCGACGGTATCGGTCATATCGTCGCGCAATCCGGTCCGCTGATCGGTCCGAACGCCTTTTCAAGCGTGGCGGCGACGCGCGAATGGCTGACGACCGACGCGGCGAAAGCCTTCACCCGCGCCTATGCCAGGACCCGCGTCTGGATGAACGAAACGCCGGCGGATGAAATCGCATCCTGTCTGCAATCCTATTTTCCCGAAACCGATCCGGCGGCGCTGACCGCCTGCATTGCGTCCTATCAGAAGCTCGGCTGCTGGACGCCGCATGTCGAGATCACGCCGGAAGCGCTCGATGTCGTCTATGACGTGTTCGATCATTTCGGCACGCTCAAGGAACGCTACCCCTGGGACAAGGTCTGCGCCGCGCCACCGGCGTGACGTCCGGTTCCAATTGCCCGCCGTCGGATATTCTGGTTTATTCCCGGTGATCATCGCGTAAGTCACGGATATGAGGCCGGTTTTGCCGAAATTTTCTTTGTTCGATCGCATTTGCCGGTCCGTAGGTGCCGCCTCGATTCTGGCCCTTTTTTCCGCCGCGCCTGCCGCCGCGCAGCAGCTTTACGATTTCTCGCGCCTGTTGGCGGAACCGCATCCCTTTACCGTTGCGGCACCCGCCCCGGTGCCGTTGCCCGCGGGTACGGCGCCCTTGCCCGGTCAGGCCGTCCCGATGCCGGCACAGCGCGCTATTTATCCGTCCTATCCGGCGTATCCGTCATACCCGGTGGCGCAACCGGTTTATCCGAACACGCCCTATCCCGTGGCGCAGAACGCGCCGGCCCGCCGCACCGCGCCGCAACCTGCCGTCGCCATGCAAGAGCCCGAGCGGATGCTGGGCGAAAAGACACGTCATTACGATCCGCTTTGGGGCTGGATTTCGGAGATTCGCATCGGCGCGTCGGCACATAATTACGGACCGTTCGCGGGACAGGTCGAAGGCGGCGTCGATGCCGATTTCGAAATCCTGCTGGATGAGATCACCTGGTTCGATCACTACATCAAGACGCCGGGAAAATTCTGGGAATGGTTCCTGCGGCCCCGTCCCCATTTCGGGTTGCATTACAACAGCGCCGGTCTGACCCACCAGTTCTGGGGCGGGTTCGCCTGGACCTATCTGTTTAACAAGCGCTGGTTTGGCGAAATTACGTTCGGACTGGATGTCCATACCGGCAAGCTGACCGATCCGACCGAAAACCGTCGTGAGTTGGGCTCCCGCATCTTGTTCCGGGAGTCGCTGGCGATCGGTTATATGTTCGGCAGCGGCCGCAACCACAATATCTCCATCTATATCGACCATATTTCGCACGGCGGTCTGTTCGCCAGCGAGAATGAAGGGATGGATAATATCGGCGCGCGCTACGGCTACCGGTTCTGACCGGGTGGTCCGTCCGGTCCGGCGGTACGCCTCTAGAAGTCGTAAATTATCCCGATAACCAGGTCGTGAGAGACATATTTGTCCGCCGCGATCTTTTCGCCGCCGACATGCGGTCCGCTCGATACCTCGCCAAGAGCGATATAGCGATAGCGCAGATCGAGCGTCCAGTTCGATCGCGGGCGAATGCGCCATAACGCGCCCAGCCCGACATTCCAGGCCAGACCCGTTTTGCTGTCCGTTCGGGAAGTTTTCGCGCCGGTCGTGAGGTTGACCCGGTCGACCGATGAGGAATTTTGCGCCATCCCGATACCGGCGCCGCCATAAACCGTCCAGCGCGGGCTCAGCACCCAGTCATAATAGAGATTAAAGAGGACGACGTGAGAGGCGAGATCGTTTTCATAGCCGGGCGTTCCCGCCGTTCCCGTGTCCCGCGCGTCGAAATCCATCCGGACCCGGTAGTGATATTCCAACTCGCTGCGTAGCGGCAGACCGGAAAGCTTGCTCCATTCATAGCCCAGCGCGATGCCGAAGGCCGCTACGATGTCGGAATCGTTATTGATCGTCAGAGGACCGCCGCCGGTGATAGAAACATCATCGACCGTGCCATAGGAACCGATCAGATTGAACGCGCCATAGAAATCGCTCAGCGCATTTTCCGGCGGCCGCCGCTCAAAGGCGGGTCTTGCGGGTGCGCGCCGGGGCGGAGGCGATGCTTTTGGCGCGCCCGGCCTTGATTGAACGACGCGCGACGCCGGGCTCGGCGCCATGCGCGCCGGGGTGGGAACGAATTGCGGACGATAGGCCGGCGGCGGGGAAGGATAGGCTGCGTTTGCCCGGCCGACCGAAAACGGGTGCGGTTCAGTGAAGAACCGGTTGAAATCATATAGTTGGGCGGCGGCGCTCTCCGGCACCGGAACAAAAAACGCCGCGAGGAGAGCGATCATGCTCAGCCCCCTTCGGGTCTTCATTCCTGCCGCATTCCGGCTTGGCATTGTCATCCTGCGTCGTCTGCCTTTGCCCGTAGCTGATGCTTGTGGATAGAAGCAGATTCCGGGCGGGGATACAATTGCGGGATGGGGCCCGCCCTATTGTCTCGCAAGGGGAAGCCGCCTGAGCCGCCGCCCTTCCCTGAGGGCTCCCGCCGGCATTTCCGCCGCAAGGCGCGCCGCCTGTTTCCGTCCCCATTGATGGCCGGAGGCCGCTGCCCGGTCATACCAGGCCCAGGCGAGTGGCAGATTTCGATTCACCCCGGCGCCAAGTTCATACAGTTCCGCCAGATTGATCTGCGCCACCTGGTTACCCGCCCGCGCCGCAAGCCGATACCAGCGGGCGGCTTCGGCCGGATCGGGGCGGCGGCCTTCACCTTGGCGGTACATATTGGCGATAGCGATTTGCGCCGCAGCATGCCCGTCCCGCGCAAGCGTTATCCATTCGCCATAGGCCGCGGCATAGTCGCCGCTGTCATAGGCTTCAGCGCCTATGGCGAAATCGGCGGCGGTCTCCGAGCGTGCGACTAGCGCCATCAGACAGGCGGTGGCCGCCAGGGACAGCGTCCGTTTCATTTTTCCGGAGAAGGCAGAGAGTCGAGCCGCGCCTTGATCTTCGCATATTGCGGACTGGCAGGATCTAGGACCGTCAGCAGTTTTTGCCAGTGCGCGCGTGCGCCCGCGATATCGCCGCTGGCGGCGCGGGCGAGACCCGAAAACCACAACGCGCCGCCATGGTTCGGCTCAAGCTTCAGAATTTTTTCGCTGATTTCGATCAGGGCGGGGGGCAAGGGCGCGCCATCCGGCGTCGCCCGGGCGACCGCGGCTGCATAGGCGCTCAACGTTTCGACATCTCCGGGTTTCAGCGCGGCGGCCTTCGCCCAGGCATCGCGGGATTGTTCGTGTTCTTCCAGAACCGCATAAGAGCGCGCCAGCCGGATCCATCCCTCGGCATCGCCTGGGTTTTCCGTCATCCGTGTTGCCAGACGCGCGACCATGGAACGGATCATTGCGGATCTGTCGGCGGCGGACATTTCTTGCGCCGCCTCCATTTCTTCCTGGCTCGGACCGCGCGGTGCGGCATTGGCGTTCGCTCGTGTCCGCATCTCCGCAAGTCTGTCCGCCGGGATGCCGGCATCCGCCGCCAGTTTTTCGATGCGCCT
>Ga0255776_10003703_pt1 | contig 16398 bp, 8 predicted proteins | sample 071ome_19_FD_179974 | JGI IMG/M metagenome (GOLD analysis project Ga0255776, IMG submission 179974) | Coastal salt marsh microbial communities from the Groves Creek Marsh, Skidaway Island, Georgia - 071413AT metaG (version 2) | ecosystem: Environmental > Aquatic > Marine > Intertidal zone > Salt... | reverse complement strand
GCGCTTCTTTTCTGACGCGCGCGGGGGGGGTTTCCCTTTTTCGGTTCTTTCTCTCTTTGAAACGCGCGCTCACGCCCTCTCTTTCTCTCTGTGTGTATATTTTTTCGTCGCAGGTTCCACTGCCGGGAGCGTTGAGCGGCAGCGCGAAAGATTTGGACGGGGACGACGATGAGAAAGAAAAAGAGAAAGATTACAAAGAAAAATACGCCAAGGCGAAAAAACGGAATCAGAAGCTCGAGAAAGAGGTGGAGCGGTTGCTGGAGCGCGAAGAAAACGCGAAGCGGCGCTTCGACGAGCACGTCTCGAAGACGTCTTCGGTGTACGCGCAGAGAATAGAAGGTTTAGAGCATAATTTGCAGAGAGCGGTTTCGTCGTTTACGGAAACGAAGAAGCGGTTGGACGAGGAGAAGAGGTTTAAGGAAGAGGCGGAGAGGAAGAAGAAAGAATTTGAATCGCAGAGAGATGAGTTGAGAGAGACTTTGAGGAACGAGAGGGAGAAGTTTGAGAAGGATGGGAAGTTGCTTCGTTTCGCGTGCGAAGACGCGACGAAAGAGTTGGAGGTGGTGAAGCAAAGTTATCGGGAGGAGAAGGAACACGACGAAGAGGTGATTCAGAGTTTACGGAACGCCTTGGATGCGGTAGTCGCGGAGAACGAAGAGAAGAAGGCGAAGAAGGCTGGTGGAGATGCGACGACGTTTTCGCCGCCGGCGACACCGCGTTCGAAACCGCCGTCGACGCCGAAATCGCCTTCGGTCATTTCGCAATCGTTTCAGATGGAAAAAGATCAGTTGGAGTTGGAAGTGGCGACGCAGAAAGAGTTGGCGAATAAAGCGAAAGAGAAAGCTGAGAGAGCGATTAAGACGGCGCGGGTGGCGATGGAAGCCGCCGCTACTCGCGCAAAGACCGATGGCGCTAAGATTGAGGAGTTGGAGAAACAATTGATGGAGGCGCGAAGAGCGAGCAACGACGAAACGACGACGGCAACTACGAAAGAAGACGATGAAAACGATGACGACAACAACGCCGACACCACCACGGATAGGGAAGTTTTGGTAAAAGAATTAGAAACGCGAATAGAAAAACTAGAGTCGCACTGCGCGGACGCCTCTGCTGCGGCGAAAAATGCGGCGGATGCATTAGATGCAGCCAACGAAGAATTGGCGATGGAGCGCGAGAAGTGTTCGTCGCTCGAACGCGAAATGCTAACGCTATCAAATGACTTTGCCATTCTCACTGAAGCTTTTGAGAAATCGCAGTCGGAGTTGAAGATGCGCGATGAGAATTTAGCCGCGTTAGCGAAAGAGTTAGAATTATCCTTAGCGCTGAATTCCAACGAAGAGGCGGCGAACTCAGAGAAGGACGGCGCGCTCGCGACCACGAACAAGAAGAATGAGAACAACAAAAAGGAGAAAAGAGGACCGTTATCGGATGATTCCTACGACAGCGACGAAGATGAAAACGATCTTTCGATGAATACTGGAAACGAAACCTTGGCGAGTCTTCGCGCGGAGCTTAATTCTATGCGTCAAATTCACGACGCGAGCGAACGTCGCGCAAACAACTATGCGGAGCGTTCGAAATCCGCAGAGCTCGCCAGAGATTCCGCGCTCGAAGAACTCGATTCTTTAAAGCGCGAAAAAGCGAGATTGGAAGAGCGTTTAGAATCCATCGAGCAAGCGCAGACGACGCCGAAGACGCCCAAGGTCAAACCAGCGCTTTTGAAAGAGCTAGAGCAAACAAATTCGAGTTTACAGAAAGAAATCGAGACGCTCGGGAGCAACGCGGAAGCGGTGAGTAAAGAACTCGCTGACATTAAGAAAGCGAAATCGAAAGAAATTGAAATGTTGAAGGAAGAACTCGAACAAACGAAATCGATCGCCAAAAAAGAACTGAACGAGACGAAGAAAGAGACAGAGACGCGCCTGTTGGCGCAGATGGAAGCGCTTCGCGACGAGCTCGTAGCGTCCAATCAACATCGAGAGGAGATCAACGAGGAAAAAGAGCGAGCTGTATTGGACGCGAAAGAGGCGGTTACGCGTTATGCCTCGCTCGAGAACGAAAAGAACGAAGTCATTACAAAACTCAACGAAAAAGTCGACGCACTGGACAAAGAGTTGAAAGCGAAAACGGAGGCGTGTAAGCACGTCGAACGACAACTCGAGATGGCGACGCAGGCGCAGAAAACACTATCGAAAACAGCCGCGAAAGAAGTAGAAAGAGCGTACGCGAAAAAAATTAAGGATCTCGAAAACGAAATCGCCACGACGATAAAACTTCGAGACGACGCGGAAAGAGCGAAAAGCGATTTAAGAGCGGAGATTGACCGCATAAAGTTGGAGTTTTCGGCGTATAAAGCGTCCGTTTCGGATAAAGAGCGCGATGAAAACCTCAAGCCGACGACGGCGAACTACTACGAGAAAATGCAAGCCATTCGCGCGGCTGAGGAACTTCGAGCTGAACGCAACGATCTCGCGCAAGATCTCGAAGACGCGCGAGCTGATTTCATGCGATCCATTCGGGAGCAAACGACTCGCGCGGAAGAAGCCGAAGCCGCTTTGGAAGACGCTAAGTTATCTGCGAAGATTGCAGCGGACGCAGCGAGGATGGAGTCAATGGAAGCGACAAGTTTGGCAAGAAAGCACGCGGATGAAGTCGCACTAGCGCGAATAGCGTTGGCTGATGCTCGCAAGCATGCTGCAGGAGCCGAGAAACGTGCAGATGTTGCAATTGCGCGCGTCGAACGACGATGTAAAGAAATTGAAGCGCGCACGGACAGGGACGTGGATAGATTGACGATGGCGGTCGAAACCGCCGAGAGAGCGCAAAAGGCATCGGAAGAGAAAGCGGCTCACGTCGACGCCGAATTAGCAAACGCAAAAAGCCTCGTCCAAAGATTAGCCGACGGATTACGCGATGTGCGCCTCAAGAAAGAGCAAGCGGAAAAGGATCAGCAACACGTGCAGAGAGAGCTCGAGGATGCGCTTACCAAACTTAAAGCTTCAAAACAGTTCGAGATAGACGCGATCAAATTTTCTAAGCGAATCAAAGAGCTCGAACTCGAAGTGAAGGAGTTAGTCATTAAAGCTAAACGCGCGGAAGCGGCGATGATTGAGGCAGAAAAGCACGCCGAACACGCCGAAGAGGCGTTCGATAAGATTCGTCAGCTCGAGCAAGAAGTTTCAGATTTAGACGCAAGACGTTCTCAAGCCGAGGCGGCACTGAAGACATCTTCCGGAGATGCATCCGAAGCGTTTCGCGCGTTGGAAAATGAAAATTTGCGTCTCGAAAAGCGCGTTAAGCAAACGTGGCAGGCGTTGCAAGGTGCGCACGCAGTGGCGGAACAAACGAAACACGCGGCGAGGGACGCAGTTCGAACGGCAAGACAATCGGCTGCTAGAGCAGAAAAGGAAGCTGCTTTTTATCGCGATCGTGCCGAAAGAGCAGAGGCTGCCAAACTCGAAGCAATGCAACGCGCGGACAACATGATCAACGACGCTCAACAGCAAGCGGATGAATTCGCGAACGAAAAATTGGAAAAGGAGAAGCGGAAGTTGCAAATCTTGGAGGAGAAGTTGCGCGAGGCGCAAATGTTTTCAAAGAAGATCGTTTTACCGAAAGTGAAAAGTCCTCCGAGAGGCTCAAAGCTTCGCGATGTACAAAGCCAACAACAGCAAGAAGAATATTCTATTCCTCCGATGCCGAGAATTAACGTGGGTAAGAAAGAAGACGTTCCATCAAAAAAGCCTGCAGTGAACGACTCGAAGAAGACCACGGCGCAGCTAGACGATGAGATGGCCTCGGCGGATTTAGTCTTGCAAGAATATCACACGAGATCGCGCGAAAATAGCGTTCGCTCTTCCTCGCCGCGTTCTGTAGGATGACGTAATGAATTGATGCTATTCTGTCTATTGTATTATTATATAGGTTAAACTATTTAACGTCTAATCTCTCTATCCTATAACTCCGAAGCGCTCGCATCGAACGCCATGCCGCTTCCCAAGGACGATGTTTTTTTTGTCTTTTCAAAAGTAAATTTCAAGTCTTTTGATCGGAACAATCTCAAGTACAACACGTACACGAGCGGTAACAGTTGAATTATAGCGATGATCACGCGCAAGTAAAACATCTTTGAATTTTTCTCTCTTTTCATCGATTCGTCGTCGTCGTCGTCGTCGTCGTTATCGTCGTCGTCTGGGGCATATTTATTGTTTTTGTCGATGCTTTGAGTGTTTCCGTTTTTAGGCAACGAAGACGCTACTTCCATGAGCTCTTTTGCGATCGTTTCTCCCAGATGTTCAATGCGTAGCTTGCGTTTTCTCACCGCTTCTTCACCACATTTCTCCAAATTTACGACAATTTCTTCAAACGACACCTTCTCGCCTCGCTGCTTGAAAAATCTTTGACAGCCTCGCCACTTCGACAACGCCGCCATCACGTCTTTGTCTTCCGCGTATTTTTTCACGCTCATGAAATTCTCCATCACGTCTTCTACCGCCGCTTTTATCCGTGGTTCGCGCATGCTCGATTGAAAAACTTCGTCCTCGTTCGCTTGAACGATGAAACTAAGGCGTTCTCTTTCCTTTGCGAGCGATTTCAAGCGGGCTTTCTTCTCTTTGAGACTGCCGTCCCCCTCCGCCGCTTCCGATGCAACTTTCACCTTTGAATTCTTCTCCTTCGTCTTCTTCTTCCCCTTCTCTTTCGCGCCTCGTTTCAACAATTCCTCTTCGCATTCCTTAAACTTCCCCGCTCTCGCTAATTCCAACGGTCCAAAACTCTCTCCATCTTCGCCTTCCTCCGACGCTCGATGAATATCTACCTTCCATTCGTCGCACAAGAATCGCACCGCGTGCGCGTTCCCTAACCCAACCGCTAGCATCAACAAACTTCTCCTTTTCTTTGTTTTTTCATTCACTTGGATCTCAAAATACTCCACGTCCACGTCTTCCACTCTCCCATTAAAACGTTGCTTCGCGACTTCTCGTCTCAATCTCTCCGCGACTTTCGGAAACGTTTGCCAATCCGTCCGAGCACACGCGCACTCCACCATCGGAGGTAACCGAAACTGACCCCTCGCCGTGCACACGTCCGGAACTTCCCTCGTCGATGTCGTCGCATCATCAGCGTTGCCACTACTACTCTTCGACGACGATGACAGCAACGCTTCCAAACACTCCAAACTCCCAACTTTTGCGCACATCGACGTCGGCGTCTCCTCCGTTCCGTCCGCGTGGTTCGCGTCCGCCCGAAAGCGTTCGACCAAAACTTTCACCACGTCTGCTCGATCCATCGCGATCGCGTGGAACAAAGCCGTGCGCCCTCTCTCGTCCTCCTGGTCCACCTCGACGGCAAATCTGGAGATTAAATCCTCGCAAATCTTCGCGTGGTTGTTTCTCGCGGCGAGGTGTAAAGGTAACAACGACGCCCTTCCTCTTCCTCCCGCGTTGCCGTTGACGTCGTCGTCGTCCTCAAAGTCTTCTTCCCCAACAACAGACGAAGTCGAAACGTCCGCGCCATCTCGGACGGCTTCTTCGAGCAAAGCGCGGTCGCCGAGAGCGCACGCGTTGTGAAGTTTCTTTTGCGCCGCGACGATGCGTTTATTTCGCTCGGTGTTCTTCGGAGACATTTTTGGATGGATGGATCGTCGTCGTCGTCTTCTCCGCGCGCTGTTTGTGGACGCCGCGAGACAAAAATATCTTCTCTGATGAAAGCTTTTTTACACGCACAAAAAAAAAATGTTGCGCGCGCAATGCGCGATGTTTCGATGCTTTACCGAACGCCAGAGGCGACGAAACTTTGCATTTGGACGCCTAAATTCGTGATCTCGTTTCTCGCCGAGTTTCGGCGCGCGAGAGAAAGAGGCGAGCGAGATTTGTTTGTTCGCGATGCGTCATCTCTCTGTCGCAAAAGAAATGTTGCGTGTGTGTGTGTTTTCAATTCCATTCTTTTGGAATAAAAAAAAAGTTTTGGATCGCCGACACTTTTCAACCGCGCGCGCGTCGTGAAAAACAACGACGCGAGAAGAAAAAGAGTAATCATGGGAGAAGGAGGAGACGCGAAATCATCCTCGGAACCGGTCCCGGACGACCACATGAAATCGACCGCGATTGGTCCACCCCCGAACGCGCTTTTAATGACCATCCCTTTCCTCCAATTGGAAAACGGCGCTCGACTGGAACGGGTGCAAGTGTGCTACTCCACGTACGGTCGATTGAACGATAAAGGGGACAACTGCGTGTTAGTCGGACACTCGCTGACGAGCAACAGCAACGTGGACGAGTGGTGGTCGGAATTTCTCGGAAGCGGCGGAGAAGACGACGCGGAGACGAAGTGTTCGTTAAATTTGGAGAAGGATTTCATAGTGTGTTGCAACTACCTCGGGTCGCCGTACGGGACGGCGTCGCCGGTTTCGGAAAATCCGGAAACGCCTGGGAAGATTTACGGGAGTCGATTCCCCGCACCGGTGACGATACGAGATAACGTAAATTTGCAGAAGATGGTTTTGGATCAGTTGAAGGTCACGAAGTTGTCCATGTGCATAGGAGGATCGATGGGCGCGATGTTGGCGCTGGAATTCGCGGCAAGTTTCCCGGAGTTTGTCGAGAAGTTAGTGTTGATCGCCGGGTGTGGGAAACACACCGATTGGGCGATTGGAATCGGAGAGGCACAAAGACACGCGATCGTGAGCGATGTGAATTTCGAAGGCGGAGATTACGATGTAGTATCAGGGGGGCCGAAGGACGGGTTGGCGACGAGTCGGATGATGGCTATGTTAAGTTATCGAGCGCCTGTGAGCATGGACGAGAAGTTCTCGAGGATGAACGTGGAAGGAAGAGAACATCCAGTGAGAGGAGGAGGAGGAGGAGGAGGAGGAGGAGGAAGTGAGAATGAGAATGAGAAAATGAATGATAAGCAGGAGGGTGATGACAAAGCGACGACACAGGATGGAGAACAAACGCAACAGAAAAGAAAATCCTTCGACCACAACAACGTCCCGTATTGGCAAGTCGAGAGTTACCTCCAATACCAGGGCCAAAAGTTCATCCAGCGATTCGATGCCAACTGCTACTTGCAGTTGACGTACACTTTAGATTCCCACGATGTCTCTCGAGGGCGAGAAAACGGCGATTACGAACGAGTCCTCTCAAAACTCACCCACGACACTCTCGTCGTAGGTATTCTCTCGGATGTCCTGTATCCGTTTGCCTTGCAGAGAGAACTCGCCGATTGCATGCCAAACGCGCAGCTATATACCATAGATTCACCTCACGGTCACGACTCGTTCTTGATCGAAATTAATTCGTTAAACGAGGTCATTCGGAGGTGGCGGAACGGTGAGAACGTGGAAGTTCGCGACCCTTGCGAATCTGTCGCGTTATTGGAGGGACAGCAAGATAAAGAACGTCGACAGTCCTCATCGTCACCTTCTACGACAGGTATGGAAGACAACGAAACGCTTAAACGCACAGTCCGTGCTTTACGAGAAGAACTTGCCAGAGTCCACGGAAATCTTCGCGCGCAAACCGCTCGTGCGGATCTTTACTTGCGCAAGTTGCAAGCATTAAACGAGGACGACAGCGACGAGAAAAACAGCAACATTAGCCAACAACCAAAATATGCACACAAGAATAACATCGGTGCGCCTCACGGTGTAATCGTTCTGAACGAACCGGGGTATTTGAATGAAGGCTTTTCGCCTTTATCTTCGTCGCTCTCGGCGCGAGGTCCGGTATTCGGTAAAATTTGCGCGAATAACGGCACCGGTGGCAACGTCAGTGCGTCGAGCAACGGCACGTCACACGCTGGTGTTTAGAATTGATGAAACTTTGTTGTAACAGTACTACTGCTAATTTAATATCTAAAATCAAACTTGAAATAAAACACACATTTATGCTCGCGTGTGTGCTTTTGAGCTTTTCGTTGTGAATTTCGTTCTCAGTTTCCTCTATTTTTTTTGAATTCTCACCCCGTTGCTCTTCATAGAATTTCAAAACGAGCGCTTGCGCGAGAACGAACGCGAAAGAGAGGAAGAGAGGACGAAACGGAGAGCGCGAAAAATGACTCGGCCGCCGCCTCGCTCGTCTTCGTCTCCGCTCGCGTTTGGTCGCGAGCAGCGGGAGCAAAATCAGCAGCAAAAAAAGCAGCCTCGGGAAAAACATCAACGAAATTTGGACGCATTCTTCTACGCGAAGAAGAAGGCGAAGACGGGCGACGACGACGACGACGACGACGACGAGGAGGAGGACGACGAGGACAGAAGAGGAGCGATCGAAGAAACGACGCCGGCGACGACGACAACGAAGATGAACGACATCGAGGACGAAAACGATAACAGCGAGTCGTTGGGTTTTGAGACTGAAAATGTGAACGCAGTCGTCGAGAGAAGCGACGAGGCCGTCGAGGAGGAGAAGAGAAGAAGGAGAAGAAGGGAGAAAAAATCGAGCGTTTTGAAACGGTGGGCGAGACTGGCGGGAGATGCTTTAGCGCGACACAGAACCGAAGGAGACGAAAAAGAAAAGAATGAAATGAATAGGAAAAGATTCGAGCGGCTGGTGCGGGTGGCGTACGCGTACCGATGTTCGATGAAACGGAAGAAGGAGAGACGCCGCCGCGGTAACAAGACAGGCGTCTTCGGCGGGTTCAGCGCGAGCGAACGCGGACTTCTCGAGCAAAGGCGAACGATGCATAATACGGTTTTGCACGGGATAGCCGAGCGACCGATGTATCTTGCAGGTAGTAGCAGAGCGGGAAACGGTGTTGCGGAGGAAGGAAATGGTGAGATGTTTAATGTGCAGATGGCAAGACAGTTCGAAGAGTTTATGCGTATGCGAGGAGTACCGACGATGGAGTTACCCGAAGAAGACGAAGCAGTGGAGGAGATGATCACGTTACCGAAAGAGTATGGAAGACGAGAAGGTGCGACGATGCGCGCGACGAGTCAAATGTGGTTGCCAAGAGATCAGACCGCGCAGTGGATGGGGAGCGTGGAGAATGTGTTTTCGTGCGTAGAATTTGATAGATTTAGCGGGGGGAAGTTTTTAGCGTGCGCTGGGGGAGGTGGGACGGTTTCGGTTCATCGAACGTCGGATGTGAACCAAAAAGCGTCAGGTGGAGACAATCATTCGTTGTTGTCGAGCATATACGCGCCGGTGTATAAGAAGTTTGTTGCAGATCCTGTGGATGGCATTTTATGGGTGAAAGAAGGTGTGTTGGCGACGGTATCAAAGAGAAGTGATAGGATTTCATTTCACGACGTCGAAAGAGGGAGAATTGGTACAGCTTCTACTTCTCCAACGGAATTGTCTGCAGTAGGAGCAACGACAATGGCGACAAGAAGTAGTCTCCCGATGCCAACACCAACGCATTCTCCTGGATTCAGCGCGTACTCGCAAGCTTTAGTCGTTACTCCGGCGCACAACGCTTCGCACCCATCTGATGTGAGCGACACGCTTGGCATTACATCTATTGCTTCGTGCGACGATGGAAACTGCCTTTTTGCCGCCACAGGCGTTGGGAGCGTCTTCACGTTCGATCTTCGACAGAGAGTCAATCACGTAAGACCGGTTTCCATTTTCAGCTCTCCCACTACGAGTGCCTTGAATTGCGTGAATGTCACGAACGACGGTCAGCTCGTCTGTGCGGCATCTTCTTCGGGCAGAGTTGTTATCTGGGACGCGAGGAAAGCTGTTTATACGCAAGCGAACGAACATCGCGGATTTACTGGAATAAAACCGGACAAGGAGCTCTGTTCGTGGAGCGTGTCTAACATGTTTTCAAAAATCCACGGCAGATCCTTCGCGAGCAAATCTGAAGTCTACTGGGCAGATTTTGATCCGAAAGATCACTCTCGCGTTGCCTTTCATTGCTCCAACGGGCGCACGGGCGTCATTGATATAAAACGAAACAATCACGCGACATCGTCTCTTGGGGTCATCACGCACGCGCATTGTCCACCTAACCCGTGGACCTCTACGGCTCCGACTCACATCACGCAAGATGAGGCCGAGCGATTCGGTGCCGCCGGAGGAGGCTTGACTGCGACTGGAGTAACAATCGCGACGCAAACCGAAACAGAAGAAGCCATCTCCTCGCAAATTACTAAATGGAATGGCCGAGACAAACGCACGTGCTCGTGGTCCATTGACGGGCAAAAGTTAATCGTTCCGAACGTAAACGATTCAGGAATTCTCATTTTAGACGTCATGGCGAATAACCCGAAGTCGTATCAGTGGATTGATGACAGAACTGCTGTGATGCAGGAGACGAGAACGGCGAAGCTTTGGAATATTGACGACGACGACGACGACGACGACGACGCTCAAAACGACGCGGAAGGAGGAACGTACGAGGAGTGGGAGGATGAAGAGGGCGATCACTGCCCCGGTTACGGCCACAAACCTATCGCCCCACCTTTGTGCAAGCAAGAAACCATTCTATCCGCAGTTGCCGCGCATCCAACGTGCGACTTTGAGTACTGTGCTGGCGGTTCCAACACGCTGAGCTACTTTCGTTTTTGCACGCAGCGCGCATAAGCTTTTTAGGTGAAATTTTGTGTGATATTCTTCCGAAGAATATATAGATATTAGATACGCATGCTATAGTTCAAAGAGCTTTCTCTTTCTCTCTGTCTCTCTAACAACAACTACTCTTATTACCGCCTTTCGCGGTCTCTCTCAATCTGACCGTTCCACCACCCCCGCCGCTATTATTTCCCGTCGCACTCTTACTCTCTCCCACGCAGCTCCTCGCCATGGCGCTAAACGCCTCCTCCACTCTCAACCCACTCTTAGCGCTCGTCTCAAAAAACGGCACCCCGAACTCCTTCGCCAACGCCATCCCCCGGTCTTTCGTCACTTTCCTCTTCGACTCTTCGCAATCGCATTTGTTCCCGATCAGGCACACTTTCACGCCTTCGCTCGCGTGCGCCTCGATATTCCGCATCCAATTTCTCACATTCTCAAAACTCGTTTCATCCGTCACGTCGTACACCAACAAAACCCCGTGCGCGCCTCGATAATACGCCGCCGTGATCGTTCTAAACCGCTCCTGCCCGGCCGTGTCCCATATTTGCATCTTAACCTTCTTCTGATCTAAGTTTATCGTTTTGATTTTAAAGTCGATGCCAATCGTGGTTATGAACGAGGTGGTGAATTTATCGTCCGAGTACCGGAGTAAAAGGCACGATTTCCCGACGCCACTGTCGCCGATGAGTAAGAGTTTTACCAAGACGTCGAACGGTTTGCCGTTGTTGTTGTTGTTGCTCGATGACGACGACGATGATGGTGGAGCCATTGTTTAAAAAAAGAGCGTGCGTATGTAGTTGCTTTGACTGGTAAAAGGGCGTGTGTTCCCCTAGTGAAGAAGTAAACCCTAAACTCTAAACACCCTAAACACCAAGCGTCGTTCAATAATTTAGAAACGTGGAGTCGAAAAAACCGCGAGAAAAAAAACAAGCGCGCGCGAGAATAAGGAAAGAAAGAGAGACAGAGAGAGTCTCGGCGGCGTTCATTCCTTCGTCGATCGTTCTCGCGTTCATTCTTTCTCTCTCTTTCTGTCTGTGTGTGTGTGTGTGTGTGTGTGTGTGTGTGTGCATGCGTTCGCCCTCTCGAATAACGAATTGGAAACCACTAATCAATTTCCATTAAACGCGCGCGCGCGCAAAGAGTTCCCCCACCTCACCACGTCTTCTTCTTCTTCTTCTTCCCCTCTGAGCGTTTGGTGCGATATCGAGAGACAAAAATGTTGCACGCGCAACTCGTCGGCTACGCGTGGGCTTTTTCCGCGGCGTTGGGAAACGGCATCCAAGATAATCTGAGAAAATACGCGACGAAATCGGTGAAGAATCCCATGCACGTGGTCGCGCTGATGGAAACGTTGAACTGCTTCACGTTGTTTCTGTTTCTGGGCTTCACCGGGAGGTGGGAGTCGATATCGAGGGTGAAAAACGACGACGACGCTCGAACGCATTTGATTATATTGGCATCTATATCTGCTCTGATTAAATGCGTGGGGTCTGTAGCGTTTCAGAGAGCGTTGCAGTTGACGCCGATAAGTTTGTGCGCGCCGTACATGGCGTTTACGCCTTTATGGTTGCTCGGTTTGTCGTTTTTTATCGTTCACGAAATACCGAGCGCGAGAGGAGTGTTCGGCGTAGTGGTCATGACGGGAGGGGCGTACGGGTTGAACAGCGCCGCTGCGGGGAGTGCGTCGTCGTCATCGTCGGAAAGTCGGAGTAGCGGTTTTAGCAGCGGGAATAGAAACGGTAGCGATGGTAGTCTTTCGATGATTGAGAATAATTGTAAAAATAATAATAATGCTAGCGGAGGCAGTGATGCAGATAACATCAGCGCAGTGATGGCGATGTCGAAGACCAGGGCATCGAAAAAAGAAGGCGTAGTGAAAACGATTCGCCGAGCTGTTCGGGAATCGTTGGGAAAACAAGCGTTGGCGTTGAGAAAACAGCCGGGAAGTTTAATCGCTTTCGGGGTCGCTGGTTTGTGGGGATTAACGAGCGACATCGATAAGCTCGGGAAAAACGCATCTGCGCATTCTGGTGGTTTTATCGTGTACGTGACGTTACAGAGGATTTTTATGGCTGCTCCTTTGGGAGTGATCACGGCGGCGAAAAATCCGGAGGCGTTTGGGTACTTGAAAAATCCAAAGACGCTTTCGATTTTGTTCGGCATGGGTTTATGCGAGCTGTATACCGTGGTGGCATATTTGCACAGTTTGGAGCATTTGTTTACGAGCTACGCGGTGGCAGCAAAGAGAAGCGGGATCTTGTTGTCCGTGCTTGGTGGAGCCATTATGTTTAAAGAGCCGATTGGGGATCGTTTGCCGTACGTTTTCGTTATCATCATAGGCATGATGTGCATCATTCTCGCCGACGAGTACTAGAGGGAAGAAAAGCACGAGCGACGATAGTTAGGAATAGGAAATAGCTGCATTTTTACAAGGTGTACCATTTAGATATTCATAAAGTTATTAAGGCAAGTCATACAAGTCATTAGAGAAAAAAGACAGCGTCTTCACCGTCTACATACCGAAATTTTATCTGACAAAGGCGAGTATGCCCCCGTGCGAGTTCTTGAAGCTAATATGCCAATGGCTTGAAATCTCGCCCCAAAACATGTAATTATTATCGCCATCCTGATCATTATTATTAGTATAGCCAACCGCATGAGCGTCACCCGCATTAATCCAAGGATCTTCGTTCGATCCGTCCCTAAAAAGATAATGCCCTTTGGTATTTTCTTGGTTTTGACCTTGAAAATTGCCCGAGGAGGCAACGAAGTCAAAGGTGCCCGATGTCGTAGTTGTTGAAAACGCAATGTCTTCGAGTTTAAACACGATCCAATACTCTCCATCTCCGGTTTTAAACATAATATCAGTCACGTCTTGCCCAGAATAATCTCTCCAATAATCACCAACCTCGCCCGTTGCCGAATACTCGCCGTACGAATAACTCAAATTCAACCAAGAATTTTGACCAGAGTCGCCAGAAAACCAGTTTCCGCTCGCCGGCGCCGACGCAAAGGACATCCATCCACCGCCCGCTGTTTCTAAATCGCAGTAAATTTGTGTCGGGACCCCATTCACATTAATATAGTACGTACCACTCGGCAGCCCGCTGAGGTCACGAAAAACGTACACAGAGCCAGAATTTGAAGGACCGTTAGTAGTGTCGGGACCGTCGTCGTCTCGTGCCCCAATCAATACCGTATCGCCGTACAGAGAAACAGAAGCACCGAAAAAGTCATTCTCGGCAGCATCGCTCGCGTAGAGTTTAAATTGTTCCGTGAATGTCCCATCAGTGGTCGACCGCATAAACGCGTACACAGAGCCAGATCCTGATTTGCTCTCGTCGGAGCCGTCGTCAAACCATGCCCCGACCAACGCAGTGTTACCATGCAAAGAAACAGAAACACCGAAATTATCACTTGCAGTCGCATCATTCGCGTACAGTTGCGATTGTTGCGTAAACGTCCCATCAGCGCTCGGACGCGTAAACACATACACCGAACCAGAATCTTGAAAATTGTTATCAGTGTTAGTCGCTCCAATCAATGCCGTGTTGCCGTACAAAGAAACAGAACAACCGAAATTATCATTAGTTGCCGCATCGCCCGCGTAGAGTTGCGAATGTTGCGTAAACGTCCCGCTAGTGATCGAAAGCGTAAACACGTACACAGATCCAGAATCTTGTACGAGAACGTTACCGTCGTCGTAACCGTCGTCACCACACGCTCCAATCAATGCCGTGTCGCCGTACAAAGAAACAGAACAACCGAAGACATCACTCTCATCAGCATCATTCGCGTAGAGTTGCGAATGTTGCGTAAGCAACCCGCTAGTGCTTGAATGCTTGAACACATACACCGTTCCAGAAGTTGTTAAGCCAGAAGAGGCGTGATTAGGTGCGCCAATCAATGCCGTATCACCATACAAGGAAACAGAAGAACCGAATAGATCAGCCGAACCAGGACTACTCGCGTAGATTTTCGAATGGTACGTAAACGTCCCATCGGCGCTCGGACGCGTAAACACGTACACGGATCCAGAATTAAGACCTTCATCGTCGTCATTATACGCTCCAATCAATGCCGTGTTGCCGTACAAAGAAACAGAAACACCGAAACCATCACTCTGAGCAGCATCGCTCGCGTAAATCTTTGGCTGATTCGCATCTTCGACGAGAGACGTGAGGAATGACGGTGGTGGCGGACTCGGCGGACTTGGCGGCAGCGGCGGACTCGGCAGACTCGGCGGCGGACTCGGCGGCGGCGGCGGCGATGGAGGCGGCGTGTATCGATATTTCACTCGTAAGAGTCTCTCTCTCAACTCCGCCGCCTTCTTCCTCAACTCCGCCAATTTCTTTTCCAAGTCGACGTCCTCGTTCTCACCTTGCGCGAACAATATCTTTCTCACGACTAAATTGTTAGCGCTCGCGTTCGCGTATGATACGAGTTTCGCGCGCGTGCGCACCGCGTTCACGTTTACGTGAATTTCCCGTTCATCTTTCGATACGAGGACGGTTTTCTCACTTTTGCCATCGGGATGGGTGATGATCTCATTCATTGGTTTCATTTCGCGCGCTTGTGCTGCAGGGGCGTTTCTTTCAATGACGTAGCACCCGTCGTACACGCACTCAGCTCTGTACGAAAGTTTCCCGTCGGAAGCGCAGTGCGTCTGCTTACCCCCGTTCGCCAACACGAAACCTTCCCCGCACGAAGGTTTACACGTTTCACCTATCGGTAAAGTCGAAGTGCAATTACCAACATCACCGCTCTTCGGTGCCTCCGACGCGTCGCAGTGTGTCGGTGATGATGATGTGGTGGTTCCTTGCGTCGTCGTCGTCGCCATAACCGAGTGATTCTCGACCAAACGCTCCAGTCCAAGAATCACGCACAGCGAAATCACCACCAACGCAGTCGTCGTCGTCGTCTCAGAGTTAAAATACCATCGCGGTCGGCGCGGCGACGCGCGCACCTTATTTCTCGACGTAAAGAAAGAGCGCATTTTTGAAAAAAGGTTCAAATTCGCTCGCGCGCGTCTCTGTCTCTGTTTCTTCCGCTAAAAGCTTCGTATCGCTTAAAGCGCCACGAGAGAGATTCTTTGAAGGTTAACTCCGCTCGTTTTTTACACGAAATGCAAAGATCGAGTTTTTGACTCGTCCTCTCTCTCTCTCTCTCTCTCTCAAACGCGTTTTCCTTTCTTCGTATCGCGCGCTTCGCGTCCGCTCCTCTCGTCGCAGATCGATCGCGCGGAGGAAGAGACGAAAGAAAAAGAAAACACAGAGTTTCTTCTTTGTTGTTGCGAGTGATTCGTTGTGGGGATCGTCTCCCCTCGCTCAGGAGTGTGTGTGTGCTGAAAACGGGGGAAAAAAAATTTGGACTCGCGTGTACCTTCTTCCGGAAGGAGCCAAAAAGGAGGGGCTTGGATTTTCTCGGGCGAATAATAATAACGGCGAACGAATAATAATATTAAACACACCGTCGCGAATTCCAAGAGATTATTGATTCTCTCTCGCGCGCGCGGATCGCAGCGACGGTATTTTTTTTCAAAAAGCAACAACACGTATCAAAACATAAGTAATTAAAACATTAGGCTATCTTCCCTCGCTCTCTATCTCGCTCTACGCATAGCATCTAACTCTCTATCTACGTATAAAAATTCACATCTCTTTTATTCTCTTTCTCTCTTTCTCTCTTTCTCTCTTTCTCTCACTCTCTCTCTGTCTCTCTAATATCAACGCGGAATTTAGAGGAGATACTACAACTCTTCGATCAAGTCGTATCGAATCAACTTCGTGTGCGAACCGACGACGGCCAAGGAGACGTAATACATAATCACGCTGAAAGCGACTCCTAATAAGCCGACAACGATGGTGATTTTCTTGGC
>Ga0255776_10003676_pt1 | contig 16459 bp, 9 predicted proteins | sample 071ome_19_FD_179974 | JGI IMG/M metagenome (GOLD analysis project Ga0255776, IMG submission 179974) | Coastal salt marsh microbial communities from the Groves Creek Marsh, Skidaway Island, Georgia - 071413AT metaG (version 2) | ecosystem: Environmental > Aquatic > Marine > Intertidal zone > Salt... | reverse complement strand
AAAAGAGGCTCTTCGCTTATGGAGCTTTCTCTGCAAAGAGAAAATTGATTCTAATTTAGAAAAAAAAGAAGATGGCAATGGCTGGGAGATATGGATTTCTGAAGAAGATCAGTTGGGCCAGGCATTGATGCACTATCAGGAGTTCGCAGAGAAACCCAATGATTCTAAATTCAATTCTGAGCAGAGGGTTCTTCCTGAAAATGAATCTTATTCCCGAAAAGGAAAAAGGCACTTTAAGGAGTACAACCTCAGAGAAAGGTGGCAGTCCCGTGAAAAAACCCCGGGGGTATTCACCCTTGCCTTAATTATTACCTCCGTCGCGGTTTTCTTAGTTTCGGGAATGGGGCAAAACACTGAAATTGTAGGTTCTTTTTTTATATCAGAAAAATTGGATGGCAGATTAAGTGAGTTTACATCTGGTCAAGTTTGGAGGGTAATCACGCCCATCTTCCTTCACATTGGCCCGTTCCACCTGCTTTTTAATATGTATTGGCTCTATGAGCTTGGCAGTCAGGTTGAACGAAAAAAGGGGGTAAATTTTTTCTGACCTTTCTGCTTTTTGTCGCTATTTTTTCGAACTTAACCCAATTTTCTTTTTCAGGTCCTAATTTCGGTGGAATGTCTGGTGTTATTTATGGTCTTTTTGGATATGTGTGGATAAAGAGCAGGTTGGACCCGGGGGATGGCTTCCTCATTGATCCCACTGTGGCAATGATCATGTTCGGGTTTTTCTTTATTTGTTTTACGGGAGTTTTTGGGGGTGTGGCCAATTGGGCCCATGCTGGAGGGCTGGCCGTGGGACTGGCTTGGGGATATGGCTCTGCGTTCCGTTGGAACCTGGGAAGTAGGTAAGTTACTACGAATCTTTGTCCGCAAGTATATACTCAAATTTTTTCAATCTCATAAATTGCCATTCCTGCCCTTAGATTGGGCAAGGTATTACAATTTTTCACCCAATCACCCCGGTAAAAAACTTTTCGACCCAGTCGCACATTGATCCCATCGTGCTTTAATCTAAGACAAAAATCCTCAAACTCTCGAATAGAAAAATGGTTGCTAAGATTGCTGCTTTCCCAACGATTGGGATAGACTTCATTAGATATCCGGCTTCCGTGAAGCAAAAAATTTAATCGGTTTCTCCAATACCCATAGTTGACAAAGCTAACTGCGACTTTGCGTCCTACCCGCAGTGCCTGCTGTAGAATTTTCCCAGGCTCGGGCAGGGATTCAACCATTCTGGAGAAAATAACCCAATCATAGGAATCGTCATTTAGTTTGGAGAGGGCGGTCAATATCTCCTCCTGATAGATGGGGACCTTTCGAGAGATACAGGAGATCGCTTTTGCCAGTTCCCAATCTACTCCCAAACCATTTACCATCTTGGTTTCCCTCAAATGCTCGAGGAGCAAGCCCCTTCCACAACCAAGATCCAGTACTTTTTCCTTCTCCAAAACCCATTCGTCGATCGCACGGAAGTCTGCCTCTTTTTTGACCTCGTAGCGATTCCTTAAATTACGAAATCCATCGTTCTCAGATAACTCTTTGGCCTGCGGTGAATGCGGTTGCAGAAACCCCCTTAGGGCATTCAGAAAAGTATGAGAATTGATCAAAAAAGAATCATGCCCATGTGAATCATTGATTTCCAGATAAGATGCATCTTTCCCAGACTTGATCAGGGCGTCCACAATCTGCTTATTTTGCCGAGGCGTGTAAAGCCAGTCACTTGAAAAAGCAATGACGAGCGTTCGCGTTCTAACTCGGGCGAGTGAAGCCTCCAGTCCCTGATGGCCAACAAGATCAAAGCGATCCAATGCCTCGGTCAGCTTGTAATAAGAATTTGCATCAAAGCGATCGACAAACTTTTTACCTTGGTGATCTAAGTACCTCTGCACACTGAATTCGAAATTCTCGTGAGGATCCAATCTTTGATCCCCACCAAACTTCTCTTCCATACCTATGTCCGAGAGATAGGTAATGTGAGCCATCATCCGAGCCACGGAAAGTCCCTTTGCCGGACCGTCTCCCTTCTGATAATTTCCCTCACTCCATGACAAATCTCCGCGAATCGAACTTCTGCCCGCTTCATTAAAAGCAATCGTTTGCACACTGTGCTGTGCTGTGGCCGCTATAATAACCGCATTCTCGGCAAATCCGGGATACTCCACTATCCATTGCAGTGCCTGCATCCCGCCCATACTGCCCCCAATTACGGCAAAGAGCTTATGGATGCCCAGAGAATCGATGAGTTCCTTTTGGGCATGAATCATGTCGAGGATCGAAATTTCTGGAAAGGAAGCCCCGTAAATCCCATTTCCTTGGGGTAAATCACTAGAGGGGCCCGTGGATCCTCTGCATCCTCCAAGGCAATTTGAGGAGATTACATAGAACTGGTCTGTATCGATGGGCTTACCCGGCCCAACCACATGGTTCCACCATCCCGGCTTCGGATCCTCCTCATTGTAAACACCTGCCACATGATGATCGCCTGTGAGTGCATGGCAGATATAGATGGCATTATCTTTATTCTCATTAAGCTCACCATAGCATTCATATTTTAATTGGTATGTATGAAGAATCTGTCCGTTGGTAAGCTTAAGTTCGCCGGACGAAAAGAATGTTTTTTCCTCCACTAGACCCACTTCGCCATGACCTTTTAGATAGTCAGCTTGCATGGCACCTGGCATAGTGAGGATATCGGAAGTATCGAAAAAGAAGGAAAGGCTTTACTCTAAGAGGATATTTTCTCAAGCAAAGCCTTGTTTATGTCATAATTTCCATGAACCGACTTAACATCTTCTAAGCTCTCTAGAGCATCAATAAGGTTGAGTAGCTTCCTCGCAATGTCTTCTTCTTCCACCAAAACTAAACTGTTTGGCAGGTAGGCCAATTCAGAAGATTCCGGTTCGATTCCGTTGTTCTCAAAAGCCTCAGCCAACCTATCAAACTGGGAGGTCTCGCAGATCACTTCGTAATGGTCTTCTTCAACCACAACATCCTCCGCTTCATTCTCAAGGGCCAGTTCGGTTATTGCATCTTCAGATATTTTTTCCAGAGACAAGAGAAACTGTCCCTTGCGTTTGAAATTAAAAGCCAACGCCCCCACACCGGCGAGATTACCCCCGCCCTTGGAAAAGGTGCTCCTAACCTCGGAAGCCGAGCGGTTTTTATTGTCTGTGGTTACCTCTACGATCAGACCAACCCCACCGGGTCCGTACCCTTCATAGAGCAACTCCTCTATGGTCACACCTCCGAGTTCACCGGCCCCCTTTTTAATCGCTCGGTCAATATTATCTGCGGGCATGTTTGCTTGCTTCGCCTTGAGAATCAGGGTGCGAAGCCGGGGATTAAACTCGGGATCTTTTCCACTATCTCGAGTCGCTAAGGATATCTCTTTGCTGATGACACTAAATATTTTCCCACGCTTGGCATCAACGGCTGCCTTGTGCCTTTTAGTTGTAGCCCATTTACTGTGCCCTGACATCTTTTAAGTCGAATAATAGAGAGAGGTGGATGTCAAGAATCCTTGTTTAAGCTTTTCTGTAATCGTTCGTAGGCCTCTTGAAGAGTATCCCGTTTTCGCTCTGCGCTTGAACGCTTCTGTGCGGTCATCTCCGCCAATCGCTTGGGCGAATAATTCTTCATCCTTTCCTTGAATCTTTCTTCCAGTCCCTTGGGGTTAATTTTTCCCCTGGCTTTTAAACCGAGTAGGTTCCGATCCTTGATTTCTTGATCTGGGAGTTCGTCTTCATTATCATTTTTGGAAGAGATTCGTTGAAATTTTCCATCCTGATCGTTTTCCTTATTTTCCTCGTACTCTAAATGGGGGGTAACATTCTTGGTTAGTAAAGTCTGCAAAATGGTCATCAGGTTTTGGACCGTCCAATAGAGCACCAGTGCGGAAGAGAAGAAATAGAGAAATACTAGAAACATGAAGGGCATAAAGCGCATCATCTTGGCATTAATCCTTTGGGCTTCGCTCATTTCGGGCCCAAGCTGCATGGGGTTAAGCCGCATCTGATACCACTGAGTGAGCACCATAAAAATGGGTAATATGTTCAAGGAAAATCCTTGCAGCATCGCCACGCTGTCCTGCTCAGAAAGATCTTTTGCCCAGAGAAACTCCTGTCCGTAGAGCTCTGCTGCAGATCGAAGCATCCAAAACATTCCCAGAAAAATAGGAATTTGGATAAGAATAGGCCAACAACCTGCGAAGGGATTGACCTTATGTTCCTTGTAGAACTTCATCATCTCCTGATTGAGTTTTTGAGGACTGCCTTTGTGTTTTTCCCGCAACTTGGACAAAGGGCCTTGCAGGGCCTGCATTTTCTTCTGTGAGCGGGTCGCTTGGGCAGTGAGCGGCCAAAGAATAAGTTTAACGATAATCGTAAGTAAGATGATGCCCAGCCCGTAGCTTCCAAAAAATGAGCTCAGTTTGTTAAGACTCCAGCTTAGAGGTTCAGATATCCACCAAAAGATTCCAAACTGCATAACCTTTTTCTGCTCATGAGCGAGCTTTGATAATTCCACATAATCCTTAGGCCCTGCATAGAGAACGAATGAGTATTCCTTGGGCTCATTGGGTTTGAGAATTCCGAGTGGAAAAGAAACGGCCCCGCTGATTCCTAGAATTTCATCTCCATTTTCATCCGTGCTAGTTTGCACGGATTCTCCCCAAACCCTTAAATCTGAAAGCTCAGTTTCGGGCCGAAGCAAATTGACAAAAAACTGGTTATTAACACAGGCCCACTTAGCTTTGGACAATCTTCTAGGCTCGATACTGCCAGAAGGCCCCATTTCATTGAGGTGAAAGAACTCTTCTCTCTCCCCATCAATTCGCCCACTGCAAGTCGCACAAGAACATCCTTCCGCAAGGGGAGCACCATCATTGTAATATCCGACACTCAGGTAGGTGGATGCCTGATCAAATGGGTTGTACATCCGGGGGATTTGAAAGCTGGAACCCAAGGACATTCTCACCCGCTCAATTGCCATGGGACTACTCCTAAGACTGGTAAAAATAGTTGAATGCCTGATCACATAGCCATCTTCCTTCGAACGTTCATAGATGCGGTCTATTTGTAAATCCCCTGAATCAACCGATCGGTAGACCACTCTTGTCGGGGAATTTTCAACTACTTTGAAAGCTCTGGGCTTGGGCAGGGCTTCCCGAATAAGCCTGCCTTGGTCGTCCTCAAAGGAAATTCCTAAAAGAGGCTCATCGGGATGATTGGCGGCAAATGCTTTGTTCAAGCGACTGGATTCATGCAACTTGATGGAACGAATGCTGCCTGTATGATTAGAAAAAGTGAGAGAGGAGAGGTTAGTGCTCAATCCATCGGTGAGAACTTCCTTACCCAAATCCGTAGCAGAGACAAAAGGTGAGCCCGATGAAATCTCAGTCCCAATAGCGGTAATCTTTTCTTCCGATCGGTGAATCGAAATATTTGCATCTGCTTGGTACTCTGCTGACAGAGTTTCATGAAGTTCTTCCTGAAAACTCCGTTCTGTCTGTTCAACTTGTTGGGCACCTTGTTGCCAAAGCATGTAAAAGGCGATGATCAGGAAGGTGACTCCGAGGAGATAATTTTTCATAAGCGAGTGGATGCTTTGTTCAAAGCGATAATAAATGATGTTTCTAAGTCGGAAAATTGGGCGTGAAGGAGAGAACTTCTAGCGATAATGACCAAATCGCAAGGGCCGGCCAAGCTGCGATGATGAACACGAAACAGTTCTCTCAGTAACCTCTTTGCTCGATTTCTTTTCACCGCATTACCCAGTCTTTTGGTCGCAATTACACCAAACCTGGAAAAGGGCCGTTTGGATTTCCGTAATTGTAGCCAAAAGTCTTCCTCCCGGATGCAGAAATTGCCGGCTTTTACATTCAAAAACTCTGTGCGTGTCTGCAGTTTTTGCTTGCGTGAAAGAACAAAGCTCACGCCGCTAACATTAAAACGCTAATTCCTCAACGAAAGCGCGGAAGCACTGAGGCGGTGAGCTTGGCACGGCCTTTGCGTCGACGATTCTGGAGCACCTTGCGACCGGCACTTGTTTGGTTGCGCTTGCGGAAGCCAAACTTTCGGGCCCGGCGTAGTTTAGATGGGTTGTAGGTAGGTTTCATGACAAGGGATAGAAAGTAAAGATTCGCGGGCCAATGTCAAACTCCGAGAGATGGACTTGGGCAGATGAATAAATTCGTCTTGCGAAAACCTGCAATTCATCCATTGTGGTGAGTTTGCGTCCCGTTCGTCTAGCCAGGTCAGGACACCGGGTTTTCATCCCGGCAACAGGGGTTCGAATCCCCTACGGGACGCCATTTTAATTGTTGGTTGTCTGTCTGTTTTTTTCCCTTAGGAATTACGGATGTCCAAAAAACTTCTCCCGATTCAGCTTCGTGGTGCTAAAGAAAACAACCTTAAAAATTTAGATCTAGACATCTATCCTGGTCAACTCGTTGTGATTACAGGTTTGAGCGGGACGGGAAAATCGACTCTGCTTTTTGATGTCTTGCACGCCGAAGGTCAAAGAAGATATGTGGAGACATTTAGCCCTTATGTCAGGCAGTTTATGGAGGCTTTACCTAGGCCCAACATACAATCTATGGCGAATGCACGTCCCTCCATTGCAGTAGAACAGAAAAATTCTGTCAAAAATTCGCGATCCACGGTTGGCACAATGACCGAGCTTTGTGATTATTTCAAAATCTGGTTTCCTCAAGTTGCTCAATTGCACGATCCTGATGATAAAAACTCTGTCTTAGTAGATGAGAATCCAAACAGTTTGACTAAGGCCCTACTGAAAGAGTTTCCCGGCCAAGTAGGTGTATTTGGCTTTTGGGTCGATCGGGGAAAGATGCCACCCAAGAAATTTTTACAGTTCCTAATTGCGGCCGGTCACGCAAGGATTCTGCATGCGGGTAAATTCAAGCAAATCAAAGAATTAATTGGTTCCCAATGGAAGGAAATCTCTGCTTTCGTAGTGATCGACCGAACTCCGATCATTGCTCGTAACAGGGGGCGGGTGGTCGAAGCAATCTCCATGGCCCTAGAAAAGGGAAAGGGCCTAGCCGAGACGAGAACAGAAAATGGAGACCTTCTCAAAGAGTTACATATCGGGTTTCGGTCCAGCAAGACCGGTCGCCGATTCAAAAAGCTGGGAACCGGGTCTTTTTCTTTTAACTCTCCAATCGGTGCCTGTTCCGAGTGCAAAGGTTTTGGAAGGGTGATTGAAATAAATCCATCCTTGGTAATTCCCGATTCGTCCCTCTCCTTAGCCAATGGTGCAGTCAAGCCATTCTCAGGCAAAGTCTATGGTCATTGCCTCGATGAATTGCTTCATTTCTGTAAATCTCAGGGAATCGATACCACTGCTCCCTGGAAAGAATTACCTCAAAAGGACAAGGACTTCATTTGGAATGGAGACCCCAATCACAAGGGTGGGGATGATCGTTGGTACGGCATCCGCTCTTTTTTTGAATGGCTAGAAAAGAAGACTTATAAAATGCATGTCAGGGTTTTTTTATCAAAATATCGAGGATACTTCAGATGCCCGGCATGCAATGGGAACCGATTTAAAAAAGAGCCTCAGCTGTGGAAATGGAAGAGGTATTCTCTTCCCGAAATTTACTCCATGCCGGTCAGTGAATTGCTGGATTTTGTCAAGGACTACCAATCCAATAGAAAAAATCATACATCCCTGGCCCTTGATGCGATCTCCACTCGGCTTCAATACCTCTGTGATGTTGGGCTTGGCTACTTAAGCCTCGATCGGTCCGCACGCACTTTAAGCGGTGGAGAAACCCAACGAATTAACCTAACTGCCTGCCTGGGTGCAGGACTGACAGATACATTATTTGCATTGGACGAGCCGACTGTGGGTTTGCACCATCAGGACATCGGCCGTCTCATAAAAATTCTTCGAGATCTTGCAGATGCGGGAAATTGTGTGTGTGTGGTTGAGCACGATGAATCGGTCATTCAATCCGCGGATCAAGTGATTGAAATTGGCCCCGAGCCAGGAAATTGTGGAGGTTCAATCACCTTCCAAGGTACCGTGCCTCAACTTTTAAGGTCAAAAGTTTCCCCGACAGGTAAATGGCTTTCCCAAAGTCAAAATAAAGCAACCCTAGACCGAAGCAGTAAATTAACTAAACCTTCTGGCTGGCTTCATATACGAAAAGCACAAATTCATAATTTAAATAAATTTAATGCCAAACTCCCACTGGGAAAATTCACCTGCATAGCCGGGTTGTCTGGATCTGGTAAATCCACTCTCTTGCACGACTTAATTTACAATGAGATAAGCCAGAGCTCCCTCAATGGATGGGTTTCTTGCTCGCAAGTCTTCTCCGAAGTTGTAATGATTGACCAAAATACACTGGCGCGTTCTCCTCGTTCGAATCCAGTCCTTTTTGCTGATGCCTGGAGTCCTATAAAGGAAGCTTTTGGCCGCACCGAAAAGGCAAAAAGTGCCGGTTTTTCTGCGACTGATTTTTCTTTTAATTCCGGACAGGGCAGGTGCGATGCATGCATGGGTCTCGGCTACCAAGTGGTTGAATTACAATTCCTCCCGGACTTGACGACGCCATGCCAAACCTGCTCTGGCAAAAGGTTTAAGGAGGAATTACTCGAGATCACCCTCGATGGGCTAAATGTCGCTGAGGTTTTGGAACTGCCCATATCGGACGCACGAGACCGATTTTCTCATCTCCCAAAAACTCACAAGAAACTCTCTTTGTTATTCGACCTGGGCCTCGGTTACCTCAAGCTCGGCCAGCCCCTATCGACCTTGTCGGGGGGGGAATCTCAGCGGTTAAAATTAGCCAAGTACATGAGCCCCCTCGATAAGAGTAAGGGGCCTGCGATGCTTCTTCTCGATGAGCCCACAACAGGCCTACATTTAGCCGATATAGACCGCTTAATTGCTTGTCTTAGAAAAGTGGTTTCTGGCGGGCATACCTTATTTGTTATCGAACATAACGCGACGGTACTGAGACAATCGGACTGGATACTGGAGCTTGGGCCGGGTGCAGGCAAGAATGGCGGCAAGGTAATTGCCGAAGGTATTCCCAGTAAGTTTTCCGATCTGCATACACCTACGAGTAAGGTCCTCAACGGTATTCCCGCTAGCAATCCTGGTACACCCAGCCTACTTAGCTCTCCCCCAAAATCCACATTCCGTGGAAAGAGAGATTTAGAAATCTTTGGTGCCAAGGAAAACAACCTGCAAAATATCGATTTAAAAATTCCAGCTAATGAATTTGTGGTGATTTCCGGTCCCTCTGGGTCTGGAAAATCCTCACTCGCCTTTGATGTGATCTTCGCAGAAGGGCAAAGGCGATTCCTCGAATCTATGTCCTCTTATGCGAAACAATTTGTTCAACAAATCGGCAAGCCCAAAGTGGACCATATAGCGGGCATTTCTCCCACCGTTGCCATCGAACAAAGGGTTACCCGAGGATCTAAAAAGTCCACCGTTGGGTCGATTACGGAAATCTCGCAATATTTGCGCCTGCTCTTCGCCCGCTTGGGGGTACAGCATAGCCCAATCTCAGGCAAAGCGTTGGTCTCTTCCACCCCTGATGAGATTTGCCGCAGCCTGATCAAGAAAATTTCCGGACAGAGGAATTTTCGGATTCTTGCTCCCCTAGTTACAAACCGCAAGGGGCATCATAAACCTTTGATCAATTGGGCAAGAGAGCAAGGCTTCACTGAAGTTTGCTGTGATGGAGAAATGATATCCACCGAAGCCTTTGAGGGACTCGACCGATATAAGGTACATGATATTGAAGTCGTCATCCACGCATCTGCCGCTAGACCCAAGAGAACTTCTCTCAATCAATACATTCGACTCGCACTAGAGGTCGGCAATGGTCGGTGCCTTGCCGTGCTGGAAAATAAGGAAAGGCTTTGGTTTTCCATTCATAAATTTGATCCTGCAACTGGAGACGCTTACCCCGATCTGGAACCTGCTACCCTTTCTTGGAATTCGCCTAGAGGATGGTGTGAATATTGTCGGGGTTATGGGAAAATCTACGACTGGATGAAAGACGAGCTCCCTGCATCCGGAGAGTGGTGGAAATTAAAAGATGGTGATCTTTGCCCCTCGTGTGACGGTGAAAGACTGGGCCCAATCGGCAGAAATGTATTTCTTTATGCCCAAAATTCTGCCATTTACTCCCTGCCTAAGTTGCTGAAAATTCCACCCGCAGATGTCAAATCCTTTCTAAGTAATTTAAAGGTTCATCCTAGCGAAAAACCCATCTTAGACGCAATTCTACCCGAGGTTTTTGAGCGTCTCAATTTCATGAGTAGGGTAGGGCTGGACTATCTCACCTTGGATCGGGAGACATCATCGCTTTCCGGAGGAGAATCTCAGCGCATTCGACTAGCAGGGCAGCTAGGCTCAAACCTATCAGGCATTTTGTATGTCTTAGACGAGCCTTCGATTGGCTTGCATCCGTCAGATAATCAAAAATTGATTGATTCATTACGAAAACTTCAAGCCAAAGGGAACTCGCTGCTGGTAGTGGAGCATGATCAGGAAACGATCAAACAAGCCGATTGTGTGATAGAAATAGGTCCCGAGGCAGGCGAAAAGGGAGGTCGTGTATTGCAACAAGGAAGCCCTCGTCAACATTCACATAGAAGGTTGAAGCATCCTAACAAGTTTTTACCGGCAGCACTTAAGCACCCTTTGCGCGAAAAGTGGCGAACCATTCCCCGCAAAAAAGCCAATGGAGATCTTTTTCTCGAACTCTCGAAAGTCAAAGTACGAAACCTTAAAAATTTAGATGTCTCCATACCCTTAAACAGATTTATCGTTTGTTGCGGGGTATCTGGAGCAGGAAAATCAACCCTCATCAAAGGAGCTCTTCTAAAAGGTGTCAAAAGGGCGATTAGCGAAAATTCCTCCGTTGTAGAAACAGAAAATTTTTCTCTTCGACAAGGAAATGTATTTTCAAAGGTAATTGAAGTAAGCCAAAGTCCTATCGGCAAGACCTCCCGGTCTACCCCCGCAACATACCTAGGTGTCTGGAAAAGGATTAGAGATTTAATGGTCACCCTACCTGAGGCTCAAGCAATGGGATTAAAAGCCAGTGATTTTTCCTTTAATGTGAAAGGGGGTAGATGCGAGAGTTGTCAGGGTGCGGGTCGCTTGAAAATTGAAATGAACTTTCTTCCCGACTCATATATCACCTGCGAAGATTGCAATGGCATGCGATATAAAGATGAAGTGCTAGAACTAATGTGGAGAAATAAAAATATTGCTGAAATCCTAGAGATGACATTTGAGCAAGCAGTTGAATTTTTCTCCTTCGAAGAAAAGCTCAAGGAGACTTTTCAGCTTATGACAGATACAGGTTTAGGCTATTTGAGATTAGGCCAAATTTCTCCCACTCTTTCAGGAGGGGAGGCTCAGAGGCTAAAACTGGCAACCGAGCTAGCCAAGGGAATTGAATTAAAGGGGCGACTATTGGGAAAATCCAAATGTAATTTATATATTTTGGAAGAGCCGACTATTGGGCTGCATTCCAAAGATTGTGAGAAGTTACTTCAATTACTACAACGCCTAGTCGACGAAGGACACACTGTTGTGGTCATTGAGCACGATGTCGATCTGATCGCAGAAGCGGACTACCTCATCGAACTGGGGCCTAAAGGCGGCAATATGGGGGGACGCCTCTTACACCAAGGTACAGTGAAGTCACTCCTTGCTAAAAAAACAAGTCCTACGGCACCTTACATCCAAGCAGTTCTTAGAAATTAAGTCTTATACTTTTCCTTAAGGCAAAATTCTTAAAAAGATTTTTTTACCCACCTTTACCACATGCGATGGACTGGTAAATTCCGAAAATGTGAATTCGGGTGAGCTTACTTTTTCACCATCGAGTTTCACCGCTCCCTGCTGAAAGAGCCTTCTGATTTGCCCCTTCGATTCGAACAAACTTGATGCCTCCAATAGATGTAATAATGTTACTGATTTATCCGCCATCGCTGAAATAGATATCTCTAGCATTTCTTTAGGGTCCTCTCCTTTGGTAAACACCTCAGAAAATGCATCCAGCTCATTATTCGCTTGCTCTTTTCCATAAAAAAGAGCGGTTAATTCTCTCGCTAACTGCTTTTTAGATTCCATTGGGTGGATGTTTTGAAGCATTTGTATCTCCTGTGCATCCTTTAGCAAAAGAAGCCTAAAATAATCCCACATTACCTCGTCTGAAATAGACATTGTCTTACCAAAGATATCTTTGGGGCTGTCGTTAAAGGCAATATAGTTGTCATAACTTTTGGACATCTTCTTTTTCCCGTCTAAGCCAACAAGTAAGGGTAGGGTTAAGACTGATTGGGCTCTCATTCCTTTTTCTTTCTGTAAATTTCTGCCTACCAGCATATTGAAAAGTTGATCGCTCCCGCCAAGTTCCACATCAGACTCAAGCACGATCGAATCGTAACCCTGGATCAAGGGGTACATGAACTCGACCATTGATATAGGCTGATTGGATTTAAATCGCTTCTCAAAATCATCTCTTTCAAGCATCCGGGCGACTGTCATGGACCTGGTCAGGGCAAGTGCATCCGCAAAGTTCATCTTTCCAAACCATTCACTATTTCTCCGAACGACGGTTTTCTTTTCGTCTAATATTCGAAAGGCTTGCTCCAGGTAAGTGGACGCATTTTCGTTCACTTCTTCCTCAGTCAATTCTGGCCTCAATTCAGAGCGACCACTCGGATCTCCTATCCGGGCCGTGTAGTCTCCAATTAAAAGTATCGCTTGATGCCCCTCATCTTGAAATTGGCGGAGTTTGTTGAACACCACTAAATGACCGAAGGTAAGATCTGGCCGCGTGGGGTCTACCCCGAACTTAATCTTTAACTCTTGTCCTTGCTTGATGGATTCAAGCAACTCTTCTTCGCCAATGACATGCTCCGCATTTTCTAAAAGATTGATTTTACTCATATTTGCATTCCGTTTTACTAACTTTGTTTTCTGACTACGAGCGAAGAATGAATTCATACAACTGAAGGAACTCATGATTCAGCTTGCAAGAAACGAAGAGAACATTACCAATTTTTGATTCACCCTTAAAACTCAATCAGGAGATAACTTCATGACCCTTGAAACAGGCAACAAAGCACCGGACTTCACTTTAAAAACCAAAAACGCTGATGGTTTAAAAGAGATTACTCTCAGCGATCATCATGGCGAAACGAGCGTAGTACTTCTTTTTTTCCCATTTGCATTCACTAGTGTGTGCATGGCCGAAGCCTGTTCGGTGAGAGATGACATATCAGAATATAACAATCTCAACGCCAAAGTTTACGGGATTAGCGTTGATAGCCCTTTTTCCCAAGAGGTGATGGCTCAAAAAGAGAACTTAAACTTCACTCTATTAAGCGACTTCAATAAAGAAGTGTCCAAGTCATACGGAGTTCTCTACGAGGATTTTATTGGGTTTCAGGGGGTAGCCAAACGATCCGCCTTCGTTATCTCAAAGGAAGGAAAAATTGCTTACTCTTGGTCTTCAGACGACCCCAAACAACTGCCCGACTTCTCTTCTATTAAATCTGCACTTTGAGCAGAATTGGGCAGGTCTAGGTTAAAATTTGGCCGGTAATGATACTTCAATATGTTGAAGGATTCATTCTTTTATATGTTTGGAGGTTTTCGTTCCTTGGTATCAACTCAATCATCAAATTATTTGCTGTATTCCAACCTCTTTACAAGGACACGGCTTCTTATCCATTGAATAGAACCCAGGGTATTGCCCTCTGTTAATTTTTTGGTCAGTGGACACGCATTTTAAAGTTCACATTACACCTGAGCGAGCCTTTGTAAAAGTACTCAATAAAGCATCTTATCTTAATTGTGACCCCTTGCGTAAATTTTTTGAAGAACAAGCTAAAATCGGACAAAAAAACTTTGTCCTCGATTTTCATTCCTGCTCCAGCGTAGATAGCACCTTCTTGGGAATCCTTGTTGGTGTAGCTCTTGAAATTCGACAAGGAGAAGACCAAGGAAGCCTGGTGCTGCTAAATCTTAGGGGCAGAAATCTTGAAACTGTTTGTAATTTAGGTATTCATCAAATCGCCCATGTCTGCCAGCAAGACACATCCTATGATCGTGAGTTAGAGGACATCAGAATGGGTTCTTCCGGAAATGCTGCTGATGCTGAAACTATTTATCATGCCCACAAAGCCTTGATGAACCTGAACGAGAAAAATATGAAAGTTTTTTCGGATGTAGTGAGCTACCTGGAGCAAAAAAAAGAGCCATAAGCCAACCTTATCTATAAGCTATGTGGACAATCCTTTGCTTCTCTGCCGGGCTCTTAATTGGTTTATCTGCCCTCGCTTTTTTAAGGCTAGGTTGGATTAAGAGACATAAACATCTAATTGAGCAAAAGAACCAACTCTCTCAGGAAAAAAAGATTGCAGTTGAATTCATGCACAACCTAGCTGAAGCAATTGGCGAAGGCATCGAAAGAAAAGTTCTCTACCAAAGAATCATCCATACTGCTATTATCACGACCGGTGCAATGAGTGCCTCAATCTATGAAAAACTTCCCAATGGAAGATTGAAAGGGGTCTCTGTGGAAGGATTGTTCCCCCCCCAAAGAGCGATTAAAACGAACCGCGATGAAGAAGGGGCTCCACGAGCTCGATTTATTGAAAAGATTTTAAGCTCTGAAGTTCTTGAGGCAGGTGAGGGTATTGTCGGCCAGGTCGCCCAAACAGGAAAACCTGTCTTTGTGCCCAATGCACTTGATGACCCAAGGATTATAAAGCACCAAGATGTTTCATTATCCGTTCGGTCCATGATCTTCGCACCCTTAGTTCACCACGATCAGACGATAGGCGTCTTAGCCGTAGCAAATCCAGCGAATGGGTTACCCTTTTCTGAAACTGATTTTTCGATGGTCAGCTCACTTGGTGAACAAGCTGCCCTAGCGATTAAAAATTCGGATGCTATGAACCTTCGTTTTGAGAAAACTAGAATGGATGCAGACCTTCGCCTCGCTCATGATGTACAGGAACTCTTCCTGACTCGGGAATTCCCAAAAATCAAAGGGCTCGAAATTGGGGCAAGATATGTCCCGTCAGCCCAAGTGGGCGGTGATTTTTATGATTTTTATAAACTTTCAAATCACAAATTTTTTCTGTGTGTGGCCGATGTTTCAGGTAAGGGCGTGCCCGCTTCTCTTTTGATGGCACTTTGCCAGACCCACCTAAAGCACTTGGTTCAAAAAAATCGCACTCCAGCGGAAGTTCTCAGTCTGCTCAACGAAGAACTTTATCCTCGCATCAGAAAAGATATGTTCATTACTCTTTTCCTCGCTGTTTTAGACACCAAGTCAGATAAGATTACCTATTCGCGAGCAGGTCATGAACCGGCTCTTCTTTTGAAAACAAGAAACGACTATGCAGAGCAGGGCGAGGTTCTTGAACTTAGAGGAAATGGGATGGCTTTGGGTATGGTTGAACCCAAGCTCTTTAACGACCTTGCTTCAAATGAAGAGGTCGATTTTTCTTCCGGAGATCTTCTTTGCTTATTCACCGATGGAGTAACCGAGGCGGCAAATTCTGAAAAGGAGGAGTTCGGATTAGAAAGACTTAAAGGTGAACTCGTAGAACACTGGCAGCTTGATCCAGAATCATTAAACCAGAAGATTATCCAAGATTTAAATAAATTTAGCCTACAAGCACCCGATAGGGACGATTTGACCCTGCTTACTATCAAGCGAGTGTAAGTATAGAAACACCAATATCGTCTAAGGTATTCTTTTTTCGTCGTAGTCGATCACATCGGCAAATGATCTCAGATCTTCACGATCTCCAACCCCAAGACCGCTCTTTATTTCCTGTAATTTCTCGAGTGCCATATCAGACATACCAATTTGAACGACTCTTCTGTTCCACTCGTAAGCCCTCAAGTCATCAGGAAGAAGCATTTCTAATTTTGTGTCTATTTCTTGTTGGTCGGCAGCGCTTTTAACAAGATCTATGATCTGCTGAGGCTCTACTCCCAGATGAAGGCAAAGAAATCCATCAAAGCCCTTTGTAAAATTTCTCTGATAACTCTTAGGAAGAGTTCCATCTAGGTGTTTCTTTATCTTGGCTAGAAAACGGGGCAGATGAAGCAAACCATTGGCATGAGCCTGGTAAGGGGAAGGAAGTCCAAGAAGGGTTTCCCCAGTGGGTCCGTGAATGATTTCGGCGTCCAAGTTTGTAAATCTGGTTAAAAAGGTATTAAGTAATTGTTTTTATTTTTAGAGATGTGCCAAACCAAAAAAAATAGAGTCATTTCTCGCGTGGGCTCTTATTTATTTCGATATAAAGGATTGTTTTGTGGAACTCTTCTGTTCGCATGTGCGATGACTGCTCTCTCCGTGCTAGCCCCATCCGTGATTCAGCAAGTTATTGACCAGGTATTGACCCGCGGTATTGGCAATGGGAAAGTA
>Ga0255776_10003643_pt1 | contig 16542 bp, 17 predicted proteins | sample 071ome_19_FD_179974 | JGI IMG/M metagenome (GOLD analysis project Ga0255776, IMG submission 179974) | Coastal salt marsh microbial communities from the Groves Creek Marsh, Skidaway Island, Georgia - 071413AT metaG (version 2) | ecosystem: Environmental > Aquatic > Marine > Intertidal zone >... | reverse complement strand
GTCGTTTTCCAAATAAATACCCTACAGCGGAAAAGGATGAAACTGTAGATGGAGAAGCCTCTTGCCAAGATCCCTCAAAGTTTTTTTGCGGCTCTTGGCTTCCAACATTCGGTACAGTAATAAGTCGCAAGTTTGGATGATTGCCAGAGAGTGTTTCAAGGTCTGCATCATCGGACCTATCAATGGACCATTTCATGTTGGACTGTCCGGAGCAGAGCCACACCTCGCCTACGAGAACATTTTCAAAGACAAGGGATTCCGAACGGTTTTTTGTTTGAGCGATCACCATATCCCGAGGATCAGAGGATGCCTCGAGGGGAAACAGCGTGATGCGCCAATTTCCGGATTTGTCCGCCTTGGCGTTGTAGTCCTTTCCGCCGAAGCTTAAGTTTACGGAGGAGTTGGGGTCGGCCCAACCCCAGACTGGGCAGGCATGGTCCCTTTGCAGGACCATATTGGACCCGAAAATGGCGGGCGTGGAAATTTTGGCACTAAGGAAAGAAACTATTCCCAAGGTAAGGACTGACAGAGTCGCTAGTTTTTTCATAGGTTGTAATCGATCACAAACACATCATCTAGGAGAGGCTTAAGAATGTCCACGAAGGCTTGATGATTGGGGTGGGGAAGGTAATTGGATCGTGCTTTTTCGTCTGTAAAAGTAACAATGAAACAATGAGTGAAATTCTTATTGAGACCTTCCGGGCTGTTGTTTGTACCCCATTCAATTGATACGATTCCGGGTATCGATTCCTGGAGAGCAGGAAACTTTTGCTCAATCTCACGAATCTGTTTAGAGGATGCCTCATCTTTGAACTTCAGGCAGACGATATGGCGAATTTCATTTTTAGCTGAGTTTGACTCTTCGGGTTGAACAGGTGAAATCATCCAAAGAAAAATGCAAAAGTTTGATCTAAGGGCGAGTTTAAGTTCGGTAATCGTTTAATTTAAATTTCTGAACTTCTTCCTTACCCAAAATTAAGTAGTAAAATATTTGCCTGAAGAATCCGTCCTCCTTGACTTCAGCCATGATATTAACATCATAGGTTATATGAGTAGTGAATTTGATTGGTTTATGGTGACCATGCCTATTTTTGCGATTGTGGTGTATTTAATCGTCATGATTGGGTCGATGGAAAAGCAGCCCAAGTTTCTTGAGTCTGATGGGGTTAAGAAACTTACCAGTCTCGTATTTGTGGGTCTGTTTGGTGGCGGTATTCTCATTTCCCTCTATTACATGATTCTTCGCTTTATTGACTTGTTAGCAAGTTATTGAAGCATTTCCCTTTATGCCATTATACGAATTCTCCTGCCTGAATTGTTCTAAGGATTCTGAGCAACTGGTTCGTTCGAGTGATTGGAAAGGGCAAGCAAAGTGCCCTGAATGTGGTTCGTATGAATTAGAGAAAAAGCTCTCTGTTTTTTCCGCTAGTTCTCCCGAATCTGATTTGGTAGAATTACCCCCTTGTTCGGGTATGCCCAGTAATTGTGGGCGATGTTCATTGGAAAACTAGGATCTATGGTATTTGTGCATTCCTTGTGCTAATGGAGGCCTGGCAAACACTTGAGCACACAATTATTCGATGTGGATTGGCCTTGGTTTTATTATCGGTCTGGACATGGCGCTTAAACCGTCCTACGCGATTTAGGGGTGGGCGAGCAAGGAATATGGCTCAGGAATTTGAGGTCTATGGACTATCAAAAGTAAAGATGTACATTGTTGGTTTCTTAAAAGTGACGATTTCAATATGTTTTTTGTGTGGTCACTGGCTCCCTATTGTGATTCGACCTGCGGCTGCAATTCTAGCATTTTTAATGGTAATGGCGGTCGTCTGCCATTTGAAAGTTGAAAGAGAGAAATTGCTTAAAGCTGCGCCTGCATATCTTGTACTTTTTTTTACCAGTTATTTGGTAATTATGTAACTTTCATCAGTTTGTTAAACTTACCAATAAGGTCGGTTTGACGGGACAGGGTTTTATTATTTCGGATAGCCATGGCATAAGCGGTTGGGTCACCAACAAAAATGACTTTCTTTTTCGCTCTTGTCAGCCCAGTGTAGACAAGGTTTCTTTGCAACATCATAAAGTGTTGTTTAAGGAGTGGAAAAATAACAAATGGATACTCACTTCCCTGGCTTTTATGAACTGAAATTGCGTAGGCTGGTTGAAGGTCAGTAACCTCCATCCGCTCGTAATTAACGAGTTTTCCATCAAATTCAATTTCAAGCACACCATTCAATGAGTCCACCTTTATTATAATTCCTAAATCTCCATTATATACATCTTTGTCATAATTGTTACGGGTCTGAATTACTTTATCTCCTTCTCGGAAGAGCATCGTGCCCATAATGTGGGTTGCTCCATTCGGATTGATTGCATCCCGAATCTGGTCATTCAGGTTGCCGATGCCTCCAGTACCTCGATGCAAGGGAGCAAGTACCTGTAGATCAGTTTTTGGGTTTATCCCGAATGTATGGGGTAAGATTCTTCTACAGAGCTCACAAACCGTCCGGACGCATTCCTCGGGGGATTCAGCTCGAATGAAGTGCACATCGCGATGGTGCGGTAGCGAAGAACTTGACTCAACCGGAGTAGGAGGGGCTGATTTCCCAGATAGAATCGAATGAGCCAATCCCACAATCCCGCTGTCATCTGATTGGCGAAATGTGACTTTTAGCCGCGTGACCGGTAAATACCCGCAATCAATTAAGTCTTTGAGCACATTGCCTGAACCAACGGAAGGTAATTGATCTGCATCACCAACGATTAATAAATGTGCATTTGATGGGAGGGCACGAATAAGAGCAGCGGCAAGTCGGGTATCCAGCATACTTGCTTCATCCATAACCAAATAATCACAAGTTAAGGGATTGTATTCGTTGACAGTGAAGCCACCCTGGGATGGATCAAATTTGAGTAAACGATGAACGGTCTGAGCAAAGTGGCCAGCACTTTCTGACATCCGCTTGGCTGCACGCCCAGTAGGAGCAGTCAAATATATCTTAGTTTTTTTGGCTTTGAGAATGGAAACCAATGCCCTAAGAATAGTAGTTTTTCCAGTGCCTGGACCACCCGTAAGAATTGAAACTTTGCTTTCAATTGCTTGCCTGACTCCATTGATTTGTTCTTCAGCAAATCCGAATCCAGCTTTTTCTTGAGCCCACTGAATAGCTTTCTCAGTGAGAATAGATGGCAGGCTTGATTTTCCATGAATAATGGTGTGCATGGAATGGACCAAGGTATTCTCGGCTCTTCCAGTGGAGGGCAATTGAAGCCATCCACTCGTTGATTCTGCAATTTCACTCTGGGAAAGTAAAATATCGAGCCTTTTCTCAACTTCATTTGAGTCAGCCTGGAGTAATTCGATTGCATGAAGACAAATTGCCCTCCGCTCAAAATGAGTATGGCCCTGATCTTCGCCCTCCTTCATCACATGTAAGATACCTGCATCGATGCGTGCGGAACCATTGCTAGCAAGACCAAGATTTAAAGCGATACGGTCGGCAGTTTTAAAGCCAATGCCCTTCACCTCCCGAATGATTCGATACGGTTCGGTTTCCAAAATAGTTTTCGCTTCATTGCCATACTTTCGAACAAGGCGAAGGCAAAGAGCATCTGTTACTCCGTAGGTTTGTAGAAACATCATCACTTCCCTGACAGATTTTTGTTCCTCCCACGCTTGTTTGATACTTTTTGCACGCATTCTTCCGATACCTGCAATTTCCCTGAGGCGGGCTGATTCATCAGAGATCACCCTCAGCGTATCTGCTCCAAAATGATCCACAATTTTTTTTGCGTAAGTTTTTCCAATTCCTTGAATTAAGCCACTCGCGAGGTATTTCCGGATGCCATAAGCCGACGCTGGTAGTTTACTCTCAAAGTTGTCGAAGGAAAATTGTTTCCCATGTTTTGGGTGTATTGTCCATGTTCCGGAAAGAAGGAGAGTCTCTCCACATTGCACCTTTGGAGCTTTACCAACTACGGCAATTTCATCTTTTCCTTCACTTCCTTTTAATTTTCCGATCAGGAATCCATTCTCCTCATTGTAAAAAGTAATTCGATCGAGCACACCCTCGAGGCTTTGATTTTGCTTTTTTGATAAATTGATCTTCCCCATTACCCAAGAAACTGAATAGCTTCAGATAGAGGGATACTAAAGCTTAATATTCTACCGCCAACCTAACGCCCACTTGATTGAACAATTGATTGTGGTAATCACCTGCCTCCCCAACCCCATCCAGGCGGTAGTAAAAGGTAAGAGAGTATTCATCTGACCATTTCCACCCGAACCCAAGCATGGCTCCATAATAGTAGGAAGATTCCAATGTGTCGGAAATATCTTCTCCATCAATGTGTAAATTTTTTCTGGAAATTGCATAACCTAGAGATGTATCGATTTCGAAGAAGTACTTCTCGGAAATTGTAAAAACGTAGCCAATTCCCAAAAAGGGAGAGACTAAAAAATTAGTACCACTAGTCCCAACTGATCCAAAGCCTAGTAGCTCAATTGAAGTGGTATTGAAAAACTTGGCGTCAATTCCAGTTTTCCAAAATAAATTATTATAAAACCTGTGGTATTCGGTGCCTAGGTTTATCCCGGTTTCGTAGTTTACCGTAAAACTGCCATTTTGATTAGTGAATTCATTTTCTTGGGGAAGAGTCGGTGCGAGGTAGAGGCCCAACAAGTTTTTGTTCACCAACAAGTCAGTGATTACAGGTGCACTTTCAATTTCATTACCAAGATTCTTACTTGATGGTTGATTTTCACGCTGACTGGGTGGAGAGGGAGGAGGGATGGGCTCAAAACTTTCAATTGATTCCAAATTGATTCCCCTACGTTTGTATTCTTCTTCAAGAGATTTCATCTTTTGCCGAAGTTCTGAAAAGTTTTTTCTTACTGATTGAAGGGCCAACGCTCTGTTCGATGGAATGGTTGCTTCATTGGTCTTTTTGGCAATGAGTGAAATATGCATAATGATTACCATCCCAAATATGTAAGAATAAGTACTCACTATTTACCCAAAATGATAGTTTTTACCGCAGCTTTTGCTTTTTCTTTCTCAGTGAGGTCGGAATTTTTGATCTCTTCCAGTTTGATTGCAGTTCTCTCTGCAGGGGTTAGCGAATTAACATCAACTGGTGGGATAGAGAAAAAATCATCCCATTTTTTCCACTCCATGCGGTAATAATCGTAGCAACGAGTTCCATTGTTTGGGGATAAATCAAGATATAACCAATTGGAAAGGTCACTACAAAAGAGATAAGGAAATGATTTTTGATAGGTCCATAACCAACCACTACGCTCTGACCAAATCCAGTGTGAGTTGTTAATTTCAGAGGGCTGAGAATAAATCCATCCTAACCAATAATGATAAACCCAATTTTTCCCTGAATCATAAAATACACCAAACCAGGGAGATGAAAACCAATTGAAACCCTCATCAGAGACTGGGAAATTTGTAGAGACACTTGCTGCACTCGACACATCAGTGAAATATTCATCAAGAGGACTAACATTATCCGCAAGGTAGGAAATGGATTGAGCAATTGAAAGAGCAGAGGAATAATCTGAATGTTTAATGTCCGCACCACTTGAATGGAAGTGTGCAAATGTCCACTTTCCATTGCTTTCCTCTTTTTTTACTAATTCCACGCCGACTTCAAAATCAATAGAATTGTCAACTGATGTCCAAAAGAATGCGATGACTGAATCTCCTTCATCGGTTTCAAAAACTTCAGAATAATATGAAGTGATGCTTTCAGATTCAGTTAAAGACTGAGTTTTTAATGCTGCCCATTGATTGAGGTTTTCAATGTCATCTTCACGGTAAATTGCCAATTTCATGAATTGGCGGTTTTCAGAAAAAAAAGTGTACTTAGCCAATGCGGAACTTGAACGATCAAAAAAAGCCTTAGAGATATCGATAAGCTGATCATCAGACCTGAAAAATAGTATGGGCCCATCTTGAAAGCTATTCTGATATCTTGATAAAGTTGTAGGGTTTTCCGGGACATTTTGAGTAAATGAAGGGGGCTTGGACTCTTCAGTATTTAAGTAAAGGGAACTGGCAAATTCATGAACCCATGCGAGTTCAGAACTTTCACTCATGTTCAACTCACCTGAAACGATAGCTTTTATCCAACCGTCTGAAAAATTTTCTCTCCACTCTGCAGAGGTGAGATCGACCACAATTTCGAATTCCATCAATTTTTCACCATTCGAGTCATTTTTCTCTCTCGCAATGCTGATTGATGGATAGCCAAAATGGGTGATTATTGATTGAGCCAATGTAATCTCGGAATCATCGGACTGATCCCATGCATTTCTTTTTATTTGCCCCCATTGCTGCAGGTCTTGGAATTCTTTTTCAGTTTTTATTTCAAGTTGGATTGAGTTGTCTTTCGTTTTGGCTGGAAAGACATCAAACTTTCCAAAGGTGGATTCTCCTTGTTGAGAAAAAGATTGTTCTACCTCAACCAATGACTCATTCGATATCTTGAATGTAAGTTCCGCCGAGGTAAACTCTCGATCCAAAATGGGTTCGGGCAAAGAATATACTCCAAGCTTTTCGGTAAAGGTAGAAGCCTCAAATGTCGGAGAGATTTTGTAATCAATTGACTGGGCAATTGCCATAACTGTATTCCTGCTTGTTTGGTCTTGGGTAGCTAGGCGTACTGTGCAGAGCAACATTGGATTTGACGATTCGGTTTCATCTAAAACAGCAGCTTGTTGCCATTCCTCAGTAGTTAAGTTAATCCCAATGATGATTTCCTCGATACTATTTTGTTCGCGTAACATCACGATTCCTGGGAAGCCAGCTTCATTTGTGAATTTTTGACCAAATTTCATTTCTCCAATTTCTGAAAAGAGCCAGCTGTTTTTTTGCCGATTTGCCCATTCTTCGAGACCGATAAAATCATACTCAATTCCTAAATCGAAGGAAATTGAATCTGAGGGGTTTGATAATTCTATCCTATGTTTTATCGGTGATGAGAAATTGTGGTTCAAAAATGATTGATCGATCACAAATTTTGCATTTGTAGGTACTCCGTATTGAAAGGGACCATCGTAGACTATTCGGTTTAGATCGGTGTTTGAAGCATTCGGTTCAAAAAACAGAGTTAATCCATCCAAAAAAACTGAAGTTGAGTTTTCGGAATCTTGGTCTTGATCAGAATTTACATGAATTGGATCTTCACTATTGGAATTTAGATTATTGTTATCAATATCGATGGATTGAATAATGGCTTTCGCCTCTTCGAATGAAATCCCAGTCATTACGGGCGGAAAAGTTGTGGAAGTGAAATCTATATCAATGGCAAACCAGTTCCCTTGTCCTCCGGAATACTGCGAGGAAGTAGCATCAATAAAAAAGTGATAATGTTGGGGGGAAGGGTCAGCATTTTGAGTATACCTCAAGACATGTACCTTATACCCGCCATTGGTTGTAAAGCTATCTTCGGAAAATGAGTTGTAAGCTCCTGTAAATTCTAAAGTATTACGTTTGTTTTGCATTAGTTCTTGAGCAGAACTTGCAGAGGTTGGAAACAACGGGTCAGTGGATTGAGCATAGTTAGCGTTAATCGAAACAAAATCGGCCATATTGTTTCTAGCATATGAGGCAGAAACGGTGTCTCCGATCAACATATTGGTGTTTTGAGTCCACCCAGAACCTAAATTTATGGAGAAGAATGAATTACCAAACATGCCATTTGTGTATGTCGCTTTGTCAAAGGCAGAAACAGGAATAATTAAGATTAAACTAAACAAAAATAGAAGACATTTTAATCTAATCATCTTCATTCCTTTAACTAAATTTCTCACTTATTAAAACCCAATTCCCATTTCAATCCTAAGCTGCTGGAAACTTTGATAAACTATGCTGTTAGTGGATGCACGATCGTTTAGGTCATAGTAGACGGATGATTGCCAAGATTTATTCCGTATGAATTCCTTACTCAAGAGGAAATAATAATAGAAAGTAAGAATCGTTTGATTGAATGCACTTAAGTTTGATGTACTCGGTTGTAGGCACTGACCAATGCAAGCAGACCACTTTTTTCAATACTTGCATGGATACCACAACCATAGGCAACTCTGCCAACCTTTGTCTGTAATTGTATAAAAGCAGCAGATTCAGTTGCCGATCCTCCACCTATGGAATGCTGGCGATAATCGGTTAGTTTAAAATCTTTGAGCCCTGACTCTTCAAGAGCATGCACAAAGGCATTGATAGGACCATTTCCCTGGCCGGATAACTGAATGGTTTTTTCGTCTAATTCAATGGTTGCAGAGCAGGAAATTTCATCAGCGGAAACCTTGTGTGTTTCGTACGACAGAAGCTTTAGTGGTCTTTTGTTTTCGAGGTATTCTTCTTTGAAAGTTTCATAGATTTCCTCGGCAGCGAGTTCGCGTGACTCAGAGTCAGCTTTATCATTCATGATTAATCCAACCTCTGGATGCATAGCCTTGGGCAGGTCCAAGCCAAATTCACGCGATAGCACATAGGCTACTCCTCCCTTTCCGCTCTGACTATTGATGCGGATGATGGCTTCATAGGAACGACCAATATCTCTTGGATCAATGGCGAGGTAGGGAACTTTCCATTGATCTTTATTAGAATCTATCGATTTGCTTCTGCGGTCCATTCCCTTCTTAATTGCATCCTGGTGGGAGCCGGAAAAGGCAGTAAATACAAGGTCTCCGCCATATGGGTGACGATCGTGAACGGTCATGCCAGTGGTCCGTTCATAAATTTCCCTAATTTCGTCAATTTTTTCAAAATTTAGATTGGGGAACAATCCTTGACTATACATGTTGAGTGCAACCGTAACAATATCAAGGTTCCCCGTTCTTTCTCCATTGCCAAAAAGGGTGCCTTCGACTCGGTCGGCTCCAGCGAGCAGACCCAGTTCAGTTGCGGCGGTACCAGTGCCCCTGTCATTGTGTGTATGTAGACTAATAATCGCTTTGCTGCGTTCTGAAATATTTCGACAGAACCATTCAATCTGGTCGGCATGAACATTTGGGGTGAAGAGCTCAACTGTGGCTGGCAGATTTAAAATAATAGGATTTTGCTCGGTGGGCTCCCACGCATCCATTACCGCTTCACAAACCTCAAGAGCATATTCTACTTCAGTATCAGAAAAACTTTCCGGGGAATATTCAAGTTGCACCTCGGTTTCGGGAAGTTCAGGGAGAAGTTTTTTTACTAAATTTACCCCTTCAATAGCAATCTGCTTGATCTCATCTTTCGTCATCCCGAAGGTGATTTCCCTTTGCATAGGAGAGGTCGAGTTGTAGACATGGATAATAGCTTTTTTTGCTCCCTGTAAACTGTCAAAGCTTCTCCTGATGAGATGTTCTCTCGCTTGTGTAAGAACCTGTAACGCCACTCCATCGGGTACAAGTTTTTCGTCAATTAATTTTCGGGCAAAATCAAACTCTGTCTGAGCGGCGGAAGGAAATCCGATTTCGATTTGTTTAAAACCAATTTTGCAGAGAAGATCAAACATCTCCAATTTTTCTTTTACCCCCATTGGGATAGGCAAAGATTGGTTCCCGTCCCGAAGATCCACACTACACCAATCTGGGACACGATCAATTGTACGATCTGGCCATGTCCGGTCCGGTAGTTCAATAACTCCCCAAGGTTTGTATTTAGTCGACGGGTTTTTTAGCATAATTAAACCATAGTACTACTTCTTTTAGTAAGATTTGAAAAGTGTTAATCATGAAACAGGATGGTGATTGTAAGTTTGCACTATTTTTTTAATGTGTAGTTTCGATATGGGCAAAGATTCCGAGAATTCTAATTCGCTTTCTGGCAAAGTAATTGTGCTTGGTGTTTCTGGTTCAATAGCGGCTTACAAAGCAGCCGAGCTGACTAGTGAACTGCGTAAGGCTGGTGCCGAAGTATTTGTGGCAATGACAGAATCTGCGACGCGTTTTATCACGCCGTTAACTCTGGGCACACTTTCGAGAAATCCGGTAGCAACCTCTCTTTGGAACGAAGAGTCGGGTTGGCAGCCTGGGCATATTGAATTAGCGGATCAGGCAGATCTTTTCTTAGTGGCTCCTGCAACAGCGAACCAGATTGGTAATTTTGCCAATGGGCAATGCCCGGATTTATTGAGCTCAATCTATTTAGCAACCAGGGCAACCGTACTTATTGCTCCGGCCATGAATGGAAAAATGTATCAGCATCCAGCAACCCAGAATAATCTCAATGTGCTAAAGGATAGTGGGGTTACATTTGTGAATCCTGTGGTTGGAGAGTTGGCTTGTGGATATGAGGGTACTGGAAAAATGGCTTCTGTGGAATCTATTATAAAAAGCGTATCGCAAGTAACCTCCATATGAATGGACCCAAAAAAAGCCCTCCGTTGAAGGAGGGCTTTTACGAGGTTGCAGGCCGACGCTTACGCGGCGTTGGGTAATTCCTGCAGGGAAGATTGTTTCCGTTTGACTTTTTTTAGACGAGATCGACGCCTTAGTCCACGGTCTAACTTTTCGATCAAGTCGTCGATTGATTTATAGATGTTGTCTGAAGCTGCTGAAATCGTAATGGTTGCACCCTTCAATTCCAAGTGCCCCTTGGCTACAAATTCATTTTCATGGGAAGATGACTTGGACGATCTTTCCAATTCAACTCGGGCACGAATAATTTTTTCTTCGTGTTTGAATATTTTCTCCATTTTTGAGTTAACCACTTCTTTGTGGCCATCATTAAGAGAGAGATGAAGTCCAGATAGAATCAGATTATTCTTCATATATGCGTTAATATTTTTTTGGTTATGATTTTGCGCAACTTGCACATCTGTAAAACTTACTGAACCACAGGAATTCAAATTTCTCCAATATTATTTTAATTTTTTTATCTAACTTAAATAATCTCATGCCTGAATTAAGTTCAAATATCGCTCCCTTAGTAGAATTTGATGATTTCAAAAAATGGATTCTTTATGAAGACTCAGACCTTCTTGTTCTTGATAAGCCCGGCTGGTTAGTTTGCCATCCTTCCAAAAATGGTCCTTGGTCAAGTTTGGTAGGTTCGGCAAAGGAGTACCTGAAGGTCGACTCAATTCACCTAGCCAGCCGGCTTGATCGTGAAACCAGTGGGGTTGTCCTACTCGCTAAGCATCGAAAAGCAGCGAGTCATTGGCAAAAAGGAATAGAGCAAAAAAGAGTAAGGCGTGGATATCTTGCAGTTTTGAATGGTAAAGTTGATATTTTAAACCATATCCAGGGGTTTATTGGTAAAGATCCCCAAAGCGAAGTATTTGTTAAGCAATGTGTGTCTGAAAAAACCAGGAAGTCTAAATTTGCTGAGACCAAGTTTTACCCTGTTTTCAGTAGTGATAGTTATACGCTATGCTTGATTTTGACGATGACGGGTCGGAAGCATCAAATAAGGGTACACTCCCAACATATGGGGCACCCAATCGTTGGAGATAAGCTATATGGTCCAGACGAATCCTTTTACCTAGAATTTTGTGAAAAAGGATGGAATCCCGAGTGGGATAAAGTTTTGAAGATGAGAAGGCAGGCATTACATGGAGGATGGTTGTGTGACCTCGACACCATGCGGGTTTTTACTTCTCCTATGCCAGATGATATGAGTTATTTTCTTGGTGAAAACCTTGGACTCGATATCGAAGAAATAAACGAACTTTATTTAAATGGCGGTAAACTTTTTAATTCAGCAATAACAGCGATTTGAGTTGTCCTGATTTCTCTAAAACACAATGTATTATCCTGAATGTCACAATCACTCTCATCTCCCTATGAAGCCTTAAAAGCGGGTTTCCGTCGTGCTTGCATTCGTCGATTGGTTGGTGATGAGAAGGCGGCGATTGCTGTCCTCCGTGATGAAATACCCGGCTTAGTTGTTGCATGGGCAAAGACTTCAGAGTTGGGTTCTTCAGGGAAAAAGGCGAAGTTGAAAGAACTCTTTGACGATGAATCAGGACGGGCGGATGAGTTGGCATCAGCATTTGATTTGTTTTCCTCCCGATTTGAAGTACGCGTTGCAGAATTAGTCAGAGATGAGATTTCTTCAATCTCATCTAAATTAGACCAATCAATTAAACAGGTTGAAAGCTCCCTCTATCAGTTAATTAACGCTCAAAACGATCACCAGCAAAAATTGCCTAAGAGTGCTGAGAGCCCTAGCCAAGATCAGGTGTTAGACTCTAAACATAACGCGAATAACAACGACCATCAAACAGATCTTATGGTAAATATTATCGAAGGCATTCCAGGTGAAGTTGATAAGCCCGAGGTGAAAGTTGAATCTTTAAAACATGGCACGAGTATGGTCGGGGATGGATTGAGGTTTGACGAAATTGAAGAAATGATTGATGAAATTTTGTCTTCAAATAGCTAATTTACAACCGCTCATAGATTTCATTATTTCAAATGACCGATTCAATCAAAGATGAAAAAAAGGAAGTAGCAGACACTTCCCAAGAATCTTCTGCGGAGAAAAAAAAGAAGCTTTTGCTCGGTGTCGATTTAGGCACACTTGAGTCTTGTATAATCAGTAAACTTACCAAGCCTGGTTCTGCCAGCCACGAAGGAATTCTCGTGCCCACTGTGGTTGGTTATCCGGATGAAGGCATCTTAGCGGGAATTCTTCCTGGTAATGCGGAAATGCTTCATGGTCAAAGTGCTCTTGATAATGAATTGCACCTTCGGCTGACTTATCCTTTGAGTGATGGGGTGATTGAGGATTTAAGTGGGGCTACCTCTTTTTTAAAGCATCTGCGGGAACTTGCAGATCCGGGCTGCAAACACGAAGCCTACTGCGTAATCGGGATACCTGCAGTTGCGGATGAAAAGGCCAAAGCAGATTTAAAGCAAGCAGCTCTTCTAGCTTTTGACGGAATCCTTCTTATCCCCGAACCATTCCTGGCCGCCTTGGGCATGAGGGATGAAGGTAAATTGCAGGATCCAGATTATAAAGACCCTGTCAGCAACTCTCTTTTTATAGACATTGGGGCTGGCACTACCGACTTTTGCATTGTTCAAGGCTATTTTCCCAAAGCTGAGGATTTACATAGCATTCCTTTTGCAGGTAACGAAGTAGATGTTATCTTGGACCAACTAATTAGGGAGTCATATTCTGATATTAACCTACCTATCTCGATGGTTCGTTCGTTCAAGGAAGAGTATTCTTATTGTGGGGAACCTGAGGCGGGGATCCGAGTCAAAGTACCGGTAGAAGGAAAACCTCGAAAGATTGAGATTGGAAAGCAAGTAGGGGAGGCATGTAATCGACTCATTGATGAAATAACTTTAACTTTGCAGAAAGTGATCGCCTCAGCATCACCCCAATCTGTTTTTTCGCTGCTTAAAAATGTTATTCTTACTGGAGGTGGTAGTCGTATTCGCAATATTGAGCAGGAACTGCAAAGTCGCTTAACTGAGGAAGGGTATGAAGAACCAGGAGTTAGGCTTTCTCAAAAAGATTTCTCTCCATTGGTTGCTATTGGTGCACTCAAGGTAGCAAAAGCTGCCCGTTCCGACCAATGGATCTGCGAATAAAGAACTTAAGTTATTCCATTTAAAGTTTGATCCAATCGTTCAGCACATTGATTAAGTTTTTCTTCGACTAGCTCAGCATTCTCTTGTCCGTCAAAGAGGATTTTCCATCCAGAAAGTGTTTTATGTGACCCAGCCTTTGGTATTGGATAGGTTGCCAGTCCAGTAAATCCAAGTTCACATATAAACCTATCAGAGACCTGAATTGCGGCAGCGAGCTTTGGGCTTTCTTTCGCCAATTCAGGTTGGTTATGCCAGTGTATGGCATCGACTATTTCATCGCCGATGTGATGATTCCAAAGATAGTATGCACCAATCTTAGCATGGTCCCAACCTACATTTTTACATTCAGATAAAGTAATGGAGTCAGCATTTTTAAATGTCTGTCCGTAAATCTCTTTGAAGTATTCTGGGAAAGTAATCGCCAAAATAAGAATTCCGAGATTGTGAAGTAAGCCTGCAACATAATCGGCCTGATCCTCATAACTCTCATCAAGTATAGATAGCAATTCTCTCGTCATGATTGCCGTACCTATACTATGCTTCCAAAAATCTTCCCATGGAAAGGAATGTGTGTCTTTTCCAAGTTCGAATATTTCCTCGATAACTGGTGTCGTTACCAGTAACTCACGGATGCGGTTGAGACCCAAAAATATAGATGCCTCTTCTACTCCACTAATTCTTTTATTATCCTTACTTCCAAAAAAGATCGAGTTAACTAGGTCTAGAACACGCGTAGTAAGCGAAGGGTCTAATCTTATAACTTCAGCAATCTGAGCTAGAAAACTATCATCCGAATCAATTAATGACCGTAGAGTATCATTGATACTTCTTAATGATGCAAGTTTCGGACATTGATTGATTCTCTCGATAAGAAGAAAGTCCGAAGGAGGACGCATTTGGGGAATGGAGTAGCGTTAAAAACTAAGGGAAAGAAATGAACAATTAGCTAATTAGCAGAACAGAATTCTCCCTGCTAGGAGATAAGTTCTCACATGCCTCAAGGGACGCGTCATGAAACTGGATAGCAAGTTGGCCGGTGGTTGAACCCTTAGCTAAAGTAATAAAGTCTCCTGAGGAGGAGGTAAGTCTCATGCTTCCATCTGCAAGTTTGTCCAAATGTATTGTATTATCAGTATTTTGTTTAAAAAAGTCCGACAAGGAAGAGTCATTTAATAATTGAATTTTCAAATCTTTGAGCTCAGACCGTGTTAATGCAGATTCAGCACCTTTGAGCTTATCAGCAAATGCTGATGGGTTGGATGGGTGGTTTTCTGTCTTGGAGAGCGAACTAATTCCGTTACGAAGAATAGAAGATCCAAGTTGAGTTAATTCAGCGACTGCAATGGGATTCATAATAAATAATTAAGCAAATTCTTTGCCAAATCCATTTAATTAAAGAAGCGTACTGATTTTTTTTGAATTAAGTGTTCGGCAATTTGAATGGCATTTAGAGCAGCCCCCTTCCATAGCTGATCTCCGACAACCCAAAAGGCTAGGCCATTGTGGAGGGCATGATCGACTCTTAATCTCCCTACCTGACAGTTTTCTTTTTCTGTGCAATTAATCGGCATGGGGTAGATTTTGTTCTTAGGATCATCTACAAAATCTAATCCCTCAAACGAATTGAGTGCTTGTTTGGCATCAGGTATATTTACTGACTGGCGAAACTCGGCGTTGATGCATATAGAGTGGGCACGATAAACAGGTACGCGAACACAGGTGCAGGAGACTTGAAGGTCACTTACTTCGAGGATTTTTCGGGACTCATTTCTCATTTTTAATTCCTCTTTTGTGTATCCATCGTCACGGAATTCGTCTATGTGAGGAATTAAATTGTAGGCAATAGGGTGTGCAAATACTGACTCAGAAGAATTACCTTCCAAAACTATACCGTTTTTTTCACTTATTTCACGATCTAAGCAGATTGGTCCGTATGCACCAGCACCTGAAACAGCTTGGTAAGTGGATGCGAAGAAGCGTTTAAGGCCAAATCTTTTATGCAGTGGATAGAGAGCCATGAGTGCGACTGCACTTGAACAGTTTGGGTTTGCAATTATTCCCTGGTGATTATCTAAAGAATCACCATTTATTTCTGGAACAACTAGAGGAACATTTTTTTCCATACGGAAAGCAGAGCTATTGTCGATGACGACGCAGCCTCTTTTAACAGCTTCAGGTGCAAATTTGACAGAATTATCGGAGCCTGCACTAAATATTGCGATTTCAAGGTCATCGAAGGCATCTGGAGTGGTTTCTACCACCTTGGACTTTCCACCTAGGATATTGATTTCACGACCTGCTGACCTGGCTGATGCAAGAAGACGTACTTCGGCGGCAGGGAAATTTCTCTTTTCGAGAAGATTGATTATTTCTTGGCCAACCGCACCGGTTGCGCCTACGATACCAATTCGATATTTTTTCAATTTAGATGAATTTAAGCGGTGAATATTTGAAGGTGGTACATCAACTAAACTTAAAGGAAACGGCAGATTTGCTTCTCGTTTCCATTAAAGATCAGAAGATGTATCATCAAAAAGAAGCAAAAACTGTCAAAACATATGTGATTTCGACGTCTCTCAATCCACCGAACTGCCTTGAAGGGTCGTTTGGGACGCCTTTGGGGTTACATGAAATTTGTGACATCATTGGAAGAGATCAGCCCCTTGGCATGGTTTTTGAGGCACGTTTAGCTTTGGGGCAATGTTTTTGGGAGTGCGATTCAAATGCACGCAAGAAGAACCTGATTACTTCACGAATCTTGCGTTTAAGAGGATTGGAAAAGGGGCTAAACTATGGAGGCAATACAGATTCTTTTGCGAGGTATATTTACATCCATGGAACCAATCACGAAGAGCGACTAGGTAAACCCTCAAGTTCAGGGTGTATCCAAGTATCAAATGAAGATGCAGTTTGCCTAGCAGATAAAATTCCTCGTGGCACACACCTTTTCATATCTGTGACCTGATTATTGTGGACAGGAAGTACTGATTAGAGTT
>Ga0255776_10003639_pt1 | contig 16550 bp, 10 predicted proteins | sample 071ome_19_FD_179974 | JGI IMG/M metagenome (GOLD analysis project Ga0255776, IMG submission 179974) | Coastal salt marsh microbial communities from the Groves Creek Marsh, Skidaway Island, Georgia - 071413AT metaG (version 2) | ecosystem: Environmental > Aquatic > Marine > Intertidal zone >... | reverse complement strand
GCCCGAGCTGGGAGGAGCGGACGGCACAGCGGTCGCCGAATCTGAGACGACACCGGTCTTACCGAGACCTGCCGGTGCAACCGAGAACGTGTAGGTGGTGCCCGCTGTGAGACCGGTGATCGTGCAGCTTGACGCGTAGTAGGGCGCCGTGCAGGAACCCGACGGCGAGGCCGTCACCGTGAAGGTGCCTACCGGAGGAGCAGTCGCCGACGGCGCAACGCTCGGGCTGACAACCGTCCACGACACCGTCACCTCATTGACTCCGGCGGTCGCGGTCACACCGGTGACGCTGCTCGCCGGAGCCGCGGTGAGGTCGTAGATGGTCGTCTCGACGTTGAGGAAGCGGTCGGGAGAATCCGTGCCGCGGTCGCTGACGATGCCCGTGCGACCATCGGCAATCAGGATCGCCGCGACATCGTGGGCACTTGCGTTCGGATACTGAGTGCGGACGAGTGCGGCCGCTCCAGCAACATGCGGGGCAGCCATCGAGGTGCCCGAGAGGGTGATCGTGTCCGCTGGACCCGTGATCGAGGCCGCCTCAATCGATGAGCCCGGCGCGAAGAGGTCGACGCAGGAGCCGATGTTCGAGAAGTACGACCGCGCGTCGTCGGACGCTGTCGCGCCAACCGTGATCGCGGTGGCCTCGCGAGCCGGGCTGTAGTAGCAGGCGTCATCATTCGAGTTGCCAGCCGCGACCACCACGACGATTCCGGCGTCAGCCAGGTTCTCAACCGCGGCATCGAGCGCCGTCGAAGCGCCACCACCGAGGCTCATGTTGACCACGCCCTGCTTGCCGGCAAGGTCGTAGTCGGCGACCCATTCGAGGCCTTCCACGACACCTGAAGTGGTGCCTGATCCCCAGCAGTCGAGCACGCGGACCGGCACGATCGTCGCCGAGGTCGCGATGCCGTAGTTGGCGCCAGCCGCCGTCGAGGCGACATGGGTGCCGTGGCCGTCGCAGTCGCTGGCGTCGTTGTCGCCATCGATGATGTCGCGGCCAGTCGCGAGCCGCGCACCGAAATCGTTGTGGGCGCTCACCCCGGTGTCGACCACGAAGATCACCGAACCGGATCCACGATCGGCATCGCCATGCGACACTGAGGTGTCGGCCCGCGTGGTGAGGACGCCGTCAAGGGAGGTCGATGCCTGATCGACACGGTCCTGCCCCCAGGAGTTGACCCAGCTGCGATCCGACGAGGTGCCCGAGGCGGTCACGGCCGCTGAAGGCGAGGACGGCGAGGAGGGGCCCGAACTGTTGGTCGCCGTCACCGTGAACGTGTACGAGTCGCCCGCCGTGAGCCCGGTCACCGTGCACAGCGTCGGCCCGGACGACCAGGTGCAGGCTCCGCCAGCGGGATCGGAGGTAACGGTGTATGAGGTGACGGCCGGAACCGCCTCGCTCGCGGCCCATCGCACTTGCACCGAGCCGTCAGCGACGGCGAGCCCTTCGACGTCGGTTGGCGCGGGGGGAGCGCCGACGGTCGCGAACACCCAGTTGAGGACAACCGAACCACCGGTGGAGCCGAACTGATTGACGCGGAAGTGGTATTCGGTGCCCGAGGTGACATCGAGGGTGACCGTGCTCTGGAAGTACGTGCCGGTCTGGCGGGAGTCATCGTTGTAGACGAGCCGGGTGAGCGACGGGAGCGACGCTCCCGAATACACCGCGAGCACGGTGTCGAAACTCGAACCGAAGGTGTCGACGGTGAGGCGCCCCGAGTCGGGAGCGGTCCACGAGAACCAGATGGTCGCGCGACCCGAGCCCGTGTCGATCGGCGGTTCACCGCTCTCCATGGTTGCGCCGACATTGGTGTCGTTAGCGGTGCCGCTGGTGCCCGTGAGTTCCATGGAGGCGACGAAGAAGTCGTTGTTGCTGCCGGCCGACACGGTTACCGAGTTGCTGGCTGCGGAGGCGGCGGACACCCCGGCCGAGTTGGCCGCCGTCACCGTGAACGTGAACGTTCCAGGGGCAAGAGACGAGATGTCGCACTCAAGTGGGCCCGATGTCCACACGCAGGTGAATGAGTCGTCCTCGACCGCGGAGGCCATGTAGCGGGTGATCGTTGCGCCGCCATCATCAGCTGGCGCGGTCCACGCGATGGTGGCCGTCGTGTCGGACAGGGTCGCGGTGACCGAGGTGGGCGCATCTGGCGCGGTCGCTCCGCTGTCGCCACCGTCGTTGGGGTTGACGAAGAGGAGAGCGTCGGGTGAGTCTGGCCCGCGGTCGGTAAGGACACCCGCGGTGAACGACGAGAGCAGCGCGCTCTCCACCTCGGCGTAGGTGGCCGACGTGTCGGCGCCCCAAATGGCGGCGGCGGCTCCTGCGACATGCGGGGACGCCATCGAGGTGCCGCTGATCGTGTTGGTGCCACCGGTGTACCAGGCCGAGGTGATCGACGAACCCGGAGCGAAGATGTCGAGGCACGACCCGAAGTTGGAGAACGACGAGCGCGTATCGCTGCTGGTTGTTGAACCGACCGTGATCACCCGCGGTTCACGAGCGGGGCTGTAGTAGCAGGCGTTCGCGTTCGAGTTGCCGGCGGCGACGGCGGTGATGATCCCTGCCTCCACGAGGCTCCGGACCGCGGCGTCCATCGACGATGACGGCCCGCCACCGAGCGAGAGGTTGGCGACGGCCGGGTCGCCGGAGGTGTGCTCGGTGAGCACCCAGTTGATACCGGCGACAATGGTCGAGGTCGAGGTGCTGCCGCTGCAGCCGAACACCTTGACCGGCACGATCGTGGTCGCATCGGCGACGCCGTAGGTGGTGCCGCCGACCGTTCCCGCCACATGCGTGCCGTGGCCGTGGCAGTCGGTTGCGTCGGCGTCGTTGTCGTAAACGTCGATACCGGAAGCGAGTCGGGCGCCGAACTCGGAGTGAGCGGCGACACCGGTGTCGATGATGTAGGCGGTCACACCCGCGCCGTTGCTGCGGTCGGTGTAGGAACCATCGAGGGGGAGCGCGACCTGATCGATGCGATCGATACCCCACGTCGACCCGGTTTGGGTCGCTGTCGGTCGAACGGATTCGGCGACCGTGTCGAGGGTGATGATCCGGTCGGGCTCGATGTCGGCCACCCCGGGCCGGGCCTTCAACTCGGAGACCTGAGCCTCAGTGAGATCGACCACCCAGCCATCGAAGACCTGATCGAAGGTGTCGACCACGCGGCCGGCGAGATCGACGGCCACGGCCACGCGCTGGGCCGGAGTAGCTGAGTCGCTCAGGCGAACGATGTAGCGCCCAGGCACCACGTCACCGCCGACCGCGACGGCGCGCTCGACACGGGAACCGTCGAGCAGCCCGACGCCACGGTTGACATCGACGGCGGCGATCCACGGGTGATCAGCGAGGTCGGATGCCTGATCCCCGGTGATGAGCACATACGCCGAACCGATCGAGTCGTGGCGTGCCTCAACGAGGCCGCCGGCGTTGACGATCGCCGCGAGGGTGAGCTCGAGGTGCTCAGGGTCGGCATCGGCGACGACGAGGACGTATCGCGAGACGCCTGAGTTGACGGTTGAGGCGAGCGAGGGAAGGGATGGGGGGCTGATCTCTGTTGGGGTCTCGACGTCGCCCTCGGGTGAACCATCAACGGAGATGACGTTGCCGTCGGCATCGAGCACTCGGAAGTCGAAGTCATCGCTGGCCGTCACGGTGGGCGAAGCGGCGAACGGCAGGGCAACTGAGATCGCGGCGACCATCGAGACGGCCACGCCACGTCGGCGGTGAGCGGACCTCATCGGGGTACGGCCGCTCCGCGGGCGGGCACGGGAGAATGTGCTGCTGTCAAGATGCTCGAACCCTGTCATGTCGGTTGGCCTCCGTGCCGAGGAATTTCGCTGAACCCGCCGGTCATCGTCTGCGCGCTGAAATTGTTACAGCGAACTGGTGCACTTGCCATCCGGCGCTCGACAAGGGGATCCGTCATATCGGTGGTGGATCGGTCGATGACGGGAGGAACGCCCCGGCCGTGCTCTGATGTGACGCTGTGGGGGAGCACCGATCAGGTGAGCCGGCGATAATTGGAGAGGTCCGGCGATGGGGAACCGTCGCCGCCGCCTTCGTCTCGACGTTCACCGTGTTTGGCGTCGCCTACTCCTTCGGCGCGTTCTTCGACTCGATGGCCGAGGAGTTCGACACCGGACGTGGCCTGACCGCTCTCATGTTCTCGGTCACCACCGCCCTCTACTTCGGAGGTGGAGTCATCTCCGGACGGTTCGCCGACCGTTACGGGCCTCGGCCGGTGATGATCGTCGGCACGGTCAGCCTCGGCCTCGGGCTGCTCGCCACCTCGGCCGTCGGATCGATCTGGCTCGGCTATGTCACTTACGGCCTCGGAGTCGGCACGGCGGTCGCCTGCGGCTATGTGCCGATGGTGGCGATGGTCGGCGGCTGGTTCGAGGAGCGTCGCACCACCGCTCTCGGTATCGCCGTCGCCGGCATCGGCGCAGGCACGCTCGTCTGCGCCCCGCTCGCCGCCCAACTCATCGAAGCCCACGGATGGCGGAGGGCATACGTCATCTTCGCGATCGGCGGAGTGCTCGCGATGGCTCTCGCCACCCTCGGCACCGTCAGAGCCCCGTCGAAGGGGCCAGGAGGACGCGTCGACCTCCGCGCCGTCACCCGTCAACGGCCCTTCGTCGTGCTCTACCTCGGGTCGCTCGCGCTCTCACTCGCCCTCTTCGTGCCGTTCGTCTTCATCAAGTCGTACGCCACCGAACGGGGAGTCGAGGCCGGCCGCGCCGCACTTCTCGTCGGCCTCATCGGGGCGGCGTCGATCGTCGGGCGTCTCGGTCTCGGAGCGCTCGGCGCCCGCCTCGGCCCGACGCGACTCCTGCAGGGCAGCTTCGCGACGATGGCCGTCAGCTATCTGATCTGGATGGCATCGGATGGGCGCTACGGGCTGCTCGTCGCCTACACGATCGTGATGGGCGTCGGCTACGGCGGATTCATCGCGCTCTCACCGGCCGTCGTTGCCCAACTCTTCGGTACCGACGGGATGGCCACCATCCTCGGCGCGACCTACACGGCGGCCGGCATCGGCGGGCTCATCGGCCCTCCCGTGGCTGGGGCGATCATCGACCGATCGGGTTTCGGGGCCGGAATCGGCTTCGCCATGGCGATGACCGTCATCGCGACGGCCACGCTCACCGCCCTGCCGCGCCGACGCTGACGGAGAACCGCGCCGTCAGAGTCGACCGGCGGCTCGAGCGGCGTCGACCGCGGCGTCCAACTGCCCTTCGACGATGTCGAGCCCGGCCGACCAAAAGCCCGGATCGGTGAGATCGCAGCCAACGATCGAGGTGAGCGACTCCGGAGACATCGAACCCCCAGCGCGCAACATGTCCAGATAGGCGGGCACAAACGAGTCGCCGGCCTCGCGGTAGCGGGCGTACACCGACAGAGCGAGCAACTGGCCGTACGCGTAGGCGTAGACGTAGCCCGGGGTAGCGATGAAATGCGGCACATAGCTCCACCAGGTGCGGTACCCATCGGTGACCTCGACCGCGTCGCCGAGCATCGCCTCCTGGCTCGCAGCCCAGTACTCGCCGAAGAGATCCACCGAGAGCTCGCCCACCTCGCGACGGTGCGTGTGACAAGAGTGCTCGAACCGGTTCATGGCGACCTGACGGAACACCGTGGCGATCGAGTCCTCCAGCGTGGCCGCGAGCAACGAGAACCGATCCTCCGGATCGTCGAGGGCATCGAGCAATCGGTTGTTGGTGACCGTCTCGCCGAACACCGACGCCGTCTCAGCCAGCGTCAGCGGGGTCGACTGATGGAAGATGCCTTGCTCACGCGCGAGATAACCGTGGACACCGTGACCGAGCTCATGGGCGAGGGTCGACACGTCGCGCGCCGTGCTCGTCCAGTTGAGCAACACATAGGGGTGGTGCTCGGGCACCCCATAGGCGCAGAACGCCCCGCCGCGCTTGCCCGGGCGAACCGGGGCATCGATCCAACGCTCATCGATGAACCGGCCGACGATGCCGGCCAACTCATCGGAGAACGAGGCGTAGGCGTCGCGGACGATGCGCGTCCCCGCGGCCCACCCGATCTCGGCTGACCCACCAGCGGTCACCGAGGCCATCCGGTCGAAATCACGGAGCCGATCAACCCCGAGGATCTCCGCCTTCAACGCGTACCAACGCTGCGGGATGTCGTAGCGAGACACCACGGCGTCGATGAGGGCCTGCACACTCTCGTCGCTCGCCTCGTTCGACATGTTGCGGCTCGTGATCCACGACGGATAGCCGCGCAAACGATCATCGATCGATTTGTCGAGCAGCAGCGTGTTGTAGATGAAGGCCCGAGTGCGCAGACCCGGAGCGAGCCCGGCGGTGACTGCGGCGGCCGCCGACTCGCGAACCTCCGGCTCGGGACGATGCAGATGGGCGAGCGCCGACATCAGCCCCACCCGACCGCCGAGATCGTCGGGCAGTCCGACCTCAATGGCCGAGGTCTGCTCCTCGAAGAGGCGCACCCAAGCCGACGAGCCAGCTAGCGACGTCTCCGAAAGCACTGTCTCCTCGGGCTCGGTCAACTGGTGCGGCCGATATCGACGGAGGTTCTCGAGATGATGTCGGCAGAACGCGAGCCGCTCGTCGGCGAGCACCGCCGCCGCGTGGGCGTCATCGGTATCGGCCCACTCGAGATCGATGAAGATCAACGAAGTGCTGATCGCGGTGCTGCGCTCATTCACCGCCTGCATCGCCGCCGCCACCTCGGCGTCACCGGTGTTCTCGGCGAACCGCAGCGAGGTGTAGTGCCCGGCGCGGCTCACCAGCGAGGACAACTCCGCGAGGGAGGTCATCACCTTGAGGAGGCCGTCGGCGTCCAGGCTCGCGATTGACCCCCGATGCGCGCGCAGCGTCTCGGCGATGCGCTCCGCCTGGTCGAGGAGGACCATCGGGCCGTCGGCGCCGTCGAGCAGCGGGTCGAGGTCCCAGGCGATATCGGAGGCGAGGAGATCGGTGTCGGTGGCGGCCATCACGACAGGATGCCAGCCAAGTGCCCGAGCCGTCTCGGCGGGCCAGCCTCTCGTTAGGGTCGACCCGTGACCCCCCTCACCGCGACTGGGACCGGAGTCGGCCGCGAAGTCCGCCGGCCGGCCCCGGGTCGCAACGAGACCTTGGCGATGCTCTCGGCGGTCATGGCCCTCATGGCCATGGCGATCGACTTGATGCTTTCGGCCTTCGACGAGATGCGGGTCACCTTTGGACTCGACCCCACCTCTAACGAGGTCGCCGGGGTCGTGACCGTGTTCTTCATGGGGCTCGCCGTGGCGCAGCTGTTCTTCGGGCCGATCACCGACCGATTCGGGCGTAAATCGGTGCTCTACGCGAGCGTCGCCGTGTACATCCTCGGCGCGGTCGGCTCGGCGCTCGCACCGACCCTTCCGCTGCTGCTGGTCGCCCGGTTCGTGTGGGGGATCGGAGCCGCCGGAGCCCGGGTGGTCGCCACGGCCGTCGCCCGCGACCTCTTCGAAGGGGTCGAGATGGCCCGAGCCATGTCGCAGATCATGGCGGTGTTCGTGCTGGTGCCGGTGATCGCGCCAACGGTCGGAGCCGGCATCGTCGCGGTCCTTCCCTGGCGCGCGGTGTTCTGGGCCTGTGCCATTTGGGCGATCGCCATGGCAGCGTGGACGCGACGACTCCCCGAGAGCCTTCCACCCGAACGGCGACGCCGACTTGACCGATCCGACATCGCCTCCGCCTACGCCGAGTTCGCCCGCACCCGTTCCACGCTGTGGTTCTCGATCGCCTCAGTGTTCCTCCAGAGCGTGTTCACCATGTATCTCGCCTCGGCCGAGTTGATCGTCAGCGAGATCTTCGGACGGAGAAGCGCGTTCCCGATGGTGTTCGGGGTGATCGCCATTGGTTTCGGCGTCGCCGCGCTTGTGAACGGACGCTTCGTCGTCCGGTTCGGCGTGCGCCCAGTGATGAACACCATGCTCGTCAGCCTTATCGCCGGTTCGGTGCTTTTGGTGGCGGTCACACTGGCCTCCGGCGGGACGCCCACGTTCTGGGTATTCATGCCGCTGCTCGGCCTGCTCTTGGCTCAATTCATGTTCCTCATGCCGAACATGAACGCCGAAGCCCTCGAACCAGTGCCCCACATCGCCGGCACGGCCTCATCGCTGTCCGGCGGCCTGCGCATGGCCGGCGGAGCGATCCTCGGTGGGGTCGTCGCGAGTCGAATCGATCAATCGTTGACCCCGTTCGCCGTCGCCTTCCTCGTGTTCGTCGCTCTCGCCGCCGCCTCCACCGCCGTCGCGACCCGCTCAACTCGACCAACTGGCTGACACCTCGTTCACCGGCCGTTCATTCCCCGGTGTTCCGCACACCGGAATGACGGCTAACCTTCCCCGGACGTTCACCGCAGGGGAGGGCGGTGCAGCGGTTTCAACCGATCTCCCGGTTCCACCCAAGGAGGAACAACGTGATCAAGACCCGTAGAAGCGGTCGTTTGATCGCCGCCGCCGCCGCGATGTCGCTTGTCATCGCAGCCTGTGGAGGCGACGACGACACCGCATCCGACGAGCCCGCAGCGGCCGAAGCCCCGGCCGACGAGCCGGCTGACGCCCCTGCTGAGGAGCCGGCCGACGAGCCCGCCGCCGAGCCAGCCGATGAGCCGAGCCCGGCTGAGGCCGCTGGCAGCGGCGTCGAAGGTGGCACCCTGATCTGGGCCCACGAGCAGGAGCCGCCGGATCTCCACCTCGACGACCCCGAGAACAACCTGTCGATCACCTCGTGGATCCGCTCCGCGCTCATCGAGGGCTTCTACGGCATCTCCGGTGGCAACGACTACTACCCCGAGCTCCTCGACGGTGAGGCCGTGCCCACTACCAACGACGACGGCTCGGTGACCATCGCCTACACGCTGCGCTCCGGCGCGATGTGGAGCGACGGCACGCCGCTGACCGCCGCCGACGCGAAGTTCACCTTCGACGCCGTTATGGCCAAGGACGACGCTGGTGAGTACATCTACCTCACCGGTGACCGCTCCAGCCTCGAGCAGATCACCGCGGTTGAGGTTGTCTCCGACACCGAGATCACCATGACCTGGGCCGGCTTCTACGCCGGTTGGAAGGGCGTCATGAGCGAGATCTACCCGGCGCACATCTTCTCGGATGATCCCGCCACCGCGGCCGCCGAGTTGAACGAGGCGCTGCGCGAGTGGAGCCATAACGGCGCCACGCTGCCGTCCTCGGGCCCGATGTTGTATGACTCGTGGGAGCGCGGTGTGCAGTTCAACATGGTGCGCAACGACATGTACCACGGCTCGAACAGCCCCGACTCGGTCAACAAGGGTGTCGCTTACGTCGACGGCGTCCAGATCAACTTCGTGACCGACACCGACGCGCAGATCAACGCTCTGCTCGCCGGCGAGGCCCAGATCGTGATGACCCAGCCGCAGCTCGCCTTCGAGCAGCTCTCCTCGAGCGATGACTTCACCGTGAAGTCCTCGGCCGGCCCGGTCTTCGAGCACTGGGGTCTCAACCTCAACGCGAAGCACGTGAACCGCCCCGAGGTCCGCGAGGCCCTCGCCTTCGCCATGGACAAGTCCGAGGTGATGGCCGGCCTGTACACCCCGCTGTTCGGCGAGTCGCTGCCCGCTGAGGGTCTCGGCAACGTGTTCTGGCTCTCCAACCAGGGTCCGTACGAGAACCACGCCGGCGACGCCGGCTACGGCGCCGGAGACATCGACTCCGCCAAGGCCGCCCTCGAGTCGGCCGGCTACGTCATGGGCTCCGACGGCATCTACGAGCACCCGGAAGACGGGCGTCTGACGCTTCGCGTCGGCACGACCGGCGGCAACCGTCTGCGTGAGATCCAGCAGGAGCTCCTCCAGGCCAAGTTCGCCGAGGCCGGCATCGAGATCGTCATCGACAACGTCGAGGGCGCCGCCTACTTCGGCATTCCGTTCAGCGAGGACCACCTGGCCTGCGCTATGAGCGGCGGCACCGAGGGCAACTGCGACACCTGGGAGATCACCCAGTTCGCGTGGGTCGGCGGTCCGTGGCCCGGCTCGATGGGCGCCATCCTCCGCAGCGGCGGTGGCAACAACACGTACGGGTTCATGAACGACGAGTTCGACGCCCTCATCGACACCTGCGACGGCACCGTCGACGACGATGAGCGCGCTGCTTGCTACAACACCATGGACAAGTACGCGACCACCCTCGAGATGGACCCGGAGAACGGCCTCTTCATGATGCCGATCACCCAGAAGCCGTCGTTCTACGGCTACACCTCCGACCTCGTGTCGGCCGGTGTCGCTCCGGACGCGCAGGGTGCTGGTCCGCTGACCAACGTGGTCGACTTCCAGTTCGCCGGCTGAGCCGACGGACGACAAGTCACAGCACTGACCGTCGTGTCCACCTGACACGGCGATGATGGAGCGGGCCCCGGTGGGAAACCACCGGGGCCCGTCTCATATCCGAATCCAGACAGCGGAGCACCTCTCCGCCGAGCACTAAGGTTCCGCCGTTGTTCGCCTACGTCTTGCGCCGAGTCCTCGCGACCATCCCGTTGCTGATGCTGACGCTCTACCTCGTGCACGTCGGCGTCTCAGCGACCACGAACCCGCTCGCTGACTTCTACCTCTGCCTGCCGAAGTGCCAGCAGGGCTACGACCGCATCCTTGAGGTGTACAACCTCGACGTCTCGATCTGGTTGCGACCGTTCCTCTGGTTCCAAGATGCCGCGACCGGCGACCTCGGTTTCTCCTCCTCGATCGGCATCCCGGTGAGCGAGGTGCTTCGCGTACGCGGCTGGAACACGGCCATGATCGCCGTGCCGTCGTTCATCTTCGGCTCGATCATCGCCCTCCTGCTCAGCGTCTACTCGGCCCGCCGGCAGTACTCCTTCGGCGACTACTTCTTCACCGGGCTCAGCTTCATTGGCTTCGCCTTCCCCTCCTTCGTGATGGCGCTGCTCCTCCAGAACATCTTCGGCGTGCAGTTTGAGAACTGGTTCGGGGTCAAGCCGTTCAACACCGGTCGCAAGACGGGCGAGAACGTGCTCGAACTGCTCCGCGACATCACGCTGCCCGCCACCTCGCTCGCCATCCTCGGCATCGCCGCCGACAGCCGCTTCGGCCGTGCCGCCATGCTCGAGACCCTCAACCAGGACTACATCCGCACCGCCCGCGCCAAAGGCCTCAACGAGCGCCGCGTCGTGTGGCGCCATGCCCTCCGCAACGCGCTCATCCCGATCGTGACCCTCTGGGCGCTCAGCCTGTCGGCGTTACTCGGTGGAGCGGTCGTGACCGAATCGATCTTCTCCTGGCCCGGGCTCGGGCCTGCCTTCCTGAAGGCGCTCGGGGAACCCGACCTCGCTCTCGTGCTCGGATTCGTGATCTTCACCGGTGTCATCACCGTCGTGTTCAACCTCATCGCCGACCTTCTCTACGGCATCCTCGACCCGCGGATCAGGTTCGACTGACATGACCACGCTCGATCAGTCCTCCGCGAACGCCCTCGAAGGTCTCGCCGACAAGCCGAAGTCGTTCGGTCGGCTCGCCTGGGAGCGGTTCATCCACCACCGACTCGCCATCCTCGGCCTCGTTGGTCTCATCCTGATCGCCCTCGGATTCATTGTCGGCCCGATGATCAACTCCTATCCCTTCGATAAGCCCGATGTGCTCAGCCGACTGCAAGGCCCGTCGCGTGAGCACTGGTTCGGCACCGATGAGATCGGCCGCGACCTCTTCGTGCGCACTGCCCGTGGTGGCCGCTACTCACTCGCCATCGGTCTGCTGTCGGCGATCACCGCGACGGCGATCGGCACCCTCATCGGATCGGTCGCCGGCTACTTCGGTCGGGCCGTCGACGCGCTGATCGCCCAGCTGATCAACCTTTTCCTCGTCGTGCCGGCCCTCATCGTGCTCTCGGTGTTCGCCCTCAACTTCGGCTCGAACTGGTGGCGGCTCGCGATCGTGCTCGCCGGCCTGCTGTGGGTGCGTATCGCCCGCGTGGCTCGAGGTGTCGTGCTGTCGATCAAAGAGCAGGAGTACGTCATGGCCGCCCGAGCGGCCGGCGCATCGCACCTGCGGATCATCACCCGCCACATCCTCCCGAATGTCGTCGGCGCCGTCACCGTCGAGATCACCCTGCTGCTCGGGTCGGTCATCGTGCTCGAGAGCACACTCTCGTTCCTCGGGCTCGGCGTGCGGCCTCCCGACACCTCTCTCGGACGTCTCGTGGCTGACGCGAAGGGGAACATCGACAACGACCCACTCCGTGTGCTCACCCCCGGACTCGTGATCGTGCTGATCGTGCTCTGCGTCAACTTCCTTGGAGACGGACTCCGCGATGCCCTCGACCCGCGGGCGCGGAGCGAACGGGGGAGCGGCGATGACTGAACCCGTTCTCGTCGTCGAGGGACTCAACGTCGGCTTCCCGTCGAAAGCCGGCGTGGTCCAGGCCGTCAGTGACGTCAGTTTTGAATTGCACGCCGGTGAGGTGCTCGCCGTCGTCGGCGAATCCGGATCGGGTAAATCGGTGACCGCGCTCACCCTGATGCGCCTTCACGCAAAATCGACCCGCATCTCCGGACGGGCCGTGTTCGAAGGGCGCGACCTGCTGACGCTCTCCGATCGCGACATGCGCTCGGTGCGTGGCAACGACATCGCGATGATCTTCCAGGACCCAATGACCGCCCTCAACCCGGTGTTCTCCGTCGGCTCGCAGATCATCGAGGCCATCCGCACTCACCGCGACGTCTCCAAGCAGGCGGCCCGAGCACGAGCCATCGAACTGCTCGATCTCGTCGGCGTGCCCGAACCGCGGCGACGTGTCGATCAGTTCCCGCACGAGTACTCAGGCGGCATGCGCCAACGTGCGATGATCGCCATGGCGATTGCCAACGAGCCGAAAGTCCTCATCGCCGACGAACCCACCACCGCCCTCGACGTCACCGTCCAAGCACAGGTGATGGAAGTGCTCCGCGACGTGCAGGAGGCCACGGGGTCGGCGATGTTGCTCATCACCCACGACCTTGGACTCGTGGCCGGCACTGCCGACCGCGTCCAAGTCATGTACGCCAGCCGTCTCGTGGAGACCGGTGGCGTCGATGACATCTTCTACGGCTCGCGCAACCCCTACACGCGAGCCCTGCTCGACTCGATCCCCGACCTGGTCTCAGATACCGATCGTCTCGTGCCGATCCCCGGCAACCCGCCCAGCCTCCTCAGCCCGCCGTCCGGATGCCCGTTCCGGCCTCGGTGCTCGATGGCTACCGACACCTGCGCCGAGAGCGTTCCCAACCTCACCACCGTCGGTGATGGTCACGCCACCCGCTGCCATCACGCCGATCGACTCGTGACCGAGGGGGCGTCGTGAGTACCACCGCGGGTGACGCCCTCCTCAGCGTCCGCGACCTCGTCACCGAGTTCCCCATCCGAGCCGGGGTGTTCCGGCGCGAGGTCGGCCGAGTCCAAGCAGTCAGCGGGGTCTCCTTCGACCTGATGGCCAACGAAACCCTCGGTGTGGTCGGAGAATCCGGTTGCGGCAAGACCACCCTCGGCCGCTCGCTTCTTCGCCTCGTGCCGCCCACCTCCGGGCAGGTCATGCTCGGCGACCGCGACATCACCACCGCCGGCCGACAGGATCTGCGCGAACTGCGTCGCGAGATCCAGATGGTGTTCCAAGACCCCTACGCGTCGCTCAACCCGCGCATCCCCGTCCGCGACATCATCGGCGAGCCCATGCGCATCCACGGCGTGCCGAAGGAAGAAGCCGCCGACCGCGTCTCCGACCTCCTCACCCGCGTCGGTCTGCTTCCCGAACACGGCAACCGCTATCCGCACGAGTTCTCCGGAGGACAGCGCCAGCGCATCGGCATCGCCCGCTCGCTCGCGCTCCGACCCAAGGTCATCGTGCTCGATGAACCGGTGTCGGCCCTCGACGTCAGCATCCAGGCTCAGGTGCTCAACCTCCTCGACGAAGTCCAAGAGGAGTTCAACCTTTCCTACATCTTCATCGCCCACGACCTCTCGGTGGTGCGCCACACCAGCGACCGCGTTGCCGTCATGTACCTCGGCCGGATCGTGGAGATCGGACCGCGGACGTCGATCTACGAGCAGCCGAGCCACCCGTACACCCACTCGCTGCTCTCCGCGGTGCCGATCGCCGATCCGCGTCGCGAACGGGCCCGCCGACGGATCCTTCTCCAGGGCGACGTGCCGAGCCCCGCATCACCGCCGCCCGGCTGCCGATTCCACACGCGCTGCCCGATCGCCACCGATATCTGTCGCACCGAGGTCCCCAAACTGCGCGAGGTGCCCGGCGGACAACAGGTCGCCTGCCACCATCCGCTCGCCCCGGGCGAGACCCTGGTCGACATCACCTCGCGATGACCGACCGAGACCCCTCGGTCACCCTTCACTCGAGTTGGCGCGGCATCGCGAGCGGCCTCATCGGCTCCACCGCGCTCGTGACGCTCGGCCTTGCCGGGCTCGCCGCCGGAGGAGGGATGACGCCAACCGTGATCACCGTCGCGGGCAGCCTGCTGATAGCCGCCGTCACCCTCGACCTGCCCGTCGCCTGCCGACTCGACACCGACGGAGTGCAGCGACGCATGATGCTCCGGCGACAGCGCATCCCATGGTCGAGGATCACCGCGCTCAGCCGCGGCCGACCATCACTCTCCGCCCGCCGCCGCGACCTCGACCCCGGACCCCTCGTCGCCCTCATCGGCCGACGGCGCTACCTGCTTGTGGATCAGAGCGAGAGCCTCCACGAATATGAGGACCTGCTGGATGTGCTCCGGGCGAGCGGACGCGACGACGACATCGAAGCGCTCCTGCCTCCGGCCGACAGCCGCACGCCGACCTGGACCTATCGCCGGCGGCGCTGGCACCCCGGAGCAGACACCCGCGGTTAGCGTGCGGCGCCGTGCCCGTCATCGCCGCCCGCTCCGTCCATAAGTCGTTTGGCGAGTTTGAGGCAGTCCGCGGGGTCGACTTCGAAGTCGCGCGCGGAGAGTTTTTTGGATTCCTCGGACCCAACGGAGCCGGCAAGTCGAGCCTCATGCGCATGATCGGTTGCGTCTCACCGGTCACCTCCGGCGAACTGCGCATCTTCGACCTCGACCCGAATGTCGACGGGGCCGCGATTCGTTCCCGCATGGGCGTCGTGCCTCAAACCGACAACCTCGATCAAGAGCTCACCCTGCTCGAGAACCTCGTGATGTACGGGCGCTACTTCGACATCCCGAGGCGCGAGTGCCGCGACCGGGCTCGCGAACTCCTTGAGTTCGTTCAACTGGCCGACCGAGCCGACTCGCGGGTCGAGCCGCTGTCTGGAGGGATGAAACGGCGGTTGACCATCGCCCGCAGCCTCATGAACCGCCCCGAACTCCTGCTGCTCGACGAGCCGACCACCGGCCTCGACCCGCAGGCCCGCCACGTGCTCTGGGAACGGCTCTACCGACTCAAAGAGCAGGGGGTCACCCTCGCGCTCACCACCCACTACATGGACGAGGCCGAGCAACTCTGCGACCGGCTCGTCGTCATGGACCGGGGACGCATCGTCGCCGAGGGAACACCTCGCGGACTCATCGTCGAGCACTCCACCCGCGAGGTGCTCGAACTCCGCCTGTCCTCGACCACCCCAGACGACATTGCCGAACGACTCGCGCCGATCGGCGAGCGCGTCGAGGTGCTCCCCGATCGCGTTCTCGTCTACGCGCACGATGGTGAGGCGGCCCTCGCCAGCGTCCACCAACTCGGAATCGAGCCGCTCGCGTCACTCGTGCGCCGCAGCTCACTCGAGGACGTGTTCCTCCGGCTCACCGGACGGAGCCTCGTCGAGTGAGCGCGACCGTGATTCGTCGGAGCACACCCGCCTCGATCCGCGTTTGGGAGGCGCAGGTCGTCACGGTGTGGAGAGCGTGGAAATCCTCGGCGCTGCTCAGCATGTTGCAGCCCCTCGTCTTCCTCGGCGGCATGGGCTTCGGTGTCGGAGCGCTTGTCGATGAGCGATCCGGGTCGACCGCCGCGCTCGGCGGGCTCGGCTACCTCGCCTTCCTCGGGCCCGCCCTCATGGCCACCACCGCCATGCAGACGGCCACCTTCGAAGCCTCCTATCCGGTGATGGACGGCTTCAAATGGCGCCGAGCCTTCGAGGCGATGACCGCGACACCTGTCGCACCGCGGGACGTCGTCAACGGCATGGTGCTCTGGTGGGCAAGCCGGATTCTGCTCGGCGTCACCGGCGTCGCCCTCGTGCTCGGCGCGATCCCGACCACCCGCGGATGGGGGCTGATCCCCGCCGCTCTCGGCGCCACCCTCTGCGGGATGGTGTTCGCCACCGCCATGGGGGCATGGGCCTCGACGCGAGAGAGCGAGGCATCTTTCGCCGCGGTTCAACGATTCATCATCATCCCGCTCTTCCTCTTCGGCGGCGCCTTCTATCCGGTCGACTCGCTGCCCTCGGCGCTCCGCCCCGTCGCCTGGATCACGCCGCTGTGGCACGGCGTCGAACTCTCACGCGGACTCACGACATCAGGGATCACCTTCGCGGCCGCCTGCGGGCACCTCG
>Ga0255776_10003638_pt1 | contig 16552 bp, 13 predicted proteins | sample 071ome_19_FD_179974 | JGI IMG/M metagenome (GOLD analysis project Ga0255776, IMG submission 179974) | Coastal salt marsh microbial communities from the Groves Creek Marsh, Skidaway Island, Georgia - 071413AT metaG (version 2) | ecosystem: Environmental > Aquatic > Marine > Intertidal zone >... | reverse complement strand
CAGCACCTCCTCGGCGTACGGTGTGGTCAACAAGCGCAGGGACACGCGGTCGCCGTCGACGGGGACCGAACTGTCGATGTCGAGGGAACCGTTCACGAAGAGCAGCACATCGTCCGCGGGGGCCGAAATGCGAAGGCCGTCCCCGATCAACACCAGGTCATGCCATGCTCCGGCTTCGATGGTGGCCTCCGATGCGGGGCGACCGTCGATCGTCAAGACAGCGTCGGCCTCGATCGCCTCTGGGGCCTCCTCGCTCATGCATCCTGCCAACGGTCCAAGCACCATCAGGCCGACGAGCAGCACCGCGGTGTGGACCTTCGACGTCATGCAACACCGCGGTCGTGACCGTTGTCCTAAGGGCTTCGCTTCGTCCACCACGCCATCGATGGTCTCAAGACGGGGACACGACAGGCCGGGTCACCACGCCTGCGGGTATGGTGTAGTGGTAGCACTCGAGCCTTCCAAGCTCGCTGCGCGGGTTCGACTCCCGCTACCCGCACTCCACTCATCCCTGACCGGGAGGCGGCGGGGTTCCGCCTTGCTGAAACGCCGAGATGCCTTGAGGCGCGGGCGGTGTGTCCAGCGAAGGCGGCGGGGTTCGTCGACGTTCGATGACCGCCATGGCGAGGGCCTCTCGCTCTTCGTCCCAGGCCCGCTTTCGCATGCGGCCACGTGCGAGGGTGCCGAGAAGGACGACGATGAGCAACACTTGGCCGAGCGCCACCTGTCCGCGTTGATCGTCAAGCCACCACGAGACGGCCGTCCACTCAATCCGCTGTGCGCTTTCCGCTCCTCCACCGCGCGAGTCTTCGACCTGAACGTCAAGCACGAATTCGTCCATCGCGGCCATGCTTCCTGGCTCGCGCACGGTCACGGTGATGCTGCTTGTTCCGGCCCGGGCCACTTCGGCCTGGAACCATAGGGTGGAGCCGTTTTCGTCAGGTTGGATTACGATGGTCTGGGTTCTGGTTCCTCCGAACACGGCGTCACCGCCGTCCCAACTGAGCCGTGCCGTCACCGGGATGGTCATGCCGTGCTCCACGGTACACGTGAACGAGAAACGGTCGCCGTAGGCCAGGTCGATGGTGGCGTCCACGACACTGCAGGTCAGCGAGGCCTCCGCGACGTTGCGAGCAGCATCGTTTGGCCAGTGGTCTGGCGATTCAGCCCCAAGGCTGGTGTTGTCGCCGTATCCATCGCCGTCGCTGTCCACCTGTTGGGAAGCCAAGTCCGGGAAGGCGTCTTCGCTGTCGGCCCAGCCATCGCCATCGGTGTCGAGGCAGCCGCGAGCGCTGGCGTCCGATGAGCCTCCAGCGACCTCTGGACAATCGTCGGACTGGGTGCTTCCGCTTTGGTCCGCCCATCCGTCCTCGTCGCTGTCGGACCACAAGAGCCCGTCCGTTGGCCAAGGGTCGTTGTCGTCGCTTTGACCGTCGCCGTCGCTGTCCGGGCAGCCGAACCGGTCGCGTGTGGACGTCCCGGCCTGCCCTGGACAGGCGTCGGGCTCTTCACCAGAAGCAAGGTCGCCGTATCCATCGCCGTCGCTGTCCCCCATTTGGGTCGGGTCCTCCGGGAATTCATCGCCTTCGTCCGAGGCGCCGTCGCCGTCCGAATCTGGACAACCAAACCTGTCGACGGTCGAGGTTCCAGCGATGAGCGGGCAGGCGTCGGGTTCGGCTCCGCTGGCGTTGTCGCCGAATCCGTCGCCGTCGCTGTCCTCCCACTGGCTCGCGTCTTCAGGGAAGGCGTCCGCGCCGTCTTCTGCTCGTACCACGCCGATGCCGTCCTGACCTGCTTGCGCTTCAGCGACCCCGTCCCCGTCGTCGTCGGGGCAGCCCACGACAGGTGACGCCGAGGTGCCCGGCAGCGATGGGCAACCGTCGAGCGCATCGTCGATGCCGTCACCGTCGGTGTCGGCGTCCCGTGTGGGGTCGTTCGGGAACGCGTCGCCGAGGTCGGAGACCCCGTCGCCGTCGGCGTCGGGGCACCCAAAGCGGTCGATGGTCGAGGTTCCTGACGTTCCCGGGCAAGCGTCCGGGCTCGGCCCGGTGGCGTTGTCCCCGTACCCGTCCCCGTCCTGATCGGACCATTGCGAAGGCGTGTCTGGAAGGACGTCGATGCTGTCGTCCCACCCGTCCCCGTCCCTGTCTGGGCAACCGTAGCGGTTGGCCGCCGTGGAGTTGCCGGGGGTGAACGGACACGCGTCGGGCATCGTTCCACCCGAGTTGTCGAACCATCCGTCGCCGTCCGCGTCGGCCCATTGGGTTGCGTCGTTGGGTGCAAGGTCTTCCGTATCGGACCAACCGTCACCGTCTGCATCCGGGCAACCAAGCGTTCCGTTCTGCCATGACGTTCCAGCCTGCGTTGGGCAGGCGTCGGGGAGGGTTCCGGTGGCGTTGTCGCCGTAGCCATCGCCGTCCTGATCGGCCCATTGTGTGCCGTCCATGGTGAACGCGTCCGCTCCGTCCGCGACGGTCCACAACCCGTCAGGGTCGGAGTACCCGTCGCCGTCCCGGTCGGGGCACCCCATACGGTCCTGGCTTGAGTCCCCAGCAGCAAGCGGGCACGCATCGTCGATGGTGTCGTCCCAGCCGTCGCCGTCGGTATCGGCCCAACGCGCCCCGTCGCTCGGGAAGGCATCGGCTCCGTCAAGCGTGGTCCATCCCGCATCGGGGTCGCTGCGACCGTCCCCGTCGGTATCGGGGCAACCAAGCCGGTCCACGGACGAATTTCCACCCGTGGACGGGCAGGCATCACCGGCTGTGCCTGCGGGGTTGTCGCCGTATCCGTCGCCGTCGCTGTCGGCCCATTGCGTGACGTCACTCGGCCATAGGTCGGCTCCGTCGGCCGCGGTCCAGTTCGCATCCCCATCGGACCATCCATCGCCGTCGCTGTCGGTGCAGCCAAGCCGGTCCTCGTCGGAGGCTCCGTTCGTGGTTGGGCATGCATCCGGGTTCACGCCGGTCGGATTGTCGCCGTATCCGTCGCCGTCGCTGTCCGCCCACTGGCTGATCTCGGCGGGGAAGGCATCGTCGACGTCAGCCCAACCGTCCGCGTCGCCGTCGAGGCAGCCGAGTCGGTTGTTTTCGGTCGATGTTCCTGCCACGGTCGGGCAGGCGTCGGGGTCGGTTCCGGAAGCGTTGTCGCCGTAGCCGTCCCCGTCCTGATCGACCCATTGGCTGGCTTCGCTTGGAAAGGCGTCCGCCCCGTCGTTGACGGACCATCCCGCGTCGGGATCGGACCATCCATCGCCGTCCGCGTCTGGGCAGCCGAAGCGGTCCTCGAGCGAGGTGCCAGCCACGGCGGGGCAGCCGTCGCCTTCCGTGGCGGGTGGTGGATTGTCGCCGTAGCCGTCGCCGTCGCTGTCCGACCACTGGGTGCTGTCCCCAAGGTAGGCGTCCGCACCGTCGCTGACGCTCCATGAACTGCCGTTGGAGGCGTCGGCCCCCGTCGCGTCAGGGTCGGAGGCGCCGTCGCCGTCCTCGTCGGCGCACCCGGTGCGGTCACGCCAGGAGGGTCCAGCGATCGCGTCGCACGCGTCTGCTCCGTCCTCCACTGTCCAGCCCGCATCGGGGTCGGACCACGTGTCACCGTCGCTGTCGAGGCAGCCGTATCGGTCTCCGGTGGAGTTGCCCGCCGTGGCCGTGCAGGCGTCCGGCGTGGTGCCGCCGGCGTTGTCACCGTAGCCGTCGAAGTCGGCGTCGGACCATTGGGACGCGTCCGAAGGGAAGGCGTCGGCTCCGTCGGCCATGCTCCAGTTGACGTCGGGGTTGGAGTATCCATCGCCGTCCGTGTCCGGGCACCCCTCACGGTCCATGGTCGAGGTGCCTGCGAGGTTGGGGCAATCGTCGTTGTCGTCTTCCACGCCGTCAAGATCAGAATCGATGGTGGTGTTCGTGAGGCTCCAGTTCTCGCTCAGGGTCATGGCGAACATTTGCGGGCCGCTCGGTACGTTTGTCCCGATCACGTGCACCTCCCACGTGCCTTGGGCCGGTGCGGAAAAGGTCAGGCCCCGCAGGTTGTCTTCGTCGTTGCTCAGGTTGGTCCAGGTCCCGCTGGGGTCCTTCACCGCAAGGTCGAGGTCGTTCACGAGGTGGGTGAAGGCGCTGGGCGTCGATGCGGGGTCGGTCCATCCGAGCATCACGCGGAACTCTGGTGCTCCTGCCGGGACGTTGAAACTCCACGCTCGCTCGTCGCCAGTGGTGACGCTTTCGTTGTCGACAAAGGAGGCGTTGATCGCCGTCCACATGTTGACGCGCCCCCACCCTTCGTGGTTGTTGGGCGCTGGCTCTCCCGCACCGTTGGTCGAGGAGGAGTACTGCCCGGCCATGTCGATGGACGATGCTGCGAGGATCGACTTCACAAGCGCTGAACTGGGTTGCATGTGCCCGACGTTGTCCATCAGGTGCTGCAGCAGGAGCGCCGTTGCGCCGGCGGTCAACGGAGTGGCCATGCTGGTTCCTCCCATGTAGGTGTAGGAACTGTTTGGACCCGCCATCCACCCATTGCTTGTGGTCTGTCGTGACTTCGTTGAGAGGATGAAGGTCCCCGGGGCGGAGACGTCGGGCTTGAGGCGTCCATCGTTCGTCGGTCCGCGGCTCGAGAAGGCCGCCATGCCCTCGGGGTCGTCGGCAATCTTGTCGCTGCTGATTGGGTTGCTCGGGTAGTCGCTTGGCCACCACGACCCCCATGCAGCGTTGATGGTTGGGCGGTCGTTTTCGCTCGCACCGACGGTGATGACGTTCTTTGCGGTCGCTGGTGCACCAAGGCTGTCGAGGTCCACTTCGCCGTCGCTGTCGCCATCGGTGCCTGCGTTCGCGGCCGCGAAGAGGATGGCCATGTCCCAAAACGCGACCGCGCTGGCATCGGCCCGGGCGGAGTTGGTCGTGTACGCCCCGTTGACGTCGGCCCCCCACGAATTGGTGTGGACCCTGGACCCGTTGTCGTACGCCGGTTCGAAGAGGTCGTAGAGGTCGGAGGGGATGCCAAGCAGGTAGCCGTCGGTGACGCCGCCGATGGTGCCCTCGGTCTCGATGGCTTGGAAGTACAGTTGTGCCTCGGGGGCTGCACCGACGATGCTGCCGCTGCTGAAGGTCCCGTCCCCAAGGACGGAACCAGCGACGTGCGTCCCGTGCCCGCTCCATTCGTCGGCCGCACCGTCGTTGCACGACGGGAGGGAATAGTACGAGCACGTTGCGGTTTCGACGCCGAAGGACACGACGTCGAGGATGTGGTCCGCAAAGTCGGGGTGCATGTTGGAGTTGTTCACGCCGTTGTCGAGGCCAGTGTCGGCGACGGTGACGATCACGCCGCTCCCGTCCAAGCCAATCCAGCTGGAATTCACCGGGGTCATGCCTCCGGTGGTGGACACGCCACTGACGTTCATGATGTCCCGCCCTTCGCTGTTCATGAGTTTGAACAGGGGTCGCTCTTCGACCCACTCAACCTCGTCCAAGGTGAGGAGGTCCGCGAGGCCGTCTTCGGTCAGGAGGAAGGTCGCGAACCGGTCGTTGTGGACCACAGGGGTGACGCCTTCTGGGAGCCGCTCGGGCAGGTCAACGCCCGCCAACATCGCGTTTGCAAACACGGGCGTGTCGGTGCCGCGGAGGCTTTCCAGAAGCCCCTCACTGACGCGATCGGACGGGGCGAAGCGCATGATGCCGGTGACCTCGAGGTCCTCAAGGTCGTCGAGAGCAACGTCCCTCAATTCGCAGTGGAAGGAGGCCGGTGGAAGGAAGGAGAAGCACTCGATGCCCGCGTCCTTCAGCGAAGGCAACCATTCCGTGTCGACCGGCCAGGTGGTGGACAAGACGTGCCATCCGCTCAAGGCGCCCCTTTCGCCCGTGGAGGTGGCCCAGTCCGATGGGGCGAGCATGCCCGCCGTGCGGTGGGCAAGCGCCACGTGTGGCCCCTGCTCTGCTTCGAACCATCCCTCCGCCGCTCGCCCAGAGGGTGCGATGCCATACGAGGAGAGGAGTGTGGGGTCCATGTCCACCGAGAGGTCGAGGTCCAACGCTGGAGGTTCCATCGCCATGGACGCGGGAACCACAACCTGCAGCACCATCAGGCCTCCGAGCAGGAAGGCACGGTAACGGGTCGTCGTCATGCTTCTTGCTTTGGCTGAACCCTCATGAAAGCATTGGGCCATGCCGGCGATTGGTTCTGCAGGCCTTAAGTGTCGGCGGCGTCGGGGACGAGCCATGAGAGGGCATGGTTCGGGTCAGGACATGATGGCGCCGAACGACATCAACGACAAGGCGTCGGTCCTCGGTCGCCAACTTTGGCGGGTCTTGCCCTACGCGACGGCCTACCGCGGACGCCTGCTGACCGGCTTCGTGGCGAACGGGGCGGCTCGGGCGGCCGACCTCTTGCCGTTCATCGTCATCGGCTGGTCGGTGGATTACTTCACGACCGGGGACATCGTTGGCATGGCACCCTTCAGCGGGGTCCTCGAGGGCCTTGAGCGCCCAGCGGTCGGCTACGGCGTGCTGATCTTCCTCTCCTTTACCCTGCTCGCCATCTTCCAGGGCATATCCGAGTACTCGTGGCAGACCTTGGGGTACAATATTCAGCACGACCTACGCATGGACGCTACGAAATCCCTGATTGCCATGGAGGCCTCCTACTACGACCTTCGGCAAACAGGGCAGATCATGTCGGTGCTCTCCTCGGACGTCAACCAACTGGAGGACGTCGTGTCGGATTCGTCCACGTCGATCATTCGGATCGTCGTGACCTTCGGATTCGCTCTGGTCATCCTCCTGACCATGTCGTGGAAACTCGCTGTCGTTGTGTTTGGTCCGCTCACGCTGATCGTTCCCCTCGTGTATTGGTTCTCGACGCGCGTCGCGCGCCGCTACCGAAAGCAGCGCGAGTCCACGGGAGGCATCACGTCCGTGCTTGAGAACCTGATTTCCGGCATTGCGGTGGTGCAGGCCTACAACGCGCAGTCGTGGGAAGCACGTCGCGTAGAGCGCGAATCAGGCGACTACCGGGACCAAGCGATCGGGGCGAGCGGCGACAGGAATCGCTTCATTCCCGGCATCTACTCGATTGCCGGCATCGCCTTCGGCATGCTCGTGACCGCCGGTGGATGGCTGGCGCAGCAAGGGGAAATCAGCACGGGTGAATTGGTCACCTTCCTGCTCATCTCCACGCGGTTGACGATGCCGTTGTTCATCTTCGGCATGCTCGTCAACCAACTGCAGCGCGGTGAAGCCGCAGCACGCCGCGTGTTCGCGGCGGTTGACCTGGAGCCGACCATCACCGATGCGCCCGACGCAGAAGCGCTGGTCGGCGGTATTGAGCGGATTGAATTCAAGGACGTCAGTTTCACCTACCCCGGCACGAGCGTGCCCGTTTTGTCGCGCATCTCCTTTGTGTTGGAGGCGGGTCGGTTCCTCGGCGTGATGGGTCACACAGGCGCTGGGAAAACCACCATCCTGAAACTCATCATGCGCTACTACACTCCGGACGAAGGTGAAGTGCTCCTCAACGGAAAGCCGCTTCAGGCCTACACGCTCGAGTCGGTTCGTGAGGCCATTGGCTTCGTGTCGCAGGAACCCTTCCTTTTCCATGGCACCGTTGACGAGAACGTCAGGTATAACCTGAAGGCGGACGATGCCTCGGTGGAATCCGCCCTGAAAACGGCCGGTGCATGGGATTTCGTGCAGGACCTGGAGGAGGGCCTGCAGACCATGGTCGGGGACCGCGGCTCGAAGCTTTCCGGTGGGCAGCGCGCCCGAATCAGCCTTGCGCGCGCCGTTTTGAAACAGCCGAGCCTCCTGATCCTCGATGAAGCAAGCAGCGCGCTTGACGCGGAAACCGAGCGTCGGATTCAGGAAAACCTGCTGGCGAGTGGGAGCGATCGCGCCACCATTGCCGTGGCCCATCGCCTTTCGACGATCCGCAACGCAGACGAGATTTTGGCCATGGTCGACGGGGCCGTCGTTGAACGCGGGCGGCATGAGGAACTGCTGGAGGTGGAGGGTGTGTACGCGAGCCAATGGACCATCCAAACCGGCGACCTTGGCCGCTGATCAGTCCACACGCATGCCAAGCATGCGGTCGCCGAACAGGGTGAGGGCGCTAAGCAGCAGGAAGACGGGAATCCCGATGACGATCGCCCACACGCTCAGGCTCAGACCACGCCATTCGAGGTCCTCCAAGGCCTCGGAGATGAGGACCATCGCGATCAGGTCGAGCACGGCAAGGCCGCCGATGCCGGTTCGGATGGAGGACCAGATTTCTGCTTCGTCCGAAGCAGGGGCCTCCACCATGTGCAGCCGAAAGGGTCGGGGGAAAACAGCCTTGCGTCAAAGGGTCCGGGTCCGGTCGTCGATCTGACGTCCAACACCGGCCGCGCCGCCCGTTTTGCGGATCTCCTTCCACGCCTTGTTGACCCCTTGACCGTAGGCCCAATGGGCAAGGAAGACGAAAAGTGGCGCAAGGAGAACCGTCAGGAGGCTGCGATGCGGACTGGTGCCGAGGGCAGCGCCAAGCCATGCGACGGCGATGTACACGGCCCCGAGCCCGAGCGGGACATGGAACGCAATGCGGGCGAGGTCCCACGGTCCGTCGAGCGTGAACCAGGTTGCCGCTGCTGCCCCACCCTGCACGGCTCCGGCGAGGACGCTGAGGGTGGCGAAGGCGACCATCCACGGGAAGAAGCCCACCGCCGTGTGCGACCACGTGGCGATTTCTGGCCATCGCTTGTTGGCCACCATGCGGGTGTATCCGTAGTTGCGCATTTGCTTCATATAGGGTTTGAAGGGGCGTCGCCGTCGGTGCGGCATCACGTTGGACGGATCAATGAACAAGCGGTGGCCGGCCCGCTGGATCTTTGCGTCAAGCACCACGTCCTCAGCACCAATGCAGCCGGGTTCGAAGAAGCCAACTTCCCGGAGGTTCGCCATCCGATGGGCGCAGTTGACGCCAGGATTGTGGGTGATGGGCACCAGTTCTCCCTTTGGCTGTGCTCCGTATCGGGTTCCGGCCGTCATGAAGCGGGTGCAGAAGGCAACATCAGCGCACTTCGCTCCGAAGGGGTCGGAATCCGGTGCGAAATTCGGACCGCCAACGCCCCCAACTTCAGGATCGGCAAACCAGCGGACAAGGTGCTCCACCCAGTGTTCCGGCGGTTCGGTGTCGTCGTCCGTGAAGAGCACGAGGTCGTGGTCCATCGTTTCGAGGGCTTTGGTGCAGGCGTCGGCACGGTTCGTTGAACCGTCGTCAAACCACGTGACGCCATGCTTCTCGCAGACCTCCCGTGTGTGGTCGCGGGATTTCGAATCTGAGATGACGATCTCAAAGTCGGGGTAGGTTTGGCGTCCAAGCCGCTCCAACACGCCGTCAAGTTCGTCGGCGTTGTTGATGGTCGGAATAAGGACGGCGACGCGGTAGGGGAGGCCGTTCGGGCCCAACACTGGCTCGGCCGTCCCGCCCATGACGGTTGGGACCGGTTCTCCCCTATCAAGCCCGGTCCGCGTTCGTGTGACTCCGGGGATGCTCCCGGCATTGTTCATAAGCCGTCGAGCAAGGTCGCGGCATAGGTCATACCATGTTGAACGTCAAAGCCCGGCAGGAGCTCCTTTCGCGCATCGTGGACACCATCAGCATCGTGGTGGAAGAGGCCAGGTTTGATTTCAGTGAAGACGGACTCAGCGTCCGTGTTGTTGACCCGTCCCACGTGGCCATGGTCAAACTCGATGTGGATGCCGTTGCGTTCGAAACGTGGGAAGTCGAACAAGCCAACGTTGGGCTTGAGATGAAGAAACTGAAGGAACTCATCAGCCTCGGTTCTGCAGACGAGATCATTTCGATGACCTACGACGGCAAAGGAGACGTGCTGATGAACCTCGGGAAAATTGACCGAAGCAGCCGCCCGCTCGACAACAACACCCTCAATCCTCCAAACCTTCCCAACTTGGACCTGCCCTGCACCGTCACCCTTGGCGGGGCCGAACTCTCGCAGGCCTTCCGCGCCGCGCGTCAGGTGGGGGACCTTGTGACCCTCTCCATCGACCCTGAGCAGTTCACGATTCACGTCTCGGGTCCCAACGATGCGGTCACGGTGGCCTTCGGCCAGGACGAGTTGCAGGCCATCACCTGTGCTGCTCCCGCCAAGTCGCAGTACAGCCTGACCTACCTGGTGCCCCTGGGGAAGATCTTCGGCGGCATCGACAGCGTGACCATCGCGTTCGGCGAGAACTTCCCCTTGGCGATGGATTTTACCTTCAGCGACGGCAGCGGCTCCGTGAAGTATTTCCTCGCTCCGCGCGTTGAACAAGAAGGCTACTGAGGCGCGATACCTTCTTGACCAACCCGTGTCACATTCTACGTGGTGCACGGGTTGGACGACGATTGGGATGCACCATCGTTGAATCCGCAGGTCGCCGACATCCTCGTTCCGGACTGGCTGACCCTCCCGCTCGCCATCCTTCTCGGGGTGTTGCTGGTCCTGATGCCGTACTACACGCGTGTTCGCAGGCACCAGCGAATGTCGGATCAGGACTTCCTCAGGGTTGGCCGAGGGGCACTTTTTGCACAAAGCCTGGGGGTCGGTTTGCTCGTCGGCATCGGAGGCGTTGCGCTCTTGGCGCTCTTGTCCATCGACCAAGGCCGAATGGTGAATGCTCCACGTGTGCTGATGCTTGTGGTGCTGATGGTGGTGATCGAATTCCACCTGCTGGCCCGCTTCCTTCAGTCGATGGCCTTGGGTAGCCGGCATCGCAGGCTTCGGCGTGGTCAGCGTTGGCAGCCCGGGCCGATGGTGCAGTACATCTTGGCGTATCCCGCCTTCATGGCACCCGCACAAGCCATGCCACAACCGAGCACAGTCGCCTCTTCGGGGCAACGTTCCATCACCCCGGGGCTCGACCCTCCAGTGTTGCCTGCTCCGCGAGGGCAGGTTCCGGCGACCTTTCAGGACATCCTCGATGCAGTTCAACGGCAGGTTGCTGAGGCCAACGCGAGGGCGGAAGCCCTCGAAGAGGAACTTGCTGAAACACGACGCCATGTGACCCGTCTGGAGCATGATCTGATCGAGCGACGCGCTGAAATTGTGTTGCTTGAGGCGGCTCAAGATCGCTTTGAACTCGACCTGGCGTCGGAGACGGACCGCCAAGACGGCAAGGCCCTCTCGTTGCAGGATTCGGTCGTGGCTGGCGATGCGTTCGTTGGCTCGACGGTCATCGACCGGCACATCGTTAACGACCCCGAGGCCATTGCCAGGGCGGTGCTTGATGCCTACCGTTCTGGACGCGGTGAGGCGTGATCAGTATTCACGCCAGCCGTGGTCGCATGCTTTGCAGGTCAGCATCCGGGTTTCAGGTTCGTCCGAGGAGCGCGTTTGCTCGAGGTAGGAGTAGACCTCGTCGGAATCGCACTTCGGGCAGAGGTAACTGCCCTTGGTCAGGACACCACGCGCCTTGTCCGAGTCCTTGATCACGTCATATTCTCTGTCGACGGCTTGGGTGGAGGAGGTCGCTTTGGAGAGGTCCACGACCTTCCCATCGGCCCCCTTGACTTCGAGCTTCGCTGGGCCGTTGTAGCCGCACTTGTAGTTCGTGCAGGCAATGTCGCCGGACGGTGTTGGGAAGGACAGGGTTCCACACTTTGGGCAGAACATGGCGTGAACCTGACATCTTGCCTCTTATAACATTCCTGTTCGCAGCATCTGCACCGCATCCCGAAGGGTCATGATGGTCCGGCCTCAGGACGTGGTGTGCGGCTTGTGGTGGAGTGGCATGCGTCCGCCGTGGTGGACGACGATGGCGTTCAGGTGGACCTCCTTGTGTGGGACGGTCGCGGTGGCGTCGCTGCGGCCACAGAGCGTCTGCACGCGGTCGGAGCGGGGCGGCTGACGCCAGAAGCCAAACGCTTGCTCGAGCGCTTTGACGACGCGACGATGTCCGTCCCAACCCCGGACGACGGCCTTCCACCGCCAGAGGCTGAACACCTGGCCTTGCTGGACGAAGCGGCCCTCCTTCTGGCAGAACAGGGCGTGGCCGACGCGGCCGGCGACCTCGACCGGCGCATTGAGCACCTTCAACGCGCGATGGACGAAGTTCGCGTTGCAGCCAACCTGCAAGGCTCCCGTTTCATCGAGTGGCTTGGCCTCTTCCTTGTCGACCTCGACCTCGATCTCGACCGCGTGGCCTTGGCCCGAACCCTCGCAGCGGCGGACGACCTCGGTTCCTTCGCCCGAGGCCTTGGCCTCGCGACGCCGTTGCATGCCCCAGCCCGTGCCGAATGGAGGAGCCTCCGCGACCTCGCACAGTCCATCGGTGAAGTGCAAGGTCGGCTGGACCGTCTTGAAGCCGCGTTGCGGACGCTCGTTGACGATCATCTTCCGAGCCTCAGTCGACTCGTGGGCCCGTTGCTTGCTGCAAAATTGTGCGTGACTGCAGGAGGGAGGGGTCGCCTTGCACGTTTGCCCTCAAGCACGGTGCAGGTGCTTGGAGCGGAGCAGGCCTTCTTTGCGCATCTTCGAACGGGGTCGCCTCCGCCAAAGCATGGCCACCTCTTTGGTCACCCTTGGGTGAAGCGTTCACCTTGGTGGGTGCGAGGCAAGGTGGCACGTATGCTCGCAGGGCGGTGTTCCATCGCAGCACGTCTCGATGCCTACGGAGGAGCACCACTCGACCACGACGATGTCGCGTCGGTGGACGCCAAGGTTGAGGCCATTCGCGCTGCGCACCCGAGGCCCCCGAAGCGGAGGGAGTGACGGTGGCTCGCTCGTCGTCTCGCCCTCCGGGAACGGCCATGACCGAACGCTTGCGTCGGGGGAAGGGTGACCTGTGGACACGCTCCGCGGATCCCGGCCACCTTGTGCATGGCGAATCCATTCGTCGCGTGAATGGAGTTGAATGGCGACGGTGGGACCCGAGCCGCTCGAAGATTGCTGCTGGACTCCTGAGAACAACAGGAGATCCCCTTCGCTTGCTCCCCCCCAAGGAGAGCCACGCACTGTACCTTGGCGCAGGTCACGGCGGGACGATCAGTCACCTCCATGACCTGATGGACGAACGGACCCGGCTGGTTGCCGTGGACCTCTCACCGCGTTGCATGCGAAACCTGACCTCGTTGGCCCGACGGCGTCCGGGGCTGGTTCCGGTCTTGGGCGATGCCCGGCATCATGGGCTCCTTCGACCGTTGCTTCCTCAAGGTGTGTCGTGGATTTTTCAGGATGTGGCTCAGGCCCATCAAGCGTCGATCTTTGCCGCTGCATGCTCGTCCTTCCTCACAAGGGGAGGAACGGGCGTGCTGTCCCTCAAGGTGGCCAGCGACCGTGGTACGGACGCCGACGCGCTCCGGTCGGACGTTGAAACCGTGCTGGGCGCATCCTCGCTCCGCCTGGACGAGGTCATGGACCTCGCTGGGCTGCAGGACGACCACCTCATGTTCGTCGTGCAGGGGGGGCCAGAGGATGCCTGAACTCCCGGAAGTGGAAACCGTTCGACGTGGTTTGGAGGCTGCATGGGAAGGCCGTACCATCGTGTCGGTGGAGCAGCGACGCCATGACCTGCGCTTTCCGTTCCCGCCAGGCCTCGCGGAGCGCGTTCGCGGTCGAACCGTTCGCAGGGTGAGGCGACGTGCGAAGCAACTGATTGTGCTGCTCGATGACGGGCAGGTCCTCCGCTCTCACCTTGGCATGTCGGGACGGTGGACGCTTCATCGAGGGGAAGGTGCCGGAGCCACCCTCGGCGTCTACCACCGAGACCTCCGTGCCTCGGACGTCTCGGGTGGTTACGGCCCGCACGACCACCTCGTCCTCTCCTTTGACGACGGGCACGTCGCGGTGTACACCGACCATCGGCGCTTCGGCTGGGTGGACCTGTTCGACGGCATCGAGGACCTTCACGCCGCGTTGCGTGACGTCGGGCCGGAGCCCTTGGCGATGCCCGGCCTTGTCGAGGGTGCTCCGATGCTGACGGTGGAGGGCCTCGCGTTGCGCCTCGCGCAACGCCGGACGCCGATCAAGTCCGCCTTGCTCGACCAGCGCATCGTCGCAGGATTAGGGAACATCTACGTCTGTGAAGCGCTGCATCGTGCCGGCGTTTCCCCTCGCCGTCAGGCGTCGACCCTCGTGCAGCAAAGCGGTCGGCCGACCGAGCGCCTCAAGCGACTCTTCGACGCCGTTGTGCAGGTGCTTGAGGAGGCGGTGGCGTCCGGTGGTTCGACCTTGGCCGATTTTCGTGGTGTGGACGGTGAGTTGGGGTACTTCCCGCATCACTTCCGGGTGTACGACCGTGAAGGCTTGCCGTGCCCGGGTCGCTTGGGTCGTCCGTGCGGCCGTCCTGTCACCCGTTTCGTGCAATCGGGTCGCTCCACGTTTGCATGTGGCGCATGCCAGCGCTGAGCCTAGGCCCAGAGGGTGGTCGCCACCGTCCAGCAGGCCAAGAGGGCCATCGCGATGGCGAGCACCCGCCCAATGCGGTCCCGCTGGGCGTTCAGGCGTGTCTCCAACGCATCGCTGGAGAGCACAAGAGCAACCACAAGGTACCAGGTGGTGTCGATGCCCATGCCAAGCAGCCCCACGGCCAGCCGGGTGGACCACGGCATCGAGGGGTCAAGCACCTGCGACAGCACCGCGACCATGAAGACCGCAATTTTGGGGTTCAACACGGCGATGGTCATGCCTTCGAGGAACCCGCTCCTTCCTTGGCGATGCTCAACGACGTGGGTATCGTCTTCCTCAGCGGACGGGGTGGTCCAACTCCAGGACGCAAAAAGGAGCAGCACCGCCGCCCCAAGGAGGCGCATGGCGTCGATGGCGCGTTCGTTCAGCCCCATCACGGCCACGAGGCCGAAGACCGCCATGATCGCGTACAGTCCGAAGCCAAGACCATGGCCAACGGCACAAGCGACGCCTCGCCCGCGGCCACCTTCGAAGGTGTTTCTCAGCACAACGGCAAGGCTTGGTCCGGGGCTCACCGCCCCGAGGGCGAACACCGTTCCGGCCGCCACGAGGGCTGGGGCGAGGCCGGGGTCCACGGAGGACCATCGGAGGCGGTCGCTTCACGGTGTCGGCTCATTCGCCGTACAGGCGACGCCATGCATCCTGCACCCGCGACGCCTTTTGCCGCTCCGAAAGGGCATGGGAGATGGCGCGGGCCAGCGGGGTGGTCGCTCGTTCAAACATCGCCTCGAGGAGGACTCCCTGTGGGTCGCGTCCCTTCATGGGCTGAAGAAACGCCATGTTCACCCTTGAATGTTGTTGGCCCTGCATCATGCTTGCATCAGGCGGTGGGGTGGCACACTTCGGGACGCTGCGGGCCTGCCTTCGACCGGCTCGACGCGACCAGCACGCACGATGCGGTATCGCTCTGGGGGTGGAAGGGACGGATGCTGCCGCGCTGGTGGTGTGCCGGGGCCAAGCAAAATCCGATGCCGTTGTTGGCCTTGGGCCGTGCTGAGCCGTTGATGGAACTGCGGCCGATGCGTGCTTTCGACGCTTCGTGCCCGGATGAACCGCCATCCACCGTTCAAACCTTCCTTGGAGGCGATGGCCGCCTGCCCTTCGGCCCACCTTCGGCAGGCCCCGGTTGAGGGGAGGATCAGGCCCGTCACGCTCGCGTAGACCGCCGCCCGAGGTCGGGCCTGGCTCGCGCGTTTGGCTCGAAGCACGCGCAGGCCGTACGCGGCCCCCACGGGTGCTTCCCCTGCGTTCGCATCATCGAACCACCGCTCGGAGGGAAGGGTTCGTTGGCGCACGACGGAGCCGCTGGTCAGGTCGAGGGCCGCCAACGCGGGGTCCGCATGGTTGTACGCCCCGACGTCCATCGCGATCCATGCTGGTCGTCCATTGTCAAGCAGCACGTCGCTCAGGACCACCTCCCCCGGTCGGGGCCCGAGTTTGGTCGTCGTGGAGTGGCCGAAGAGGACGGTGCGTTGCTGGTCAAGCGGCTCGTCGTGCTTGTAGAAGCGCCGTCGGATCCAGAGCATGTCGTGTTCGTTTTGCTCCTCGAGGGGTTTGCGAGGGTCGTACCCGGCGTGGACAAGGCGGAAACGGTTCAGCACGATTTCGGTCGGTAATTCGTTCATCCACATCAGGTCGTCGAGGAGGGCCGCTCGAGCAAGGTGCAGTTCTCCTTCGGCTCGGACGATGTAGGAGCCCCATGTTGCAGAGCCACCTCGTTTCATCCATGGCTGCCACAGTTCAACACCCCGTTCGGGGCAAAGGGACATCGTGGCCATGCGTTCGTGGTTCCCCATCAGGAGGATCAGCCGTGGGTCCGTTCGCAGGAGGTGCACGACGCCAGCGGCGTCCGGCCCTCGGTCGATGGCGTCCCCCAAGACCACCACACGGTCTTCTGCGCCGAGGTTCAGGCGGTGCAGCAAGGCCCGAAGCGTGGCAAGGTGGCCATGCACGTCGCCAACCGCATAGACGCGGTGGCCGTGGTCCAGACGCGCTTGAAGGTCCGCCTCAAGGGCACGGTCACGGTTCGTTGGCGTGGCCGGCAGCATCTGCTTGCACGTCAGGGTGAATCACCGAGGCGATGCTTTGCCCCGCACCATCCTTCTTCCTGAGACTATAGGTGCTTCCTCT
>Ga0255776_10003634_pt1 | contig 16561 bp, 12 predicted proteins | sample 071ome_19_FD_179974 | JGI IMG/M metagenome (GOLD analysis project Ga0255776, IMG submission 179974) | Coastal salt marsh microbial communities from the Groves Creek Marsh, Skidaway Island, Georgia - 071413AT metaG (version 2) | ecosystem: Environmental > Aquatic > Marine > Intertidal zone >... | reverse complement strand
GTAAATTCCGAACACCCTTTTGGAATCCCGGGAGATTCCACGAAGTGCCGGTAGGTGTTGTAGAAATCAATAACTTAGGAAGAGTAAAGCTCGGAGAGTGAGGCTCTTTGGAAAGGAATCGAACCTTGACGCAACTCGCAGAAATTCAACGCAATACAGGTGTTTTTGAGTAATTGGACCACGCAGGTCGACGCAACGGAGAGGGAGGCTCTTTGGTAAGGAATCGAACCTTGACGCAACTCGCAGAAATTCAACGCAATACAAGTGTTTTTGAGTAGTTGGACCACGCAGGTCGACGCAATTTAATGAAATTGCCCGTACCCCAAATCGTACCCCAACCACCGGGAATCTCGCTTTATCCCCGTTAATGTTGATTTTCAGATAGATGGGACACTCCCCATTCGCCTTTGGTCTTGTTCGGCTGATGAAGTACACCAGCGAGTAACTTGATCGTTCGTTTAACATGTGACTTAATGTTCATTAAGCCGGAGAGAGAGGGATTCGAACCCTCGGAACATTTTAAAATTTTTCTGTCTTAGCATACTAAAGTGCCATCTTAAAGCTTTATAAATATAGGCTTTAAGTTCTCTAATTTCCTCATTGAAGGTAATTTATTCATTGGATGCTCCTATCGTGGAATCTCCCGGGATTCCAAAAGGGTGTTCGGAATTTACTGAACATGTTGGGGATGGATTTTTTAAAGCTGTAACCTTTAATAACCATTTAGTATGAAACATGGAAATGCAAAGTACCCTCTCGAATTAATGCTTGCGGTTTGCCTCCGGGAAGAAAGGAAACTCTATCCACCAGAATTTCTGCAAACCATACCGCGAAGCACCTTGTCCTTTTGGAGATCCAAGCCGCCTCAGTTCTTTATCCAACAATTTGAAGATCCAGAAACTCAGGAAATCGTAAAACGGGCAAAATCAAAAGAAAGTCATGAAGCGGAGACTCGAAAAAAGATCACTGCCTCTTACTTTAAGTTCTTACAATTCATTAAAGACCGCATGGGCGAAAAAGAATACCTGCGGTTCTTGAGTGCTAATAAAAGAGACTTCCTCGTAGTCGTTGATTCCCTCGAGGGGGCCATTTCTAAGAACATATTCCTTGAGGCTGCAGGCGTAAGTAAAAACCGCTATTGGAGCTGGAAAATTGAAACGACCGTCAAATGCGAGAGCAGTTATGACTCGGTGTGCATTCGGAAACGTCCGCATAAAACCACGAAGCAAGAAGTCCAGCGCATTCGGCGTATTGCTATGAAAGGAGGCCCTAATAAATATGCGATATGGGCCACCGCATTGAAAGAAGGTAAAATTGCCGTGGGAAAGCAGACTTTTTACACCTACACAAAAGACATACTGACCGAAAAGCAGCATCGAAAGGTGCCCAAAAAGCATCGAAAAGTACGGGCAAACGCTATTCATGAAATTTGGCATGCGGATATTTCTATCATCTTCACCGCCGATGGAAAAAAACACTGCTTGTACTGTGTGATGGACAATTACTCGCGGGCAGTATTGGCTTGGCGCATTGAAGACCGCGTTCGCAAATCCATTTCGGCAGAAGTGCTATACGATGCGTTTATGCGGTCCTGCCCAGAAAAAGTGAAGTACATGACAGACGGTGGGAGTGAAAACCGCAACATCCTAGACACGGATTTACCAGAAATCAAATTCAAGGTGACCCATTTAGTCGCACAGAAAAACGGGATACCCTCCAATTCTATGATTGAGCGTGTTTTTCACACGTTGAAAAATGAATACAAAAGGGTGGTCAATGCGCAAGACAAGGGGCATCTAATCAAAGTCGTCTCCGAAGTGATCAACGCCTACATGGACCGGCCCCACAGCGCACACGGAGTCTACAGTCCACGTGAGGTGCTTATGAAGACTTCGGGTTGGTTTGATAAAAAAGCCGTCCTGTATTCTTCGGCCAAAGCGCGCTTGGAGGCCAATAAGAACGCCAAGTGTTCCAATTGTGAAAACTGTACGTGCTCAACACCCTTTGAATGGGATGTGGTGGGTAGCGCTCCTAAAAAAGCCAAAGGCAAATCAGAATAAAAAAACGCACCCTAAGCGCCCTGTTCGAATGGGAAGGGGGGTGCGCATGTTCAACGCGCTTTAAACGGCGTCTTTAAAAAAACCAGCACTTAATGTGCTGGTTTTCAATGTTTTAAGCGGAGAGAGGGGGATTCGAACCCCCGATACAGTTTCCCGTATACACACTTTCCAGGCGTGCTCCTTCAACCACTCGGACACCTCTCCAAAGATGTTGTGGGCGGCAAAGATACATAAAAGGCCTGCCCTGCAAACGTTTGACTATACAGGACTGTACAAGACCTTTGTAGCTATGAATTTGGACCTAGCCTATCAGGCGTATTGGGAAAAGGCCTTACCGGTAGAGACCTATTTGGACGACTTGCTGCAAGCGATGCCCAAAGATTTGGAGGGTATGGACCGCTACCTCCCGATCAATCAACAAAGAGTGAAGCGGCTCTTGAGTCGTTTCCAACTGAATCCCGAGGTGGAAGTGGCTTGCTTGAATGCCCCACAGGGCAGCAAATGGCTGATCTTAAACGAACATTGGTGTGGCGACGGCGCTCAGAGCATACCGGTCCAAGCTGCGATGCAGAGAGCGAGCAATGGTCGGTTAGAAATTCGGGTGCTCTTTCGCGATCAGAACTTGGAACTCATAGATGCCCACCTCACCAACGGAGGACGAAGCATTCCTATGACCCTTGCGCTCACGCCCGATTGGACGGTTGGCAAAACCTGGGGACCCCGACCCGCGTATGCCATGGACCTCGTGGCACGCATTAAAGCGAATCCGGACCTAGCACATACCTATTCCGAGGAACTTCACAAGTGGTATGCTTTAGACAAACAGCAAGCGATTCAAATGGAACTCGCCCAAGCCCTCTTGGGTCTATAAACTGCGCTCGCCCGCCACATTGGTCGCAAAGCCTTCGCGAAAAGCCACCCCCTGCTTGCCCTGTCCGAGAAGCCACATGGACTTTGTGATAACCGCTTCTAAGGTCATATCCCCTGCGGATAAAACGCCCGCATGGCGAAGCGTTCGCGATGCGGCATAGGCAGGCTGACGCACCCCTCCCATCGGACATTGGGACGCATTGATAAAGCAAATGCCGCGCTCCTGCCCTTCGTCCAAGAGTGTTGGAAGCCAGTCCCAGTTCGGCGCATTGCCGCTGCCAAAGCTCTGTAAAATGATCACATCACGACCTGCATCCAAACAGATGCTCCGGGCCAAACGCTCATCCATCCCCGGAAAAAAGCGAAGCACCCCAACACGCGTATTCGTCGCGGGTGCAAAGCAAACGGGGCCCGTGGGCCTCCACAAAGAGGTCTCATGAAGCTGCAGGCTGACACCTGCCTCCCCTAATGCGGGATAATTGGGGCTTTCAAAGGCATTAAAGGCTTGGGACGATCGCTTGTACGCTCGGTTCGCCCGCAGCAATTGGTACTCAAAATAAATCGCGACTTCCTGCAACACTGGCGCGCCATTTGCCTCTTGCAATACCACTTCCAACGAGGTGATTAAATTTTCGCGCGCATCGGACCGCAGTACGCCAATGGGCAATTGGCTGCCCGTGAAAACGATGGGCTTACCCAAATTTTGGAGCATAAAACTCAGCGCCGAAGCGGTATAGGCCATGGTGTCTGTGCCATGCAGCACCACAAAACCCGAATACCTGTCTCTACGCTCAAAAATGCCCGTCGCCAAGCGTTCCCAATGATGCGGCTGCATCTCACTGCTGTCCATGGGCTCCCAAGGCTGCCAGGTCTCGACGGTGGCCTGAAGCTGTGCAAGCTCCGGCACATGGCTCAATACTTGCGCAAAGTCAAAGGGCTGCAAATCGCCTTCCGGCCCTTGAACCATGCCGATGGTGCCTCCGGTGTAGATGAGTAAGACCTTCATGTGGGTTGTGCTTTACAAGCGGAAGATACGACGGGCATTGTCGCTCGTGGTACGATCTACGTCCTGAAAGGTCAGGCCCAAGTGGTCGGCTAGGTGTTCGGCTACTCGACGCACATACGCCGATTCATTGCGCTGTCCCCGGTACGGGGTAGGCGCCAAATACGGACTATCCGTTTCCAAAACCACATGGTCCAACCCAACAACCGCCAGGACGTCCACCACCTTAGCCGTTTTAAACGTGGCGACGCCTCCAATGCCCAGGTGATGCCCCATGGCTACGAGCTCCTGCGCGATCTCTAGGGAGCCGGTGAAGCAATGGAGTACGCCCGATAGCTCTGGACAGGCGCGTTGCCTCAAAACGTCCATCGTGGGGGCCCATGCCTCCCGTACGTGCATGCTGAAGGGTTTTTGGAAGCGAATGCACCAGTCCAACTGGCGGTGCAATGCCTGGATTTGGCGGTCTAGGGTGCTTTTATCCCAGTACAAATCCAGACCAATTTCACCCACGGCCACAAAGGCGTCGGGATTGGCCTCCCAGAGTGCCTCATAGCGGTCTAACACCCCTTCCCAATCTTCCGGGACGTCGCAGGGATGGAGGCCCAGCATAAGCCGCACGGCCTCCGGATAGCGGGCCTGCAGCGCCTGCATTCGGGGCAAACTTTCATCGTTTACATTGGGCAAAAGCATGTGACTCACGCCTGCCTCAAACGCACGCGCCATCACCGCATCTAGGTCATCCGCCAATTGCGGGTTGTCCAAATGCGTATGCGTATCGATCAAAACAAAGAGGGGTTACAAGCCGAGGCCCGTCTTGGCATCGCCGCCCATCAGGTGTTCCACAGGATTCTCCAGGGCTTCCTTGATGGCCACCAACGTACCCACGGATTCACGTCCGTCGATAATGCGGTGATCATAGCTCAACGCCACATACATGATCGGACGAACCACAATCTCGCCATTCACCACCACCGGACGCTCCACGATGTTGTGCATGCCCAAAATGGCGCTCTGCGGAGGGTTGATGATGGGAGTGCTCAACATGGAGCCAAATACACCACCGTTGGTGATCGTAAAGCATCCTCCCGTCATTTCATCGACGGTGATTTTGCCGTCACGCACTTTCACGGCCAAGTCTTTAATCGCGGATTCTACCCCTGCAAAATCCAGGGTATCCGCATCGCGTACCACGGGCACCATCAAGCCTTTTGGACCGCTTACAGCCACGGAAATGTCCGTGCTATCAAAGCTGACCATGTCGTCGCCGTCAATCATGCTCGCTACGGCTGGGTAGAGTTTGAGCGCTCGAACAACCGCCAGCGTAAAGAAGCTCATGAAGCCCAGACCGACGCCGTGCTTCTCCGCAAAAGCCTCCTTGTACTGCTTGCGCAAATCCATGATAGGCTTCATATCCACCTCGTTGAAGGTGGTCAACATGGCCGTTTCGTTTTTCACGGAAACCAAACGCTGCGCCAGCTTCCGACGGAGGGCGCTCATGCGCTGGCGCGTTTCTCCACGACCAGCTACCGTAGAACCCATGGACACTTTGGCGTTGACGGCATCCTCCTTGGTGATGCGGCCGTCCTTACCCGTCCCTGAAACGTGAGCGGGAGAAATGCCTTTTTCATCCAAAATTTTCTTGGCTGCCGGACTGGGGGTACCGGAAGCATAGGTCTGTGCGGCCGGAGCGGCTGCAACCGGCATAGGATTGGGGGCAGCAGCTGAAGCAGGCTTTGCGGCACCTCCCGCAGGTGCTTCTGCCGAGGTGTCAATTTTGCAGACGACTTGGCCCACCGCCACGGTGGTGCCGGGCTCCACCAAAATTTCAATCACCCCACTCATTTCAGCGGGCAATTCCAAAGTGGCCTTGTCCGAATCCACTTCCGCAATGGCTTGGTCCTTTTCGACGTAGTCGCCGGTGCTGACCAACCAGCTGGCAATTTCCACTTCAGAAATGGACTCACCGGGGGAGGGAACTTTCATGTCAAGAATCATGGGAGAGAGATTTAGCAGTCAAATGTTTTTTGAATGGTCGCATGTTGAATATGGTGTGCCGCCTGGTGCGATCCAGATGCAGGGGCTGCAGATGCCGCGGGCGAGACGCGCTGAAGCGGCAAATCCGTATTGGTGCGCAGGTAGGACCATGCACCCATGTTGGCAGGCTCTTCTTGGGCCCATACCAGCTTCACGTCCGATGGGTATTTAGCCAGTTCTGCCTGAAGGGCCGCTTCTGGCAAGGGGTAGAGCTGCTCAAGTCGAATCAACGCCGTTTGGCTATCCTCCCGCTTCTGGCGCTCTTCCAGCAGCTCATAGTATAGCTTTCCCGAACACAAAACGACCTTGCGAATGCCTTTGGGGTCCAAATCGTCCCCCATCACAGGCTGAAACTGCCCAGCGGAAAGCTCCTCCATCGTGGAGGTCGCCAAGGGATGGCGCAACAAACTCTTGGGGCTCATGACCACCAGGGGCTTGCGGAATTTCTGATGCATCTGACGACGCAACAAATGGAAGTGATTGGCCGGCGTCGTCGTATTGCACACAAACATATTGTTCTGCGCACAGAGCTGTAAGAAGCGCTCCAATCGGGCCGAAGAGTGCTCCGCCCCCTGGCCTTCATACCCGTGGGGCAGCAATAGCACAATGCCGTTTTGCACCTTCCACTTGTCCTCAGCAGCCGCCAAAAACTGGTCAATAATGATCTGGGCGCCATTGGAGAAGTCGCCAAACTGCGCCTCCCAAATCACCAAGGTCTCTGGGCTCGCCATGGCATAACCATAGTCATAGCCCAGCACGGCGTACTCGCTCAAATGGGAATTGTAAATCGCAAAGCGCCCAACTTTCTGGGGCACCTGATCGACCAGACTCACCTTCTCCTCCGAATCTTCCAATTTGATGATGGCGTGGCGGTGGCTAAACGTACCGCGCTCCACGTCTTCCCCGGAAATTCGGACGTTAAAGCCCTCCTGCAACAACGTGCCATAGGCCATCATTTCCGCCATACCCCAATCCAGGGCATTGCGCTCAAAGGCCATCGCAGCCCTGTCGCCAATGAGGCGTACGATTTTGGTAAAGAATTTTTTGCCGTCTGGCAGCGTCGTCAGGGCCTTTGCCACTGCGTCCAGGCGCTCACGTGCTACCTCTGTGTTAGGCAGGTGGTGCACGTCGCCGTTTTTCGCAGCGGGGAAGTTTTGCCACTCGTCCAGCATGAAGGGAACAATGACATTCTTTTCAATCTTCTTGGCCGTATCAAACTGACCTTCCAGCATGTCCTTAAACTCTCCCTCCAACTGCTTCAGTAAAGTGTTGGGAACTTGGCCTTCGCCAAGCAATTTCTGGAAGTAAATCTCCCGGGGGTTAGGATGGCGGGAAATGGCCTTGTACAGCAAGGGCTGCGTAAAGCGGGGCTCGTCGCCCTCGTTGTGCCCGTACTTGCGGTAGCACAAGAGATCGATGAAGACATCGCGGTGGAAGCGCTGGCGGTATTCCATGGCAAAGCGCATTGCATGTACCACGGATTCCACATCGTCGCCGTTCACGTGAAGCACGGGCGCCAAAACTACCTTGGCCACATCGGTACAGTAGGTGGAGGAACGCGCGTCCGTATAGTTGGTGGTAAAGCCCACCTGGTTGTTGATCACGACGTGGATAGTACCCCCTGTAGAGTAGCCGGCCAAGCGCTCCATTTGCAGCGTCTCATAGACCACGCCTTGCCCAGCTACGGCCGCATCCCCATGAATGAGAATGGGCAAAACCCGGTCAAAGTTGCTCGCATAATCGGTGTTGCATTTTGCCCGCGCAATCCCGACAACCACGGGATCTACGGCCTCCAAATGGGAAGGGTTGGGCGCAATATTCATCTTCACCGTCTTCTGGTTGGCCAAGGTGCGCTCCGTGGTGTACCCGAGGTGGTACTTTACGTCTCCGTCAAAATCATCCTCCGCAAATTCCTTTCCCTCAAATTCAGAGAAGATCTGCGATGCGGGCTTTCCAAACACGTTAGTCAAGACATTGAGTCGGCCCCGGTGTGCCATGCCTAAAACCACTTCTTCCACGCCCAATTCCGCACCGCGTTGCAGCATGAAATCTAACCCTGGAATTAAGGACTCCGCACCCTCAATGGAGAAGCGCTTTTGGCCGACAAACTTGGTGTTCAAAAAAGCTTCAAACGCAACGGCCTCATTGAGCTTGTGCAAAATGTGCCGTTTTTCCGTCTGGCTGAGTACCGGATAGTTGTCGTTGGGGTGGATAAAGGACTGGACCCATTTGATGACGTCCGGTTGACGCACGTACATGTACTCCACGCCAATCGAGCGGCAGTAAATGGCCTGTAGGTGTGCCACGATTTCTCGCAGGGGCGCAGGCCCAGGCAAGCCCACCTCAACGGCCGCCTGGAAGACGGTATCCAAGTCCGCAGGGCTCAAACGGAAGTTCTCAAGGTCCAAGGTGGGGCTGTACGTCCGGCGCTGACGAACTGGGTTCGTTTGCGTAAACAAGTGCCCACGCGTCCGGTAGCCATTGATTAAATCGAGGACAGCAAACTCCTTGCGAACTTCATCGGGAACGGCCGTTTCTACCTCAAGAAGGTCTCCGTATTCCGAACGTGAAAAGTCATAGCCCTGAAAAAAAGCCCGCCAAGAGGGCTCCACAGCGTCTGGGTTCTGGATGTACGCCTGGTAGAGGTCGTCCAAAAAGCCAATATGAGAGGTTCCTAAAAAGGAAAAGCGGTCCATGTATCCGTGCGTTACTGGAAAGCAAAATTACGGCAAAAACGACCGCCTATTACTGAAAATTCCGTGAAAATATAAGGGATTTCTTGCTTGGTTTTCAAGCCGTTCGGCTAAAAATCCACTGCGCTAGGGACTGCAAATCGGCCGTTTGACAGCCCAGGGCTTCCGCACGGCCCAATGCCTCCATCGCCAGGTCAAAGTGGAAGCGTCGCTTGGCCTCCACATGGGCGAGACTTCCCGCGTCCATCATCGCCGCTTTAATGGCGTCCACCTTTGCATCGCTGCGGTGGGCAGCCCAGGTATCCAGCAGTTCAGGCCGATGCGCGTGCAGATGGAGGTACAACAGGGTCTTTTTGTTGCTCCGAATATCGCCTCCCACTTGCTTTCCGACCTGATCGGGGTCCCCAAAGGCATCCAAAATATCGTCGTGGATTTGGAAGGAGGTACCCAGCTCCAGTCCAAAGGCATACAGGGCCGAAGCCACTTCCGAAGAAGCGGAAGCCGCCGCCGCACCTAGCTCCAACGCACAGCCCAGCAACACCGACGTCTTGTACCGAATCATCTGCAGGTACTGCCCCTCGTGCACCTGGTCTTGGGTCTCAAATTCCATGTCCCACTGTTGGCCTTCACAGACCTCCAAGGCCGTTCGGTTAAATACCTTCAACGCCTGGGGCAAGGTCTCCGCCGGCAGGGCGCGCAAGGATTCATAGGCCATCACCAGCAAGGCATCTCCGCTCAAGATGGCGGTATTTAACCCCCATTGCATGTGGACCGTCGGCTTTCCTCGACGCACCGGAGCCTCGTCCATGATGTCGTCGTGAATGAGGGAGAAGTTGTGAAAGCGCTCCACAGCATGTGCCGCAGGTAGCGCTTGCTCCGCAGGTGCACCGAGCGCTTCCGCCGCCATGAGCGAAAGAACAGGTCGCAGCCGCTTGCCTCCCATGCTCAAGATATAGCGCTGTGGGGCATACAAGGAATCGGGTTGGCGGTTCCATTCGGGCTCGCCAAAGCCTTGCTCCAAGCTCTGCAAAAAAAGACGTTGAAGGCGTTCTACGGCGTTCATGCCACTAAGGATTGGAGGTAGGCCCCATAGCCACTTTTCACCAATGGGGCCGCCAGGGCGCGCAGTTGATCGGCGCTGATAAAGCCCATGCGGTACGCCACTTCTTCGATACAGCCCACCTTGAGGCCTTGGCGGCGCTCCATGATTTGGACAAACTGAGCCGCCTCCATTAGGCTGTCAAACGTTCCCGTATCCAGCCACGCGGTTCCACGGTCCAACACGCCCACGTGCAGCGCTCCACGGCGCAAGTATTCCCGGTTGACGTCCGTTATCTCGTATTCCCCACGCGCCGAAGGCTTCAGATTAGCCGCGATTTCCACCACCTGGTTGTCGTAGAAATAGAGCCCGGGCACCGCAAATGAACTTTTGGGCTGCGCGGGCTTTTCTTCGATGGACAGCACTTTGCCTGCTTCGTCAAACTCCACCACGCCATAGCGCTCTGGATCGCTGACTGGGTAAGCAAACACCACGCCCCCTTCCGGGTTAGCGCTCTCCTGGAGCAGTTGAGGCATCTGCGTACCGTAGAAAATGTTGTCGCCCAAGACCAAGGCCACCGAATCCGATCCAATGAAGTCCTTGCCCAGCACAAAGGCTTGCGCCAGGCCGTTGGGCTCAGGCTGAACGGTGTAGTGGAACGAACAGCCCAGTTGGCTGCCATCGCCCAACAAATTCTGGAACAAAGCCGCGTCGTGTGGCGTGGTAATGATGAGGATTTCCCTGATTCCCGCCTGCATCAACGTGCTCAACGGATAGTAAATCATGGGCTTGTCGTAGACGGGCATCAACTGCTTGCTCACCGAATGGGTAAGCGGGTGCAAGCGCGTGCCAGAACCGCCGGCGAGGATGATGCCTTTCATTATTCGTCTTCCGCTAGATCAATTAAAATGTCTTCCATGTCCGTGGCGGACATCACTTTATTGAGTGACATCAACAAGCTGGGGAGCAGGATCAAATTAGAGAACATGGCGAAGACCAAGGTAATGGAAACCAATAAACCGAGGGCCTGGGTACCCCCAAAGCTGGAGGCCAAGAAGATGAAGAAGCCCGCAAAGAGCACGATACTGGTGTAGAACATGGAAGGCCCCGTCTCCCGAATGGCCGAACGCGCCGCCTTCGCAATGTTGTGCCCATTGCTGACCAATTCTTGACGGTAGCGCGCCAAATAGTGCAGCGTGTCGTCCACACTGATGCCAAAGGCTATGGAGAAAATCAATACCGTAGAAGGCTTCACCGGAATGCCAAACCAGCCCATGATGCCGGCGGTCATGACGAGCGGTAGCAGGTTGGGGATAATGGCGACGACGACCATTCGGATCGTCTTAAAGAGCCCGGCCATCAACAGCGAAATCACCACAATGGCGAGCAATAAACTCACCACCAAATTGTTGATCAAAAACTTGGTCGAACGCAGGAAAATAATACTCGCCCCGGTGTAGGCCAGGTCATAGTCCTCGCTGGGGAAAATTTCGCGTGCGGTCGTCTGAATTTTTTCGACCAAAACCATCATTTCTGGGCGGGTCAGGTCTTCTACCTGGACCGAAATCCGCAACTTCTGATGCGTCTCGTCCAAAAATCCATTGGTCAAGAAGGTCAAGTCCTGGTTCTGGTCCAAGCGCGGCATGCTGGCCGCAATCAAGGTGCGCTCTTGGCTGTTAGGCAGGTCGTAGAACAAAGGATCACCACCGTAGTAGGCTTGACGCCCAAACTTGAGCACATCCACCACAGAAAGAGAGCGACTCACGTGGTGCATGGTGTCCAAAGCCGCTTGGAGGCGGTCGACCCGCTTCAACACTTTGGATTTCTCTGCGCCATTTTCCGCCCGGGTGTCCACAACAATTTCCAAGGGGATGACGCCCCCCATTTCGCGCTCAAAAAAGCGCATTTGCTGCACCAAGGGGTCCGACTCGTGGATGTCTGTGGTCAAGTTCCCCGTGGTTTGCATTTGGGCCATGCCCGCAACGCCCAAAAGCGCCAAAACCAAAGCCCCTACATACACTTTTCCGCGGTTGCCTTCCGCTGTGCGCACCAGCCACTCAATCCACTTCACCAGCCACTTCTGGTTCAAATGTTTGTAGTGACGCTCCTTGGGCGCAGACAGCCAAGAGTACAACACCGGGATGATGGTCATGCTCATCAAGAAGACCATGAAGATGTTGATCGAGGCCGCCACCCCAAAGTGCACCAAGGCCTCGGAAGACGTCAAAATGAACGTCGCAAAACCCAAAGCCGTCGTCGCATTGGTCAGGAAGGCTACCCCTCCAATTTTCTTGATCGTGTGCATCAAAGCCGCCCGAACATCCTTATCCCGGGCATATTCCTGGTGGTATTTATTGATGAAGAAAATGCAGTTTGGCACCACAATGACAATCAGCAAAGGCGGAAGCAGGGCGCTAAACAGGGTGATTTTGTAACTCAACAAGCCCATGATGCCGTAGAGACCGATTACCCCTACGCCGACCACAGACAGGGCGATCAGCGCAGCGCGCATGCTGCGCAGGAGCACGAGCATAATGAAGACGGTCACCAAACCCGTTAAAATCAGGAAGAGGTTGATTTCCCCTTTGATGCTTCGCGCATTGTTCAAGCGCAGGTAGGGCAGTCCCGATACCTGAACTTCAATGCCCGTGCGGCGTTCAAAGCGCTTGGTCTCCGCGTGGATTCGGTCAAAAAGGTCAAAAATGATCTCCGAATAGTTGGCCTTATCACTAATGGTTACCACCATCAAGTGGGTCTTGGTATCCCGGCTGCTCAGCAATCCGTGGTAAATGGGCAGTGCCTCATAATGGTCCCGAATGGCAAAAGCTTCCTTGGGGCTATCCACTCGACCGTCCATAATGGTCGTGGTTTCCATCTCTGCCCCTTCTTCATCGCCCAAATAGAGATCTACGGCGTTGTGCAAGGACAAGACGCCTATCACTTCTTCCTCCTTTTCTAAACGAAGTGCCATATCGCGCCACGTATTCAATACCGAAGGCGTAAAAAACGCGTCGTCTTTGGCCGCCAACACAATGGCATTGCCCGACTCCACAAAATCATCGTGGAAGTCCATGTAGGTGGTGAAGACCGAGTCCGTGGACGGGAGCATCTTCGCAAACTCGTAGCTGATGTCTACCGAGCGACCCGCAAAGGCCATCGCGCCGATGTACAGCACCCAAAAGGCAATAACGCCTTTACGGTACTTCAATAAGAATTCTCCAACGCGTTCCCACATAGTTAGCAAAGGTACAATGGTAAGCCGTGGCTTTTGAGACCGATTCAGCCGTTCAACAATCGCGCCAAATTACCGATAGAGCACGGGGCGGCTAGGCGCTGCATCGTTGGCCAAAGGGGACACTTGTAGGCTGAGTGACCACGTCCCATCTTGCGCTCCTTGCGGCACATACACCAACTCTGTAATCGTGGCGTGGCTGCGGGCTTCCGGTCCTGGCGTTGTCGCCTTGGGGTCCAAGCCCCAGAACGCACGGTGGCAGGCCAAAGCCCCTCCATCCTCTTCGCGGTCTACGGACGGCAAATCCACCACCCAATGGTCAATGCCCAAAGCGGCCAACTCCCTGCCCACCGCGGCGTCGAAGTAGGGTGCATCCCCATTGGAATAGTTCACCTCACGCTTGCTGGGCGCATTGGGCAGGGTCCGAACCACCAAAGCCTGATGCCCCTCTAGGCCACCAGCGCGTTCTATGGCTTGGCGCACGCCCTCCCACGCCATGCAGGCCCCGAGGGATTCACGTCGCGTGGGCGTGACCGAAATCAATAGGGCTTTCAGCACAAATGGAATAGGAACCTGATGCACCGGAAAGTAGCCGGAACACACATGGCCCAAGGTTTCCGTGTGGCTGCCATGCGCATGCGGATTGAGTTCCCACGTCATGAAATTCACGGCACCTCCTTCTTCGACCGAACCCACCCAATCTCCAAGGCGAACGGGGCTTTTTGAAGGGCCTGGAATGTACCACGCCCGGCTCCGGCCCACTTCTATGGCCAAACTCAAATCGTAAAATTCCTGCGCTATGCCCATCGGAGGTCTAAGGTAGGTCTTCCGCACTAACGAAGCCGTCCGCCGCGATGCGGTCCATCCAAAGAAGTCCTTCGTCGGTCAGGCTCCAAGCCTCGGGCGTTTGCAGTATCCAGCCCTTCCGCACATAGGTCTCCCAAGCGAAGTCCAAGGCCCTCGCGTGGTCCCCTACATCGCCTCGTGAAAGTCCCTCCGCCCGTCGCAAGCTGGTCATGATGCGCTCGTTCAAGCGGTCCAGGGGGCTGAGGTGTTCGGATTCGGAGCAACTGGCTTGGGAGCTAGGGGGTGCGGGGGTTTGGGGGCTAGGGAGTGTGGGGGTTTGGGGGCTAGGGGGTTTGGGAGTTTGGGGGCTAGGGGGTGCGGGGGTTTGGGCCCACGCTTTCAAGTATCGGGCGTTGTTGGGCAGGTTCCAGCGGCGTTCGTCGTGGCCGTCAAACGAGTGGGCGCCGGGTCCAATGCCCACATAGGCGTCGCCCGCCCAGTAGGCGCTGTTGTGTTGCGCGCGCCAGCCGGGGAGGCTGGCGTTGCTGATTTCGTAGGGATCCCAGCCTTGGGAGCGGAGGTGTTGGCGGAGCCAGAGGAAGTCCTCGCTGGCGCGCGCATCGTCCGGCGAAGCCGTTTTGCCGCTTTGGATGGCATGGTGCAAAGCGGTGCGCTCCTCGACCGTGAGCGCATAGGTCGAAAGGTGGGGCGTCCCCAGCTCCAAGGCCATGCCGACGTTGTCCTGCCATTCGCCCAAGCTGGTGCCGGGGAGGCCATAGATGAGGTCCAGGCTGATGTTTTCAAATCCAGCGTCTTGGGCGCGGGCGATGCCTTCTTGCGCTTGACGGCCCGTGTGGGCCCGGTTCATCCACGCCAAACGGGCATCCACAAAGGTTTGAACCCCCACGCTCAAACGGTTAATACCCAAGCGACGCCATGCCGCGAGATGGTCGGCCGTTAGATCTTCGGGATTGGCCTCCAAGGTGAACTCACCCCCCGGCTGGAGGGGGCTGTGGCGGCGAAGCGTCTCCGTCAGCGCCTCCATCGAGGCGGCCGGAAGCACCGAAGGGGTTCCGCCGCCCCAGTACCAGGTGGCCATGGGATGCCCCTGAGGCCAGCGTGCGCGAAGTTCGTTTTGCATCGCCTCCACCATGGCGGGGAGCGTGGAAAGCTGGGTGGAAAAGTGGAAGTCGCAGTAGGTACAGGCCTTTCGGCAGTACGGCACGTGCAGGTAGAGGCCAGCCATCAGCGCGGCAGTTCAATGCGGAAGGTGCTGCCTTCTCCGGGGGCACTTCGGTGAACGCTGAGGGTGCCTCCGTGGCCCGCTTCAATGATGCGTTTGGAGAGCGACAGGCCCAGGCCCCACCCGCGGGTCTTGGTCGTAAATCCTGGATTGAAAACGGAGCGCTTGACGCGTGGAGACATGCCTTTTCCGGTGTCGCTTACATCGATGATGACTTTTCGGCTTAGGATTTGGCCCGAAATCGTCAACGTGCCTCTCCCCTCCATCGCGTCCATCGCATTTCGCAGCAAATTCTCCACCACCCAGCCGAGCAAAACGGGCTGCATGGGCACGTGAGGAAGATCTTCCGGCAGTTCAACGGTGAAGGTGATGTCCTCTGAGCTGCGGCGTTGCAAATATTCGACGGTGCTGTGGATGAGTTCGGACACATCGCCCAGTTGGCCTTTTCCGTCGATGCCAATTTTGGAGAAACGGTCCGCCACCGTTTGCAAACGGGCCAAATCTTTTTTGATCTCGGTGACCGCCGCGGGGGACGCGCCTTCCTCTTCCAAGAGGGTCGTCCATCCGTAGAGGGCGGACAAGGGCGTACCAAGTTGATGCGCAGTTTCACGCGCCATGCCGGTCCAAACGCGGTCCTGCTCTGCCTTTCGGGCCCGACTGAAGCCGATATACGCCAAGAGAATATAGGCGCCAATGATGCCCAGCAAAAAGCGCGGATAAAAGCGAAGGCGGCGCAAATTGGTCGATTCGTTGCGGTAAATAAACTGGTCCACACCGGGCAGCAGATGCACGGGAATGGGCGCTGCATAGGCCATCATGCGCGTGAGTTCTGCCTCAATGGCGGCGCTGGAGGTATCGCGTTCGGGCAGGTTGCGGTGGTTCAAAATGACCCCGTTGGCATCCGTGAGGATCAGAGGAATGGTGGTATTTAGCTCGATGATGCGCGTGGCAAGCGTGAGGTCGGCTTCTGGATCACTCTGCACAATACTTTCAACGGCTTCTGCCCAAAGTTCCACGCGGCGTTCTTCTTCCGCACGCAAACGCGCGGCAAACTGCTCGGTATACCACAGCGTCAAGGCGCCGATGGCCACGGCCGAAAGGAGCAATGCGCCTTTCCAAACATTTTTCACCTGGTAGAGATCCATCCGTGCCATTTTAACGAAGGTAAGCGCTGTTTTTTTGCGGATTTTGAACCCTGGCCTGTTTTTTGAGTTCAGGAAGTGTCATTTTTGCACCGCGATGCGTAGCCCCCTCTTCCTTCTTTTTCCTTTGGCCATTTTTGTCGCCTTGGACCTCTTGGCTTTCCAGACCTTCAAGGCCTTGGATTTGGGCCGAATTTTTCACCGTCTCTATTGGCTGATTCATGGCTTGGGCTACGCCTATATCCTGTTCGCAATTTTTCAGTTTGATCCTCAAGCGAGCCCTGCGGAAATCCGCCGCGGCATGCAAGGATTCATGATCTACGCTATTGCACTTTATGTGCCAAAAATCTTCCCCGTTGCCGTTGGCCTCCTGGAAGACGTGGCCCGAACAGGCGCCTGGGTCGCCGGCAAGGGTTGGATGAGCCGCCGCCAGTTTGTCGCCACCTTGGGCTGGGGCTT
>Ga0255776_10003624_pt1 | contig 16577 bp, 14 predicted proteins | sample 071ome_19_FD_179974 | JGI IMG/M metagenome (GOLD analysis project Ga0255776, IMG submission 179974) | Coastal salt marsh microbial communities from the Groves Creek Marsh, Skidaway Island, Georgia - 071413AT metaG (version 2) | ecosystem: Environmental > Aquatic > Marine > Intertidal zone >... | reverse complement strand
CTCTCACTTCGCTGTGCCTCGGATCATTTTCGATGCCCGCGAAGGTTGCCTTGACCGCCGCTTGATTGCCCTCGAGTACCTGATAAAAAGAGCCCTCGCGGTAGAGTAGCAACCCGGTGACGTGGCGCTGTGTATTCACCTCGCGCGCTTCTTTTAACAGTTTGATCAGCCCTTCTTGCGAAAACGGCTCTGTTTCTGTGCTCACGTAACCCAAATGGAATACCCCCTGATCTGCGTCGTTACTGGCGCTGAAGTCTGGCGGGCAGCTTTCGGGTTCTGACATGGGCTGGGTGCCAAGGGATCGAATGGGAGCCTGAAAAAGGCGGCAGTTCGACCCTAGATTGCTTGCTACTCAGGCAATAGTCAAATAAAATTGACATTTACTTGTTAAAAAAGTTAGACACAAAGCCAGACACAAAGCGCAAAGAGACACAGACACAGATATAAAATGAGACGCATAGCCGGGTGCGATGTCGTCCGCGGGGTAATGCAGGCAGCTGCAGGCCGCTCGTGAGCTAAGCCATCACCGGCCGATGTCCGCCATGGGGGATGTTATGACCGAATCAACACATGCCGGCTTAGCGGTAAACCTGACCACGCAGCAGGCGCTTGAAAGCCGCGCGTTGGCGCCGCGTTTCTACTGTACCGATTACGCTGCGATGGAACACATCGATATCTCGCCGGTGCGCGCTGAGTGGGACCTCATGATGCGCGATTTTGAGCTCGACAAGAATCGCGGTCACTTTAAAAAGAATTATGAATATGACCCTCGTATTTTGGAGTCCGATCCCGAACTGAAGGAGGAATTCCTGGATTTGCTGGTGTCGTCGATCACGGCCGAATACTCCGGTTGCGTGCTGTATCAGGAGATTGAAAAGCACGTCAGCAATCCTGACATCAAAGAATTGATGCGCTACATGGCAAGGGATGAGTCCCGGCATGCTGGTTTTATCAACAAAGCGCTGAATAAGCTTGGTGTTGCAGTTGATCTGGGGGTGCTGAAACGGGAAAAGGAATACACGTTCTTCAAGCCAAAATACATTTATTATGCGACCTACCTCTCGGAAAAGATCGGCTATGCCCGTTACATCACCATCTACCGGCATCTCGAGCGGCATCCGGAAAAGCGCTTCCATCCCATATTCAAATGGTTTCTGGAGTGGTGTAACGACGAGTTTGCCCATGGTGAGGCGTTTGCACTGATTATGCGCTCTGACCCCAAACTCCTCAGCGGCCTTAACAAGTTCTGGATTCGATTTTTCCTGCTCGCAGTGTATTCAACCATGTATGTGCGCGATCACTCGCGGCCCAAGCTCTATGAGGCGTTCGGGATGGACGTCACGGAGTTTGACTACACGGTGTTCGATATCACGACCGAGATCTCGCGTCAGGTCTTCCCGATCACGCTGAATACTGACGACCCTCGCTTTCGTGCCGGTCTCGAGCGTATGCGTCAACTCCAAGCGGCGCGAGACGCGCTCGAAGGCCGGCGCGGTCCGGTCGCGGCCCTCAGGCGAGTGGGATTGATGGTGGCCTCGGGCCTTACCTTTGCTCGTCTGTTCTTGTTGCCAACGCAAACCAACGCCATGCCCGAGCAGGTCCGGATGCAGCCCGCCTGGTAAGCCGGAGCTTCAGTAGCCAGCAGGCGCCCGATGGCTGCGCACTGTCCTCCGCGCTGAGCGGCTCGCACAGGGCTATTACCCATCGAGACTCTCTGCTAACTTGCAGCGTCTATCAAACGGGTTCTTGAGGAGGCACCGTGTCCGTTATTGAGCTATCTATCGACTCCGGAGTGGCTTTGGTCACGCTAAATCGGCCGGATGCTAACAACGCGTTGAACCGGGAGTTGTCCGAGGCGATTGTGGATACCTTCGCCACGCTGGCCGTCAACGCGGATGTCAAGGCGATCGTGCTGACGGGGGCGGGTCGCTGCTTTTGTGCCGGCGTTGATCTCAAGGCTCTTACTGAGGACCCCGAGCTGCTCTCTTCCGGGATGGGGCTGGGTCCCGCGTCACCGATTGTCGTTGCGCTGGAGCAGTGCCCTCAGCCCATCATCGGCGCGGTCAACGGCGCAGCGGTGACAGGCGGCTTCGAACTCGCCCTCGCCTGCGATTACCTCTTTGCCAGTGAGCACGCCCGGTTCGCCGATACCCATGCGCGTGTCGGTATTCTTCCCGGTTGGGGCTTGTCACAAAAACTGTCGCGCATCATCGGTATTAATCGCGCGCGCGAGATGAGCCTGACAGGAAATTTCATTGACGCGCATCGCGCTGAGGCGTGGGGGCTGGTCAATCGAGTGTGTGCCCCCGACGCGCTCGTCACTGAGGCGCTGGCCAGTGCTGCACAAATCGCAGACAGTGATCCCAGAGCAATAACGGCCCTGAAATCGCTGATGAACGATGGTGGTAAGGAAACGCTCGGAGACGCACTGGTCATGGAGGGTGAGCGAGGTAATGCGTTCGCACAGTCAGTGGACTATAGCCAGATGGCTGACCGGCTGGCCTCGCTGAGGCAACGCGCAGCCAAACAGTAGAAGGGCCGCAGCGCCAACCCTTCTGCGCCAGCTGGCGCGATCTGCGCCGCGATGGATAAGGGGTTCTAGCATGGTGATGTTAAGTGTCGGGGTAGTGCTGTGGAGTGCCGCCCATCTTCTCAAGCGGCTCGCGCCGGGCCTCAGGGCGCGCCTCGGCACCGCCGGGCGGTTGCTGGTGACCATCATGATCCTCGTTGCGCTGGTGCTCATGATTCAAGGTTATCCGTCGGCTCAGGGGCCCGTCTGGTGGGGGCGTCAGACGCCGCTGGTGGGCCTGAATAATCTGCTGGTATACCTCGGGTTTTATTTTATTGCCGGCAAAGCGGTGGGAGCCCGTGTCGCAGGCGTGATCCGCCACCCGCAATTAACGTCAGTGTCTCTTTGGGCGATTGCGCATTTATTAGTCAACGGCGACGCGCCCTCGCTGGTGCTATTCGGTGGTTTGCTGGCCTGGTCGGTGGCCTCAATTGCGGTGATCAATCACCAGGATGGCAAGCCAGCATTACCGAAACCCACGCCTTCACTGTTGCGTGAGATCGCCGCGGTGGTCATCACGCTCGCACTCTATGGCGCGACTTCCTATGTGCACGGTGTACTGGGTTACCCCGTCCACGGTTGAAGTAAGCGGGTGCCCCGGTGACAACCTCGTATGCCTTCACGGACAGGGATATCCGACGATCGCTAAGAGCGCTTGCAAAAGCGCATCCTGCGATTGCTAAAGCGCTCGATACGGTGGGGTTTCCTGCTTCGCGACAACGTGAGCACTCCTTTGAGTCTCTAGCGAGAATTGTGATTGGCCAGCAACTGTCGGTAAAAGCTGCGGCGACCATCGCGGGTCGCGTGGACACGGTGCTCGGAGGCGCAGTGACGCCAGAGCGTATTCTTGCCGCCGCCCCTGAAGTGCTTCGCGGCGCAGGGCTGTCGCATCAGAAGATCGGATATCTGCAGTCGCTTGCTCAAGCGGTTGCCAGTGGCGCTCTGTCGCTTGCCGAGCTGCCCGCGTGCTCTGATGAGGAAGTCGAAAACGCGATTACGGCGATACGCGGCTTTGGTCGCTGGTCAGCACACATGTATATGATGTTTTCTTTGGGGCGACCCGATGTTTGGCCTAGCGGTGATCTTGCGGTGCGCGTTGGCTTTGGTCGGATGATGGGGTGGTCTGAGCGTCCGTCTGAGCAGCAAGTCATTTCCGAAGGAAAGGCATTCGCGCCTCATCGAAGTGCGCTCGCACTGCTCTGCTGGCACTTCTACAGCGAGGCGCCGCTGTGACATTTACCTCTTGGGATCGTCAGTGCATGACGCTGGCGCTTGAGGAAGCTCAGCGCGCAGCCGATCGCGGCGAGGTGCCTGTCGGAGCCGTGCTCGCGCGGGGGGATCGCATTCTTTCTCACAGCGGCAATGCTCAGATCGAACTGAGTGACCCTTCAGCTCACGCCGAGATTCGAGTACTCCGTGAAGCCGGCATCCGGGAGGGGAATTATCGGTTACCCGATACCACGCTGTACGTCAGTCTGGAACCCTGCACCATGTGCTGCGGCGCGCTGGTGCATGCGAGAGTGAGCGCGGTGGTATTTGCGGCGCGGGAGCCCAAAGCGGGAGCCGTGATCAGCGCTGCGACGATCTTCGATAATCCGGCACTCAATCACCGCGTGCAGTGGCAAGGGGGATTGCTGGAGTCGCAGAGCGCTGACTTGCTCCGGCGTTTCTTTGAGGAGCGGCGGAACACCCGCAATGAATTGAGTTGAGGCGCTACAAAATCGGCAGGCTAATTTTGCGCAGGTGTTCGGGCAACAACAGGTCGACCTCGGCGGGCGGTGACAGGCGAGCCGCTGGCAGCGTCTGCAGTGCCAACATACCTTCATACTGTCGAATATTGTCGACATAGGTTACGGCTTGCTCGCCCTCGGCGAAGCCAAATTTCGTGACGGGAAAGAAATCCGGGTTCTGGAGCTTTGGTAGCTGGGCGCGCACGTCTGGCCAGATGTGCGGGTCGCCACCGGATTGCTGCGTAAGAACCCGCGCGTCTTCGAGATGCCCCATGCCAATGTTGTAGGCCGCGAGTGCCATCGAGGTGCGATCCGGCTCCTCGATGTCGGCGGGTAGCCGCCGCAGTAGATCCTTAAAAAAGCGAGCACCCCCTCGTAAACTTTCTCTCGCATCCGTGCGATCACTGACGCCGAGTTCAGCCGCTGTGACGCGTGTCAGCATCATCATGCCCCGCACCCCTGTTTGTGAGCGTGCGTCGGGATCCCAATGAGATTCCTGATAGGCCATGGCCGCGAGCAATCGCCAGTCCATTTGGTACTCGCTCGCGACACTTTCAATCAGCGCTTGCCACTGGGGCAGATCATTTTGCATTTTGCGTTGAAAAGTCAGCGCGCCGACGCGAGACGCGTGCTTGTAAGGACCAAAGTGGAGCCGTTCCAGTTGCGCGATGTCTCCCGCGCGACGGGCCGATTCAAGGAAGTCATTGGCCAGTGCCAAGGTCGCCAGTCCGTCTTCCGTTCGCGGTAGATAAAATACCACCGGCATTGGTTTTCCGAGGTCCAACGCGGCGACTAATCGCGGAAACAGGTGTTGCTGGATGCTGAACTCAACCGAATCCACAATCGCGAGCTCCGCTTTGCCCTCGGCAACCAATTGCATCAGCTCGATCGAGTCTGCAGCGTGAATTTCTCGCCAATCCAGCTCGGGTATTGCCTGCTTCATTTCGGTGAGTGTCTCGATATGGGAGCTGCCAGCAACGACCACAAGATCTCGGCCAACCATCTCGTCCGGCGATCGCGGCCGCCACGAACCCGACTTATAAACCACCAACGCCTGTTGCTCGAGGTAGGGTATCGACGCATAAAACTGGGCGTCTCGCGCATCGCTCTGGCTTAAGCCTGCTGCGGCGATATGCGCTTCGCCTCGTGCCAGCGTGGCGAACAGCTCAGGCAGGCTAAAGGCGACTTTGATTCTGACGCGCATGCCGTGGCGCTGAGCGAACCGGCGTATCAGGGTGTAGTCAAACCCGGCCGCCCGATCACCCTGAAAATAGTAGGTGGTTGGTGTATTGCGGGTGAGTACGACCAATTCCCGGGCTTCTTCGATGGGGGGAAGGTGCTGGCCGTCGCCGCAACTCCAGAGTCCGGTTGAGAATAAAAATATGAGAAGGCCGCCACGCATGGATGGATTGTAGGTCCTCTGGGCACCCTGGGACAGGACATCGTGTCCTACGTATGCATGCGGCGGTAGCGGCGGGGTATAATGTGTCCGCTGTCTCGTTCAGGAACTCCAAATGCTTGTGCTACCCGGATCTTCAGCGTTGTCTGAAGCCCGATTCCGTTTATTGGCCGACCAGGTAGCCGGCTTGGGGAGGGGGTACGTCTTACGCGAGGTCGTACACGCCTATTTGGTAGACATCCAACCCGATGCGGCGCTTGATACAGAGCGCCTAGCCGCACTGCTGCAACCGGGAACTCGGCCAATGGCGGACCCCACGGCGCTGACACGACCGGGTCAGCGCATTGTCAGCCCCCGTTTTGGCACCATCTCCCCATGGTCAAGCAAAGCGACTGACATTGCGCGCAATTGCGGCTTCGCTGCGGTTAAGCGGCTGGAACGGGTCACGCTCTTCGGTATCGATCATCTTTCCGAGGGGGAGCCCACGCCGGCCCTTGATGCCTTGTTGCACGACCGCATGGTTGAAACAGTGGTCTCTTCAATGATGGCTCTGGCGCCGATGTTTGATCACGCAGAGCCTCAAACCTACAGCGAGGTCGATATCCTCGGTGAGGGAGAGGCCGCACTCCATAACGCCAACATCGCTCTGGGATTGGCATTGACGCCGGATGAGATTGATTACCTCTTTGCCGCGTTCTCGGAATTGGGGCGCAATCCTCGTGATATTGAGCTGATGATGTTTGCGCAGGCTAACTCCGAGCACTGCCGCCATAAAATTTTCAATGCGAGCTGGGATATCGACAACGTCGCTGAGCCCCATTCTTTGTTTGGCATGATCCGGCATACCCATGAAGTGGGGGGTGACGACGTGCTGTCTGCCTACTCCGATAACGCCGCTGTCGTGGCGGGCCACCGCGCGGGGCGTTTTTATCCCGATGCCACCGACGGGGTCTGGCGATACCACGATCAGCCCATCCATTTGTTGATGAAGGTTGAAACGCATAATCACCCGACGGCGATATCGCCTTTCGCCGGTGCTGGCACCGGGGCGGGGGGAGAGATACGGGACGAGGGTGCGGTCGGGCGCGGCTCGCGGCCCAAGGCTGGTTTGGTCGGTTTCTCAGTATCTCACCTGGAGATCCCGGATCGGCCTCGTCCCTGGGAAATCCGCTACGGAAAGCCAGACCGCATCGTGACCCCCCTGCAAATTATGACTGAGGGCCCGATCGGCGCTGCCGCCTTTAACAACGAATTCGGCCGACCTAACTTGGCGGGGTATTTCAGGTCATTTGAAACGCGCACGAGTGAAGGCGTTCGCGGTTACCACAAGCCGATCATGATCGCCGGTGGATTCGGCAATATCCGCGAAGATCATGTCGAAAAAGGCAGTTACTCGGCGGGCGCGAAGCTGGTGGTGTTGGGTGGCCCTGCCATGCTGATCGGTTTGGGTGGCGGTGCAGCCTCGTCCATGGCCAGTGGCGACAGTGCCGAAGATCTCGATTTTGCCTCGGTACAGCGCCAGAACCCGGAGATTCAGAGACGTTGCCAGGAGGTGATCGACGTCTGCTGGGGCCTGGGCGATCGCAATCCCATCGCGTTTATCCACGACGTGGGAGCGGGTGGCCTCAGCAACGCCTTACCCGAGCTGGTGAAGGACGGCGGCCGGGGCGGCCGGTTCGAATTGCGCGACGTGCCCAATGATGAGTCGGGTATGACGCCATTGGAAATCTGGTGTAACGAATCCCAAGAGCGCTATGTATTGGCGGTTGAGCCCGCAGATCTGCCGCAGTTTGAGGCTATTTGTGCACGGGAGCGTTGCCCCTATGCAGTGGTGGGCGAAGCGAGTGAGGTGCAGGAGTTGGTGGTGAGCGATCGGCAGTTCGCAAACCAACCGGTCGATTTGCCCATGTCGGTATTATTCGGTAAGCCACCTAAGATGCATCGCAGCAGTCAGCGTCTTGCGGGGCTCGCCGATGCGTTTGATGCGAGCACCGTCTCCATCGCCGAATCTCTAGAGCGTGTCCTCACTTTCCCCGCGGTGGCCAGTAAAAATTTTCTGATCACGATTGGTGACCGTAGCGTCACTGGCATGGTGGCCCGAGACCAAATGGTGGGTCCCTGGCAGGTGCCTGTCGCGGATTGCGCGGTCACGACGGTGTCATTGGATTCCCATCTCGGGGAAGCCATGGCCATGGGAGAGCGTACGCCCGTGGCGTTGCTGGATGGCGCTGCCTCGGGCCGGCTCTCGGTAGCAGAAACCATTACCAATTTGCTGGCAGCACCGGTGGCTAAACTTTCAGATATCAAGTTATCGGCCAACTGGATGTGCGCCGCGGGCCATGCCAGCGACGACGCAGTATTGTTCGACACGGTGCGCGCCGTCGGGCTGGAGTTTTGTCCTGCATTGGGTATCACGATACCCGTCGGCAAAGACTCGATGTCGATGCGCACAGTCTGGGAGCAGGCGGGTGAAGAGCACGCCGTCACGGCGCCGGTGTCGCTGGTGGTTTCTGGCTTCGCACCGTGTGGGGATGTCCGAGAGGTGCTGACTCCGACGTTGGTTGCCCGTGAAGACACGGCGCTACTGCTAGTTGATCTCGGGCGAGGCCGGGATCGGTTGGGAGGGTCTGTTCTGGCGCAGGTGTGGAGTCAGCTGGGCGCCACTCCGCCGGACATCGCGCCCGAAGATGTGGTCGCGCTGTTCGACTTCATCACGCGACTCAAAGAGCAGGATTTGATATTGGCGTATCACGATCGCTCTGACGGTGGCTTGTTGGTTACCTTATTGGAGATGGCGTTTGCCGGTCGTTGCGGATTGCAGATTGATCTCGATGTCGAAAAATCCGAGGCCGCAGCGCGACTCTTTTCAGAAGAGATAGGCGTTGTGATTCAGGTTGAGGCTGCGCAGGTACCCGCGGTGATGGCGCTGGCGGCGCGCTGTCATCTTCAGGATGTGGTCACACGGGTTGCCACACCGCGACTGGATGAGCGGATCGTGGTCAATACCCCGCGCTTTGAACTGATCGATAGTCGACGTGCTGCGTTGCAGACACTGTGGAGTGAGACGAGCCATGCGATCGCTCGGCTTCGAGACGATGCGGCTTGCGCCGATTCTGAATTCGCGGCGATTTCCCAAAAGGATCCTGGGCTGTCTGCCTCATTGACCTTTGACTGTGATGAAGATATCGCCGCCCCTTTTATTGCGACGGGCGCCAGGCCACGGATAGCCGTGTTGAGAGAGCAGGGGGTCAACGGTCAGATGGAAATGGCCGCCGCTTTTGATCGCGCGGGGTTTACGGCGGTCGACGTTCATATGAGTGACGTGATTGCGGGGCGTGAGGACCTGAGCACCATGCAGGGCCTGGTGGCATGTGGGGGCTTTTCTTACGGAGACGTCCTTGGTGCCGGAGAGGGTTGGGCAAAAAGCATTTTGTTTAACGAGGCGGTGCGCGGCCGTTTCGGTGATTTTTTTGCACGCGAAGATACCTTCGCTCTGGGTGTATGCAACGGCTGCCAGATGCTATCGGCGCTGCAGTCGATTATTCCGGGCTCTGAGCACTGGCCGCGGTTTGCGCGCAATCAGTCAGAGCAGTACGAGGCGCGACTGTCGCTCGTGCGAATAGAGGAATCACCATCCATTTTGTTGCGTGGTATGGCGGGCTCTTATTTACCGATTGTGGTGGCTCACGGGGAGGGCCGAGCCCAGTTTGCGGTGCCCGACGACTTGGCGGCGCTCGAGGCGTCTCAGCAGGTTGCCTTACGTTTTCTTGACCATGATCTGACCGTGGCGGAGCGGTACCCGATGAATCCGAACGGCTCGCCGAGCGGCATCACTGGGCTGTGTAACAAGGATGGGCGCGTCACGATCATGATGCCCCACCCCGAAAGGGTGTTTCGAGCATCCCAGTTGTCCTGGCGCCCGACAGAGTGGCACACCGATTCCGGATGGATGCGGCTGTTCCGAAACGCGCGCGTGTGGCTTGGGTAATCATGCCATGGTGTTGGGTATCCGGAGTCGTTACACTCCGCGGCTTTATGCAAAAGCCCATTTCGCCGCTGTGGCACGACCAATGAGCTCATGATGAATCGCTATCCACTCTGGAAAAATCTGCTGATCTTGGTGGTGGTGGTATGCGGCTTCTATTACGCCGCCCCCAACCTCTACGCCCCAGACCCAGCCCTGCAGATTGCCGGTGCTAGTAGCGCTCAACAAATTGATGAGCGCGTCTTGTCGCGTGCCGAGTCTGCATTGTCGGACGCCGGCATCGTTTACTTTGGCGAAGAAGTACAAAACCAGGGCAAGTCAGCGTTATTCCGATTGCGCGATCGAGAGCAACAGTTGCGCGCGCAAGCGATTCTGGCGCGCGAGTTGGGTGACGGTTTTATTGTCGCCTTGAATCTCGCGCCGACAACACCGGACTGGCTATTGTCTGGGGGTGCCAACCCAATGAAATTGGGGCTGGACCTCAGTGGCGGCGTGCATTTCAAGCTGGAAGTTGACGTTGCGGCGGCGACCGAGCGTAAGCTAAATCAGTACGAAACCGGCATCAAGAAGCAGCTTCGCGAGGAGCGTATCCGCGGTCTGATCAGTCTCGACGGTGAACGTGTCGCGATGCAGTTCCGTTCCGAAGAAGATCGAGAGGCAGCGCGCCGCGAAGTGGTTGACCTTTACCCTGAGCTGTTTCTTGATCGCGTAGATGAGGACGACAGCTGGTCGCTGTATGCGCAGGTCACCGAACAAACCATCAATGAAGTGATTGATTATGCTGTCGCCCAGAACCTCACCACGATCCGCAATCGGGTTAACGAGCTGGGCGTGTCAGAACCTTTGGTTCAGCGTCAGGGTCGTAACCGCATCGTGGTGGAGTTGCCCGGCATTCAGGATACCGCCGAAGCGAAGCGTATCTTGGGCAAGGTCGCGAATTTGGAGTTCCGTCTGGTGGCGGAGGCCAACGCCCCTGTGTCCGAGCGGCAACGCTTCGAGTATCGAAGTCCTGATCGCGGTGGTGTCACCGAATGGCTTGAGCGTGACGTCATTATCACGGGGGAGAGCGTTTCCAATGCGCAAGCGGGCTTCGACCAAAATAGTCAGCCCAATGTCTTGATCAGCCTCGATGGGGAGGGTGGGATGCTGATGTCGCGAGCCACACGCGCGAACATCAAGCGCCGCATGGGTGTTTTGTTCATCGAGCGAAAATATCGGACGCGTTATGAGCTGGACGCCTCGGGAAAAGAAGTTGCGGTCCGCATTCCCTACGATGAAAAGAAGCTGCTTACCGCACCCGTGATTCAGTCTGCGTTGGGTGCGCAGTTTCAGATTACTGGTCTCGATAATCCGGCCGAGGCGTCGGAGCTGGCGCTCATGTTGCGCGCTGGCGCGCTGGCAGCCCCCATTACTTTTGTTGAAGAGCGCACCGTCGGTCCCTCGCTGGGCGCGGAAAACATTCGCTTGGGCATGAAGTCGGTGCAGGTCGGATTGGCGCTGGTCGTACTCTTTATGGTCGCCTACTACCGCGTATTCGGCGTGGCGTCGGTGATGGCCTTGTCTGCCAATCTGGTTCTACTGCTGGGCGTGATGTCGCTCCTAGGTGCGACGCTCACCTTGCCCGGTATTGCCGGTATCGTATTGACGGTGGGTATGGCGGTCGATGCCAATGTGCTTATCTTTGCGCGCATCAGAGAGGAGATCCGCGGCGGCGCGTCGCCACAGACGGCGATTGCGAATGGTTTTGATCGGGCCATCGTGACGATTCTCGATGCCAATATCACGACATTAATTGTGGCGATCATTCTCTATGCTATTGGTACCGGCCCCATCAAAGGTTTCGCAGTGACGTTGTCCGTGGGCATCATTACATCGATGTTCTCTTCGATTATGGGTACACGCGCACTGATCAACCTTTTTTATGGTGGGCGCCGCATCAAGCGACTGTCGATCGGCGGTGTGGGCAGCGCGATGAGTAAGTCACAGGAAGCGGCCGGATGAATACGATTCCCTTTATGAAGTGGCGGTGGATCGCCATCACCTTGTCGGCGCTGGCACTCATCACCGCTGTTGCGTCTTTGAGTCTGAGACAGTTGAACTGGGGCCTTGATTTTACGGGCGGCACGCTGGTCGAAGTGGCCTACAGTGACAGTGCCGACCTCGGGAGCATCCGGAATATTCTTGAGACAGAGGGCTACGATGGGGCAATCGTGGTCAGTTTTGGCACCGATCGTGATGTGCTCGTCAGGTTGCCCGATGGGTATTCCGATCAGCAAGGTGCGATTATGGTCGATAAGTTGCGAGCGGCGACCGATATGACGATCGAGCTACGCCGCATTGAATTTGTTGGCCCGCAGGTAGGCGATGAGCTCCGGGATGATGGCGGTATCGCTATGCTCACGGCGCTGGGCCTAGTCATGCTTTACGTCGCTTTCCGCTTCCAGATCAAATTTGCTCTCGGAGCGGTGATTGCACTTGCCCACGATGTGGTCTTTACGCTCGGGTTCTTCTCGCTCACCGGGCTCGAATTCGATCTCACGGTTTTGGCGGCATTGCTCGCCGTGGTCGGTTATTCGCTCAACGACACCATCGTGGTCTCGGACCGCATCAGAGAGAATTTGCGCATCATTCGGCGTGCTAGCCCGAGCGAGGTGATTGATATTTCTTTGACTGAGACATTGGGCCGAACGCTCGTGACTTCTTTGACGACTTTGCTCGTGTTGGCTGCGCTGGCGTTATTCGGCGGCGAGATGATCTTCGGATTCGCTGTGGCGCTGTTGGTCGGCGTGGCGGTGGGCACCTATTCGTCGATCTATGTGGCGGCGGCCACGCTGCTGCAACTGAAAGTCAGCAAAGAAGATGTGATGGTGCCGGAGCGCGAAGGTGCCGAGCAAGACGGCTTATTACCCTAGCTAGGGTGGCGGCGGTCCAGCGTTATTTGTTGTACCACTTCACCAGGGGCAGCAGCTGGCGCATCAACTTACTGTTGCCGCAAACCACGTTGCCACTCTCGAACCAATTTTCGCCGCCCGACAGGTCTGTAATCAGCCCGCCGGCTTCTCGCACCAAGAGCGCGCCGGCGGCGATATCCCATCGGTTAAGGCCCATTTCCCAAAAACCATCGAGCCTGCCGGCGGCGACATAGGCGAGATCCAAGGCTGCGGCCCCGGCGCGTCGGACACCCATGGACCGACTTGTCACGGCAGTCAGTGTCTCGGTATACCAACCCAAATGCTCGTCGCAATGACCCATGAACGGGATTCCCGTGCCAAATAGGGCCTCTTTCGGATCGGTACGGTCACCCACACGAATGCGGTGGCCATTTAATTGCGCGCCGCGCCCTCTTGAGGCGATGAACTCTTCCTGACGGACAGGATCGTAAACCACGGCGTGCTCTATCTTTCCGCGATGTAAACAGGCGATGCTGATGGCGAAGTGCGGAATTCCGCGCAGAAAATTGCTGGTGCCATCCAGAGGGTCAATGACCCACAAATACTCCGACGCTTCATTTCCGGACAAGCCGCTTTCTTCGCATTGGAACTGATGATCAGGATAGGTTTTGCCAAGGTGGTAGAGAATCTCTTTCTCGGCAGCGATATCGACGTCGGTAACGTAGTCGGCAGCGGCTTTGGTCCGAAATCCCACGCGATCCATATCGTCCGAGGCGCGCATAATGAGATCGCCCGCTTTGCGGGCGGCGCGCAGGGCCATTGATGCAGTCGGTTCCATCGAGTGTCTCGGTGAATCGGGGCGGCGCATCATAGCAGGGGTGGCCGGAGGGGGATACGTCTCTGCTAGACTCGGTGACCTCATACCTGAACCCGAATAATTCGCGCGTTTCGCCGCCACGCTGGGAACACAGCTTAGCCATGACACCCGATAACATCGATATTGTGCTTGTTCATACCACCCACAGCGGCAACATTGGTGGCGTTGCGAGGGCAATGAAGAATATGGGTCTTACACGACTGACCTTGGTTGCGCCTCTCGAGTACCCCGCTCCCGAGGCGACGTGGCGCGCGGCTTCGGCAATCGACGTATTGGAGCAGGCGCGGGTCGTTTCGACACTCGACGAGGCTATTGCTGATTGTCAGTTTGTGGTCGGGACCAGCGCCCGTGAGCGACGCATTCCCTGGCCTGTGCAGGATGCGCGTCGATGCGCCGAACGTATCGCAGCGCATTCAGGTAGCGAGCGCGTCGCAATCTTGTTTGGTCGGGAAGATCGCGGGCTTCTCAACGAAGAGCTCCAACGGTGTAACCTGCATTGCCATATCCCGACCCACGAGGGGTACGCCAGTCTCAACCTCGCTATGGCCGTGCAGATTGTGACTTACGAGCTGCGCATGGCGGCACTCGGTGAGCAGACCGCGCTTGCCGAGGACGCTGAGTGGGACACGCCATTTGCGACAGCGGAGGATATGACGCGGTTTTACCAGCATCTCGAGGAAACGCTGGTGGAGATTGGCTTTCTCAAGCCGGAGGCGCCACGGCAGCTGATGCCTAGGCTCAATCGGCTGTTCAATCGTGTCCGCCTAGACGAGATGGAGCTGAATATTCTGCGGGGCGTCCTCAGCGAGACGCAGAAAGCCGCCCGTCGGGGGCCCGAATAGCTGACACGCTTAATTCTTGACTAAATTAGTCGGGAATAAGAAAATGCGCGCCATGAAGCTTACGACCCGCGGACGCTACGCCGTCACAGCTATGCTCGACCTCGCGATCAACGGGGGGAGCAGGCCTGTGTCTCTGGCAGATATTTCCGGACGCCAGGAGATTTCACTGTCCTATTTAGAGCAGCTTTTTGCCAAATTGCGTCGCGGAGAGCTGGTGGTGAGTGCCCGCGGTCCAGGTGGCGGTTACCGACTCGCGCGCAGCGGCGCGGAAATTTTCGTCGCGCAAATCATCGATGCGGTCGATGAATCGGTAGACGTGACCAATTGTCAGGGCAAGGGCAACTGCCATCACGGGGAGACCTGCCTAACGCACCACCTTTGGGAGGATCTATCTGGTCAGATACACGAGTTTCTGAGTCAGATTAGCCTCGGGGACCTGATGGAGCGGCGCACGCGACGAGCGGTTCCCAACAGCATGGACGGGGTCCTGCAGACCCTGTCTCTTCGTTAGAACAACAATCGCCGAAGCCGCAATTTAGAACGCAACGAGACAAAGACAGTATGAATGCACCGGTAACCGTCCAGACGCCAATCTACCTCGACTACTTGTCGACCACTCCGGTCGATCCCCGCGTTGTCGAGGCGATGACGGCATGTCTTTCTACCGAGGGCGTATTCGGTAATCCTGCCTCGCGCTCTCACGTCTTTGGCTGGAAAGCCGAAGAAGCCGTAGAGAATGCCCGTAGCCAGGTCGCAGAACTCATCAACGCTGACCCCCGTGAAATCGTGTGGACCTCGGGAGCGACTGAATCCGACAATCTGGCCATCAAAGGCGTCGCGCACTTCTACCACAAGAAGGGCAAGCACATTATCACCTCGAAAATAGAGCATAAGGCGGTGTTGGACACCTGCCGGCAGCTTGAGCGCGAGGGCTATGAGGTCACTTATCTCGACCCGGACGACCACGGACTGACAACCCCCGAGATGATTCGAGCGGCGCTGCGTGATGACACAATTCTGGTCAGTGTAATGCACGCCAATAACGAAATTGGCGTAGTCAATGATGTGGCAGGAATCGGTGAAATTTGCCGCGACGCCGGCGTCCTTTTTCATGTCGACGCCGCGCAGGGTGCCGGAAAGGTTCCGCTCGATATGGAGCACATGAGGATCGATCTGTTGTCGATGTCAGCGCACAAGATGTATGGCCCCAAGGGTGTGGGGGCGTTGTATGTTCGTCGCAAACCAAGGGTAAGACTCGAGGCGCAGATGCACGGAGGCGGACATGAGCGCGGTATGCGCTCCGGTACACTGGCCACGCATCAGCTGGTCGGTTTTGGCGAGGCCGCTCGCATTGCCCGCGAGGAAATGGCCGACGAAGCCCACCGCCTGAGTGCCCTGCGGACGCGGTTTTGGGATGCCATCAGTGATATCCCTGAAGTACATATCAACGGTGACCGTGATCAGCGTCTGCCGGGCGCGCTCAACGTCAGTTTTGCCTTCGTTGAGGGTGAGTCACTCATTATGTCGCTGCGCGATCTGGCGATTTCCAGCGGGTCAGCCTGCACTTCAGCCAGCCTCGAGCCCTCCTACGTGCTCCGGGCATTGGGTCTGAATGACGAAATGGCGCACAGCTCTTTGCGATTCAGCTTTGGTCGTTTTACGACAGAAGCCGAGGTGGATCATGCCGCCGCGTGCGTGCGACACGCAGTGGAAAAATTACGGGAGCTCTCCCCGCTCTGGGATATGTACCAGGATGGGGTGGACCTCAACACGATTGAATGGGCGGCGCATTAAAGCGCTCCGCTAGGCCTCCGGGAGAGAACCATGGCATACAGCGATAAGGTCATAGACCATTACGAGAATCCGCGTAACGTCGGCAAGCTGGATGAAGCTGACGACAACGTCGGTACAGGTATGGTAGGCGCACCCGCGTGTGGTGACGTCATGCGCTTGCAGATTCAGGTAAGCGAAGACGGCATCATCGAAGATGCCAAATTCAAAACTTATGGCTGTGGTTCGGCGATCGCGTCAAGCTCGCTGCTGACCGAGTGGGTTAAAGGTAAGAATCTTGATGAGGCTGCCTCAATCAAAAATACTGAGATTGCTCAGGAGCTGTCATTACCGCCGGTCAAGATTCATTGCTCGGTCTTGGCTGAAGACGCGATTAAAGCCGCGGTGAAGAACTACAGGGACAAAAGAGGCGGTTAAGTGGCTATCAGTCTCACCACAGAAGCGGCGCAGCACGTTGGCCGCCAGCTCGCGAGCAGAGGCAAAGGCGAGGGGA
>Ga0255776_10003623_pt1 | contig 16578 bp, 12 predicted proteins | sample 071ome_19_FD_179974 | JGI IMG/M metagenome (GOLD analysis project Ga0255776, IMG submission 179974) | Coastal salt marsh microbial communities from the Groves Creek Marsh, Skidaway Island, Georgia - 071413AT metaG (version 2) | ecosystem: Environmental > Aquatic > Marine > Intertidal zone >... | reverse complement strand
ATCCACCGCCAGTGCCCGGGCGATCGCTACCCGCTGCTGCTGACCACCCGACAATTCGAATGGTTTGTGATCCACCCTATCCGCCAGACCCACGCGCTCTGCCAGACCCATGGCTATGTCGTGACTCTCGGCCTCGCTGTATCCCTGGTAAAACAGCGGCATTTCGATGTTCTCGAGCACATTCAGCTGTTGAATCAGATTGTAGGATTGAAAAATAAAACCCAGGCGGGCACCGCGAATGGACGATAACTCGTCGTCCTCCATTTTGGATGTGTCTTCATGACCAAGAAAATATTTTCCCGAGGATGGCTGATCCAGACACCCGAGGATGTTCATAAAGGTCGACTTGCCGCAACCAGACGGCCCCATGATGCTGATATAGTCGCCCTGATAAAAATCCAGGCTAATTCCGTGCAAGACCTCTACCGATAGCGCTCCCATATGATAGGTCTTGCGGATATCTTCCACCCTGGCGACCAGAGGCGCACCGTCGAGAACGGCCGCGTCGGTTTCACTAACAGCTAGAGTGGACATAGTTTCTCGCTTCGGTTTCCGGTTCCGAACAGCAGCGCTGCTGTTATCCCTGGGCCTCAGCCAGCTGTTGTTGGGGCGGTAACAGTAACACTGGTTCGCCTTCGCGCAGCCCGCTCACTACCTCGATAAACTGCTCGGAGAACGCGCCGGTTCTTACCTCCCGCCGCTGTGGCCTGCCACCGTTGTCCACGTAGACCACGCGGCGGTCGTCAAAGTACGTTACGGCCTGAATTGGTACGTAAACAACGTCTTGCAGTCGGTCCACCAATATCTCCACCTGGGCGCTCATGCCCGGCCGCAACCACTCATGGCTTCCGTCTATCTTGATAGTTGTGGGATACACTTTCAGATCCGGATTCATAAACGCATTGGCTGAATCGGCGACTACCGCGACCTTGGTGACAATACCGGTCAGACTTTCGTCCGGGAATGCGTCTATGGAAACATTAACCCGCTGCCCTACGGCGACTCGCTGCACGGCAGACTCATGGATGTTGACCTTGACCGCCATTTCACGCATGTCGGGAATAGTGAGTATGGGTTGTCTTTCTCTGACAGTGGCGCCTTCCTGAATCGCTTCCTGGCTGCTGCCCCCACGAAAACGCATGCTATTCTGATCTGAGGCGCCGTACACCACGAGACCCGGACGCAAGGCCTTGATGGTGGCCGCCTCGATCTGCACGTTGATATCTGCCAGTTTGACCCGTTCAAGATTGAACTTGCGTTCAGCAGAGCTGAGACGCGCCTCTTCCTGTGCCTCTTCGGCAATATTTTCCTTGACCTGGCGCTGGTAACTCATGATTGCGTTTTCATAGTCCGAAAGTTTTTCTTCCGCGTCCTTGGGAAAGGTATACTGGATATACAGTTTAAACGCAGTCTCTTTTTCCTGTTGCTTGTTGAACGATTTGTTGAGATTTAATTCCTCGGCTTCCAGCTCTGTTGGAGTGATAAACCCCCGGGACTCGAGCCGCCGCTGACCTTCGATTCGATCCTGGGCCAGCAGGTATTCTTCCTGGGCAACCTGTAGTTCGTCCTGTAGCTGCCGTAACTGCTGCTTGGCCTCACCATCTTCGAGTTTGTTGATATCGGCGTACGGGGTAAAATCCAGCTGGTTCCGAATGCGCATGTACTCCTCATCCATCAGCAGCGAACTGACCACGGGCAGCGGTGAATCCCGCAGCGGCTCAAGTACCAGCTCGGGCGGTGTCGGACCAAGATTTCCGTCCGCCTCGACTGGAAAACTTCCGGGGTCAGGTGTCCTTCTCTGGCCCCCTCTGCCACCACCAAACTGTCCGCCTCCGTCGGTGAAGCCCCCTTGCGCAAAGCGTTCCATTCGCTCCCGCATCTCCGGCGGCAATTGTCCGCCGTTCTCTTCCATCATCTGGCGCATCCGTTCCTGCACTGGCGCCGGCATGGAGTCGATGTCCGCGGGATCGAAACCACCAGCCGCGGGCGCTGAGCGAGGCCTTCTTTCAGCAGTCAGCGTTTCTGCCACGGGCTGCCGACTCAGCTGCAGTGCAGCCTGGTCAGCCGCTTCGGCCCGGGCCAGTCGCTCCTCAATTTCCAATTCCGTGATTATGTCGTCCACCACATTGGCACCAAGAAATTTCTCAAAGTCCAGCCGGGCAAAACGCATAGCCTGACGGGCGTCATTTAGCTCAGTGGTATTCTGGTTCAATTGAATTTCATACTGCGCCTTGCGCTCGATGAATTGCGCTTCCGCGGTTTCAACGGCTATCTCCTGATTAAGTTGCTCGTCAATCAGCTGCGCGGTATCCAGTTCCACAAGCACCTTGCCGGCACTCACGTCCTCCTCCGTGATTCGATACCCCTCTTCGACGATACTGAGAATTTTTACCCCTTCTCGCCCTTTCACGCCGGATCGGATCTCGGTGGACACCAGCGCCTCCAGCGCGCCGCCTTCAAGGACGGTTATGTCCAGGTCCCCGCGCCTGGCTTCGAAAGTGATACTGCGCGCGCCGTCGCCACCAGTTCCGCCTGCTGCAGAGATTAGCAGGATTAGCAGCCCTGCAGAGGCGCCCACAATCGTATAGCGGGTCGACTTGCTCGCAGCAAGGAATCGGCTCTTGAGTTCAACTGCGCTGCGCAGCACTCCCTCAGGTAAGCTGTCCGCCAGGCGGGCTATCACTGCTTCTTTATTGAGGCTCATCAACGCCTTCCTCCCATTGACCGGAGTCGTCCACGTAAAGTAATCCAATGTCACGCCAAAACTCCAGCTTGGCAACATTATGTTCCACGATTGTACTGACCAGTTCGGTGCGGGCCAGGATCAGGTCATTCTGCGAATCCACTGTATCCTGGATGTCGCCCAGACCCAGTTCGGCCCGCAATTGCGCTTCTTCGACCCGCCGCTCGTTGATTTCCACACTGGTAAGGTTGATTTCATAGCTTTTCAGTGCCTGGTCCATGCGACGCCAGGCATCCCTCACATCCAGCTTAACCTGATCAACTGCCGCCATGTAGCCGCGGGTAGAGGCCTCGTAAGCGATCATCGTTCGGCGCAGCTGATTTCGATTAAACTTGGTGTCCAGAGGCAAGTCCAGGTTCAAGCCCGCATTGTAAACAGCATTTTCGAAGTCGAGTTCGCCCAGATTGCCATTTCGGGCGCCGGGCACTGCCAGATCAATACCGAAATCCAGAGCCGGTTGCAATTGATTGGCTGCGACACGAATTTTCCGCGCACTGTCCTGCACCTGATCGAGGCTGGTGTACAGATCCAGCCTGGTCCGCATCGCCATATCCAGGGCCTGGTCAAGATCCAGATCAGGATCTGTCATGCCGGTCTCGGAAATCAATTCCAGCTCATTGTCGTCCAGAATAATGTTGTCGTCGGCTGTCAGGCCAATCAAGATTTTGAATGTATCCAGATCGCGCTTGTAGCGAGTAATCGACTGAGTCCATCTCAGATCCTGTTGCAGGGATTGCTGCTCCAGTCGGCCGACTTCAAGCAGAGTACGCAATCCCTCAGCCTGAAACGCCTGCTCCCGTTCGAGATTCAAATTAACCGCCAACAGGCCAGAGTAATTGTTACGGGCAATCTCGCGATTCAACAACACCGAGTAGTACTGGGATGCAATGCGAACGGCAAAGGATTTTCTGTAGCGGGTAAAATCCCGTAACCGATACAGCAAGTCCCGTTCTGCCTGGAGTAATTCTTCGGTTTCAATCGTGCTACCGAAATCTCTTATGAGCGGCTGAGCAAAAGACGCGAACAGAGCACTGCTACCAACCTCACTGGCGCCACCAGTCAGGAACCGGGCAAAGTTATTGGTAAGCGTCAGGGCCAGGGCGCCACCGCCCTTCAGCAGCCAGCGTGAACCAAGTGTAGTGCTGGCATCAATCGACTCACTGGTACTGACTCCCTGCATTCCGGTCAGTTCCTGCATGTCGATGACGAACTGATCTTCCGCGTCCCACTGGTAATCTCCACTGGTGATGGAAGAAAAAACCGGTGTGTAACGGTAGCGATCAAAGGTCAATGCGAGGGCTTCGAGATAAAGGCGCTCTTTCTGGGTCTGGTAATCGCGGCTGTACCGGAACGCCAATTCCAGAGCATCGTTAAGGCTTACGATCCGGGCACCAAGCTCACTATCCGCCTGGTTATCCAGAAATTCGAACGAGTCCTGATTCTCTCGGTAACCGCTCAGGTCAACAGACTCAACTGCAGCGGCCTCGTCTATATCGACCTGTCGCGATACCCCTGGGACCATCGACATTTTCCCGCCGATCGCCCGGTAGGTTTCGTTGTCGGCAGATTGGCGATAGTAAGTGCTGGTGCAGCCCGTAATAACGGCGCAGGCAATAAGTGTTGTAAGGGTTTCGCGCAACATACCGGCACATTACAGCCCAAATTATAATGGCGCGCAGTATAACGCCTTCCGAGTGTTAAGGTTGACGGTGAATCGCTCAATGCAGCAGTTTTTGCGAGAAATTGAGCATTAATCCGCCCTAAGGCAGCTATAAAGCCGATTTCAAGGTTAAAATGCTGTTACAGAGGGCTAATCCAATGTTCAAAAACTTATTATTCGTGCTTTCCTGGTTCCTCGCCGGCGGACTGACATCCTACGCGCTTCTGCTGCATGGGGAGAACAAGGACCTGGCAGAGGGGCTCTCCCGCGTCCGACCTTTCGAGCAACGCTATCAGGAGCAGGTGTCCTTGAATACCCGACAACGGGAGGAATTTGAGACCCGAATACAACAGCTGCAGAACAATCTGACCGGCACCCAGGCGCAGATGACAAATCTGTCTCGGGCGCTCCAGGAAGCGCGGGAAATGATGGCACCGCCGTCTGACCAGCAAGCACAGCCATCCGCTGACACGGCTAATCCGCAATAGAGCAGACTGATCGATCAACTGCGGACAGGCGTAAGGCCGGATTGCGATGAACCTGCAGTTCCCTCAGGACGTACAGGATCTGGCAGTCGGGAGAAATTTGTTTACCGTCGCTGTGGATTTCTGCACCGAATCCTTTACAGTATCGGGTCCGACAATCAGCCATATATCAGCCTTTAACACAGGTAAACCAGTCAAACGGGGTTTTTTTGACATGAGTAAATACTTTTCGCGTAACTGCCTTTCTGCCACAGCAGCCGTTTTATGGTTGCTGGTGCTCACCGGTTGCGGTCAGCAGGGCGATTCCTCCGGCCAGGCCAGCCAGATTGCCGAAACCGTGACTGTGGCACAAGACACCGGGTTCCGCCGCATCAATGCAGAAAATCCAGCAGATCCCCTCGCTACGCAAATTTTTGAGCTCGATAACGGCCTGCAGGTATACCTGACCGAGAATCACGAAGAGCCCCGTTTTTACGCGGAAATTGCAGTTCGCGCGGGCAGCAAGCACGATCCTGCCAATGCCACAGGACTGGCCCACTATCTGGAGCACCTGTTATTCAAGGGCAATCAGCGTCTCGGCACCCTGAACTATGAAGCCGAGGCCCCCTACATTGCCCAGATTGTCGATTTGTACGAGCAGCACTTCAACACCGTTGATGAGGGCCAACGCGCTGAGATTTACGCAGAGATCAATCGGGTGGCTCAACTGGCTGCGGAGTATGCTATTCCCAATGAAATCGACAAGGTATACAACAGTATGGGCGCCGGCGGTCTCAACGCCCACACTTCCTATGAGGAAACCGTTTACAAAGTAGGCCTGCCCTCCAATCGACTGGAACAATGGGCTGACATCGAATCGGATCGCTTTATCGACCCGGTATTTCGTCTATTCCATACGGAATTGGAAACCGTTTACGAAGAGCTCAACCGCAGTCTCGACAATCGTGATCGCGTAATCCTGTATGCCACCGATGAGTTGCTCTACAAGTTACATCCTTACGGTCAGCAACCAACAATCGGGAAACCGGAACACCTGAAAAATCCCTCGCTAGTGTACATTCAGGAGTATTACGACACCTACTATGTACCCAACAACATGGCGATATTTATTAGTGGTGATATCGATGTAGATTCAACCATCCAGCTTATCAGTGACCGGTTTGGTGACTGGGAACCGGGGGAAGTACCGCAGGTAGGGCCGTGGACTGAAGAACCACTGCAGGGCGCCGAGCGACGCACTGTTTACTACCCCGGTGAGGAGCAGGTACAGCTTGCCTTTCGCACGGCGCCAAACGGTAGCGAGGATTCCGAGGCTCTGATGATGTTGGACATGATTCTGGACAACAACACTGCCGGCTTGATCAACCTCAATCTTAACCAGGCTCAGCGCGTTCAGGGCGCAGGCTCCTACCCTCGCTTTCTCAACGATTACGGATCACAGCAGCTGTGGGGAGTACCCAAGGCGAGTCAGACACTCGAAGAGGTCGAGGCGCTGTTGCTGGAGCAACTCGCTTTGATCAAATCCGGTGACTTCGAAGACTGGATAATTCCCGCTATCGTCAACGATTTCAAAAAGTCACAGAAAGCCTCTCTCGAGTCGAATACTGCGCGCGTCACCATGATGCGACAGGCATTCCTGAGCTACGCGGACTGGGATCATCACATTGCCGAACTGGAGAGACTGAATCAGGTCACCAAGCAAGACGTCATTGAGGTGGCTAATCGGTACTTTGGCGACGATTACGTGGCGGTCTATCGCCAGGACGGTCAAAATACCATACCGCCAGTCGTCAAACCACAGATCGATCCGGTTTCCATAGATCCTACCAGGCAATCACAGTTTGCCGCCGACATTCTCGCCATGGACGTCGACGCCATCGAGCCGTCATTCGTGCAAGCAGACCGAGACTACCGGGTTATCGAATTTGCTGAAGGAGTGCCCCTTTACTACTCTCCCAATCCTCTCAATGACCTGTTCAGCTTCAGCATCAGTGTCGAGGTGGGAACCGAATCGGACGAGAAGCTCAGTCTCGCGGCGGCCGTCATGGACAAGGCCGGGACTTCCGCGCTGAGTAATGAGGATTTGCAGAAAGAATGGTACCGCATGGGTAGCGAGTTCCGCTTCAGCGCTGGCGAGAACCAGTCCAGCATCAGTATTTCGGGACTCGATGAACAGTTCACTCCGACCCTCGACTTAATGCTGGAACTGATACGTAACCCGGTCGCCGAGGAACAAACTCTTGAGGAGCTCAAGGGCATAATCCTCAAATCCAGGGAAGACCAGAAGGAATCACCCCAGGCGATTGCCCGGGCGCTGTACCTGTTCAATCGATATGGGGATGAATCCCCGATGCTGGAGTCAATGACTGCTGATGAAATCCGCGCGACTACCTTGACCGAGCTACTGAGTCTTCCCGGCGATCTGTTGAATTACCGCCATACAATTGCTTACACCGGCTCGATGCCATTGGAAGAGCTGGTCAGCGTGTTGCGGGAACATCACCCGATCGAAACCGCCCTGCGCGACACACCCCCCTACCGTTTTCGCACCACCCGGGAAATCGATCAAACCGAAATATATATCGTTGATCGCGAAACCGCGCAGGCGCAGGTACGTATCGAATTTCCGGACGGCACTTATGCCGAGGACCAGAGTCTGATCTCCTCCATTTACAACAATTATTTCGGCTCCGGTATGTCCAGCGTGGTGTTCCAGGAACTCCGCGAGGCACGGGCTCTGGCCTATTCGGCCGCCGCCAGCTACTCCCAGGGAGGACGCGAGAACGCGGAAAATCTGATGCTTGGGGCAATAGGTTCGCAAACTGATAAAACCGTGGACGCGGTCAGCGCGTTTGTTGATCTGATCGATAACATGCCGGTGTCCAATGAACGATTTGATGAATCAGTAAACTCGCTGATGAACCGCTACCGAACATCCAAACTGAGTTTCCGTGAAGTGATCGGCGCGGTGCGTTCCTGGGAACGACTGGGTCTGGAAGGTGACCCGCGGCAAGCTCGATTTCAGCAACTGCAAACAGTCACCATGGAGGATCTACTGGAGTTTCAGCAGGATCGGATAAAAGACCGACCCAAGCTGATCTCCATAGTTGGCGACACCTCTGTGATCGATTCCGACGCGTTGAGCCAGTTCGGAACTGTTCGGGAAGTCCAGGTGGACGACATATTCGTCGACTGACGGCTAGTGCCAGTGGAAACGCCCCTTCGTATCCGCCAGCTCAGCAAAGGCTATGGCTCGACACAGGTCATTCACGGTCTTGATCTTGAGATTGACGCCAGCAGCATTCATGGACTCGTCGGGCTAAACGGTTCTGGCAAGACCACAACACTGGACTGCGTGCTGGGCATGCAACCATTTGACAGCGGTCAGATTGATGTATTGGGGCTACCTCCGGACCGATTGTATGAGGCACGGGGCGCGGTTGTCGGAATTTTTGATACGCCGAGCCTGCACCCTGGACTGACGGTCCGACAAAGTCTCGAGCATGCCCGCTTGCTTTGTCCGGATCCGGCCAGAACCTGTCACGAAGTCGAGCAGCTGCTCGGCATTACAGGCTACCGCGACTTCAAAATCCGACAGTTGTCACTGGGCAACAAGCGCAGGACATCGATCGCTCATGCCCTGCTGGGCAATCCGCAACTGATCATCCTCGACGAGCCGTTCAACGGCCTGGACGCCGAGGGTGTTAGCGACGTACTGGAGTTGATCACCGATCTCAATCGGGACCACGGCACTGCGTTCCTGCTGTCAAGTCACCAACTTCCTTACCTCGAGCAGATTTGCAGCCATCTGTCTGTTCTGCATCGGGGCGTCATCGCACTCAGCGACCGTATTGACACGCTATTTCGCAAGGATCACGCTCGCATCCAACTATCCTGCCACGATCCGGTAGCCGCCGTTAAATTGATCGAACAATCAAAAATAGCAAATATTGAAAGCAGCGATGGGCAGCGGATAGTTTGCAATCTGGTTGACGGTGATGCAGCCCGGCTTAACGAATTACTGGTCAGTGCGGGTGTCGGCGTGTCTGAGCTTGTCCAGCAGCAGGACTCGCTGATGTCGCTGTTTTATCAGATTACCGCAGACAAAAGTCAAAGAGCGGACTAGCTGATGACTGGATTAGTGACCGCACTGCGCGCGGAATTGTTCATTGCCCTGCGCCACTACGGTAACCGGATTGCGATTCTGGCGCCTTGCCTTATCGTGGCTGCTCAGTTAGCACTGACCCGACTGGGAGAAGCCGGCCAGGCAGCGCGAGATGCACTGCTCGATGACTCGCTATTCGGATTCGATGGTCCACAAGTGACCGCCTATGGGTACTTCGTCGATGGATTGGTTACCGGTCTCACCCTGCTGGTGCTGATTCTGATCGTACTGGCGGCGCATTCCTTTGCTTTCGATCGGGATACCGGATTATTACGCCACCTGCTGATTCGGCGAGTCTCACGCCCCGCAGTAATCGTCGCCAAGCTGGTCCAGCTGCACCTCACGGCAATACTGGCTTTGGTGCTTCTGGTTGCTACCACCTGGTTTGTAAGCGGTTTGTTTTGGGAGTTCGGACCGGTAGTGGAAGACGGCTTCGAATTGATCAGCGAACGCGAAATCCGGGCGGAAATACTTTTTGGATTATTTCTGGCCCTGCTGCCTTTACCAGCTGTTATTGCATACGGTCTGCTGATTTCGGTGCTCACCAGCAGTACCACCCAGGCCGTCACAGCAGCACTGGGTATCAATCTGGCGCTTGATGTTTTCAAGGTAAGTCTGGGCGATAGCGCGCACTTAATTTTCGTGAATTTTCAACCGGCACTCGTAGACCGGTCCTATTTGGGGGAAGTCAGCAGAATTGTCAGGGGTTTCTCCGATGTACTGATCGACGAACGCCTACTGCAATTGAATCTCTGGGTACCCCTTCCGCAAATGCTGGCGCTGGCTCTCGTCACGCTGCTGTTCGTGCGCAGGAGAACCGTGTGAAGCGAAATTACCAAATTTTCATGCTCGGATTGCGGACCTGTCTACTGGCTTGCCTGCTGCTGAATGGTTGCGTTAGCTCCGAACCCAGGCAACTGGTACCTAGTATTGCGCTGTCACCGGAGGATCTGGAGCTTGAAGAAGTCGCCAGCGACACCGACGGCGGCCTTGATTTTGGCCTGCTGGTAACCATCAATGAGAGCGATTCGCTGTTTAACCTGGAAGTCTTGCCCGGCGTTCGAATTCGGGAAGTCTCTCCGGGAGGCCCGGCTGCCGTCGCCGGTTTGCAGGCCGGCGATGTGATCCTCAGCGTGAATGGAACCGCAGTCAATGAACCGGACACGCTGGCCGCACTCGCGCGACAAAGAACCGGTTCGGCTAACTTTACCTTCCAGGTGCGGCGAGGAACTACGGTGCTGGAAGCCAGCGTTATGGCTCGAGAAAGACCTGCAGCTAGCGCCCCGCTCAGAGAGCTTTACCGTTCCGATCCCCTGGCGACTCGGGGCGGCTACCAGACTGCGGTGCTCCAGCTTCCAAATCAGGAACTCAGAACAGCTGCCCGGGTCGTTGAATTGGCACCGGACAGCCCATTGCACCAAGCGGATGTCCGGGTCGGCGACATTATTCTCGTGGCAGGAGACACAGCGGTGGAATCCGCACAGGGATTCGTCAGTGACATATTGAATAATCACGATCTTGGCGAATTGCTGAGCCTCTCGGTTTATCGCGACGGGCAAATCCTCCAGCGGGAAGTCCGATTATGGGATCCAGGAAGACGTATCAATCGTATTTCCATGCGTCCGCTCATATTTTATGAATCCAGCCAGGCAACCCAGCAAACCCGCCTGTCTGTGTTCGATTTTTGGCTTTTTTCGGTGTACGAATTCAGTCGCTCGGAAAGCGAGCGAGAGCATCAGGTGCTGGGGCTTTTTAGTATAAGCAGCGATTACGGCGAACTGGTGGAAGAAAACGCCCAGCCCTGACGACTCTGAGTGTACAATCACCTCCAGAGGGTCACGCAAAATCTGCACAATCCGCCATGAACAAATACAGCACAATTAATCTGTTATCTGGCCTGCTGTTAATGCTTTTGGCAACTCACTTGCCAGCTCAAACCAACTACGTCGACTCAGTCATCGATCGAACCAATTCCTTTGGCCGGATGCGGCTCGAAGATCTCAACGGTGACGGTCTGACAGATCTGATTGATTATAGATGGCGACGCGGATTCGGGCGCGAGTTGCTGGTTTACCACCAGATGTCAGACGGTCACTTTTCGACCAGTCCGCAATTCATCGAAATCAAAACTGAAATAATCGCCGTCGGATTCGCCGATGTGCGTCCTGAACCAGGCAATGAGTTGCTGCTGTTCGCCAATAACGGGGTATTCAGCCTTTCGACTGCGATCGAAGGCTACGCAGGCAACCTCAGACCGCTGTTCGAATGGAATCTGATCGCCGACGTACCCGATCCGGACCGAGTGCAGTTTTTTAACGGCATTACCGACATCGACGGTGACGGTCAGGTGGACCTGCTGATCCCCGGAGCCGCGAGCTATGGCTACTTCAGGGGCACAGGCCCCGAAAAGTTCCAGCTGGCTGCTGAATTTCCAACCCTGAATCCGGAGCTTGATCCCGCCTCACGACCCCGCGGGGGAGATAGACTGGAAGCCAATATCGATATCAATTCCCGAGATGGCATCAAACTGCAGGTCAGCGCCGCGCAACCAACCCCGTTCGCAGGGTTTATTGAGGACTGGGAAATACAGCCAGAAGGCAGTGACAATCTGTTACGGGCGGAAAACTGGATGCCTCCGGCCCTGCTCGCTGACTTTAATGGCGACGAGCGAGAAGACATCGTTTTTATCAATGTCGGCCAGGACATCAGAGGCCAGGTCAATATCATGCTGCAGGGGACAGATGGCAGTTTTGCGGACACCCCGGATTGGCGGGGCCCCGTAGACACCCGAGGTGATATCAGGATGATGGAACTTAATGGGGATGGACTGATGGACATGGTCAGGTTGACCGGCGAAGGCAATGAATGGACGGCGTTTTTCTACCTGAATCGTGCCGCAAGCTTTCAGTTTGATCTACCGGACCAGGTAATGCGATTCTCCGGCTACGATGTCGATTTGCAAGTCATTGATATCCAGGGTGATGGTAATCCTGAACTTAATGTCAGTTACTACACCATTCCGGTAGTGGAGGTGATTCGCAATACGGGCATTGTGCGCACCCAGCTGATCTACGCCCGCGACAGCGAGGGAGTATTCGCCGGGCGCCCAGAATCGCGATTGGAAGAAAGTTTTTCGGCCAGCAACGTCAGAGGACTGACCGAACAAATGTCTCTGCGCGAGGACGTCGATGGGGACAACCGGCCGGATGCCCTCTACATCACCGACGAAGGGGCTGTTGCTGCCAAGCGTATAGGGGAAAATCTGCGAATAGCAGACCAGCCTTTCTGGGAGTATGTGCCCAGCCGAACTGTGACCGGTTTCGACGTCGTCGATCTCAATAAAGATGATTTGCCCGATCTCGTCCTTCGCCATGGCACTTCCTACACAATACTGGTTTCGAGCCCATGAAACGAAGTAACTGGATACGGTCACTACTGACTTGCCAGGCGATCCTGTGTGCGCCGTGGCTGGCTGCCCTGGAAGGCTATCAGCAGATTCCGTTTACACTGCCCGCTGACATACAACAGGTGCTCGTGGCCGACGCTGACGGCGACGGTAGGCGCGAATTGTTGGCGGTATCCGCCCGGGAATTGCGAATCTACTTTCAACGCAACGGCAGCTTCGATTTCGCAAACGGCTTTCAGTCCATCTCCCTCCCCGGAGATGCCGTCGGCTGGGATCTAAGCTACGGCTACGGTGGGCAGGGGCTCGCAATCGTCGCGCTGGTGGATGGCCGCGAGGTCCTGATCTGGCGATTTCGGGATCAGCAATTCGGTGCGCCGGAAATCCTCATGTCCGGACTGAATGGTTTTCTCACCAAGGGCATCAACCGCATGCACTTTTCCCGCGACGTAAATGACGATGGCCGGGACGACCTGATCATTCCGGGTGCCGGGGTGCTGGAACTGTACATTCGCAACGGCGATGGTAGCTACCAACCCGGCATCAGCGTGCAGACCGAAATTCGCATGCGGACCGTGCTGAATTCCGGCAGGCTGGAACGGCAGGCCGGACAGTCGATGACTATCCCGCTGATGGAACTGCGCGATATTAACGCCGATGGTGCCTCCGACCTGATATCGCGCACCGACGAGCAGCTTGATGTGTTTCTGGCCAATGCCGGCCCGGTCGACGCCGGCCAGTACTTTTCCCCCATTCCCAGCTATTCCATTGATATTGCTGCTATTGAAGAACGTCTCGGTGAGTTCGATTTTGATCGCCTGGATTTCTCCAACCTGACCGGCATTCTCGCAATCACCCACGAGGAACTGCTGGAAGATGTCGACGGTGATGGCATTGATGACCTTGTGTTACGAGAGGGCGGCAAAGTCTCTGTGTTCGTGGGCAATGGCGAGGGCATGAATCTGGATGAGCCGCGCCAAATATTGCGCTCCGGCGGCAATGTGCTCAGTGTTTTTCTTTTCGACGAAGACGAAGACGGATTAAAAGACTTGTGGCTGTGGCGAGTCGAAACCATCTCCGTGGGTGATGTCTTTCTATGGCTGGCGCTGTCAGGCAGTATAGCAGTGGAAGCTTTTATATATCCCAACCAGGGAGAATCATTCGCTCGACGACCAGCCCGCAAGATTACCGTGAATCTGAAATTTCCCTCGGCCCTGAGGCTGGCAAGTCAGGCAATGGAGATTACCCGTGAAGCCAGGGAGTTGGGGGAGCAACCCCCAACTCCCAATGCCACTGCAAACGTCGACAACAGTCTGGATCGTGAGGACCTTCTGGTGCTGGCGAATAACCGACTGGACGTGTTTTTGGATTCGATAATCCCGGTCACCCGGACTGACCCGTTTCTCGACGGTCTGGGATATAGTAGGGAGCGGGACGACTATGAAATCGACATCCGGGATGTGATAGACAATGTTTCCATAAACGGTGATGCTGAGCTGGAAGCCGTCGGCGCACGCGCAGCCGATTTCCAATTCGCAGTTGACGGCGAGGTAACCAGCGGTGACGTCTTACCTATCGAACTTAATAGCGATGGACTGGATGACATTTTCGTATTCCTGCGGCGCGACCGTGTTCAAATACAGGGATTGCTGTTACTCTCCGGAGGCTAGTCTGAGGCAGGAACAGCAGCAATGAAGAAAACCGTTTGGATATCGTTTTTCGTTTCCCTGATACTGATTAACCTTTTCGCCTGGGCCATGCAGCAATACAGCGGTTTCACCATTCCTCTGGTATTGCGGCTGGTGATGGTGCTGGGTATCACCTTCGGAAGCATCGTATTTGCTGGGGCGTTTGCACTGGTCGGCAAGTTTGAGGAGGAAAAACCTCTGACCGGTCACGTCAGGGATTCATTGCAACCAGAGCCTAGGGTCGAGGCCGAGCACAAAGACCACAAAAAACCCGATACTGACTGAATGATTATTGGAGGCAGGGTATGCGATTGCTGTTGACAACTCTCCTGGTGACGACACTTGGCGTGTCCGCGCTGGCATTTACCTACCGTCAGGAAAACGCCGCGCTACAGCAACGGGTTGATGCTTTGATGAGCCAGACTGAACGCTTGCTGCAGGAACTGGATCAGACTACCAGACAGCGACTGGCAGACGAGAACCGTACAGCGCAATTGACCGAGGAGATAAATAGTTCCCGAGAGCAACTCCGGACACTTGGTCAGCAGATGACTCAAGTTCGGGAGCAGATCGATCCCAATCTGGAGCAATTGGAGCAGTCGCTACGGCAGCGACTCGAAGGTGAGTATCAGCGACGTCTGGCGACCGCCACTGAGGCGTTGAGGGAGCGGTCACCGAGCGTGGCATCGGTAATTTCCCAGTTGGGTAATCTGAACAATGAAGAGCGTATGGCATTGATTCAGGTTCAGGGCCAGTATGGGGAGTTTCTCGATACCCTCGACGTTAACGCGGATCGCAAATCACGCATCACTGAAGCACTGGTGGACCTGAACCTGAGCCAGTCACAGGTCCGTCAGGATCTGATCAGTCAGGGTCTCGAGCCCCAAGATCTGGCAGATCAAATGATGGCACTGATGAGCCCCGAAGCAACTCGGGATACTCTGGCTTACGACCTGACCGATGACGAACTGGCGGCATTCGACGCCTTTCAGTCGCAACGGCAAAGCACATTCATGGCCGGCGCGGTCGGGGATGGCGGAGTGTTCATGATCCGGCGTGAAGGCGCCGATGCGGACAACATTATCGAGCGGGATCTGGACATTATTTTCAATGCAGACTCCGGTGCCGGCCAAACACATCAACTCATCATTCAGGGCGTAACGCCCGCCTCACCAGACCGATAGCCACCTGTGCAAATAGCGCGGTTTATTGTGATTTAAAGGGAAATATGTTTACATCGAGCGGCTTTCAACCGGGTGGAATCCCTTGATGATGCGCCAGTATTTACCTGCTAGTGTTGCCCGAGCCATCTGCCTCGCGAGTCTGGTCCTGTTGACAGCCTGCGGCGACAATCTTGGTATCAGACCCTATGTGCTTACCACCGCTACCACCGGCGGTACTTTTTATCCGGTTGGCGTCGCTATCGCCACAATTGCCCACGCTCAGTTGAGTGAATCAGACGGTATTTCGATGACCGCAATCAGCTCCGCCGGCTCGCTGGAAAATGTCAAATTATTGCGGGACAACCAGGTGCAGTTCGCCATACTGCAAGGACCCTTCGGCGCCTGGGCATGGTCAGGCGAGGGGCCGGTGCGCAATCCACAGACCCACATGCGATCGGTAAGCGCGCTGTGGAAAAATGTCGAACATTTCGTGCTGTTGTCGGATCTGATTACCAACGGCGACATGATGGATCTGAACAATCTGGACGGCGAACGGTACGTGCTTGGCGCCAGAAATTCCGGAGCCGATCAGACCGGCAGATTCATACTCGATTCTCTGGGCGTCGATTACCAGAGCAAGTTCACGCTCGGCTACATGGGGTATGGACCCACCACCAATGCCATTCAGGATGGCAATATTGTCGGCATGAACATTCCAGCCGGTGCGCCGGTGTCATCAATCACGCGCGCGTATGCATTGATGGGAGACCGCATCACCATTCTGGACTGGACCCAGGAACAGCTGGATAGAATCAACTCCCGCTACCCACTCTGGGACTGGTACGATTTTCCTCCAGGGACATACCCCAATCAGAATAATCCGGTACGCACGGTAGCATCTCCAAATGTCCTCGTGACTCGGGCGGATATTCCGGAGCAGCACGTTTACGAAATTACTCGAGTAATCTGGGAAAATCTGGCGACTCTGCAGGAAATCCACACTGCTACCAACGACATGCGCTTTGAGATAGCAATCAACGGACTTGGGGCACCCCTGCACCCTGGTGCCTTGCGCTACTACCGGGAACAGGGTCTGGACATTCCGGAACGGCTGATACTGGACGAAAGCGAATTGGCAGCATCGCCCTGAGTACTGTAATCAGTTTGATAATAACAAAAGGAATCTCCCACTAACGCCATGAATTCTCCCGCACTCCGTTTTGGCGCTTTTTGCTTCGCCCTGTTTCATATCTATTGCAATGTCTTCGCCA